>Ga0209690_1001764_pt1 | contig 12361 bp, 13 predicted proteins | sample GraSoiAngelo_150_FD_186164 | JGI IMG/M metagenome (GOLD analysis project Ga0209690, IMG submission 186164) | Grasslands soil microbial communities from the Angelo Coastal Reserve, California, USA - 14_1009_09_40cm (SPAdes) (version 2) | ecosystem: Environmental > Terrestrial > Soil > Grasslands ...
TGCGCGAGACCGCGGTCGAGGAGCTCGGCCTGGAGAAGGCCGCCGGGGTCAGAACCGCCTAAGTCTCGCCTAGTTCGCGGGACCGCCCTGGACTGGGGCGGGAAGTAGGCGTCCGCGAGCGCCCACATCATGTCGTCGGGACTCATGTGCTCGCCGCCCCACTCGGCTCGGGCCGCCTCCAGCTCGACAGGCGGTGGGTCCGCGGGTACGACGGGATTCAGCGCCAAATTGGATTTGAATTGGCCACCAGACCCGCCCCCGCTCCTGGATCGCCGGGAGGGCTAGGCCAACGACTCGTACGGAAATGCGGAGGCGAAGGGCTCATACAGCAAGAGGACCTTCTCGATCGGCAGCACGTCGCGCATGAAGATGGCTCCGGCGGCGACGCCGGCGAACCCGACGATGCCCAGTCCATCATGCGGCGCCGCCTGCTCCGCGCTGTCCTGCATCACCCGGAGCGCCTGGGTTCGGCCGATCTGGGTCGCGGTCGAGATCACCTCCTTCCACGCCGCGGTGTAGTTGACCGCGGGGTCGAGGCCGGTCACGGCGGCGATCACAGGCACACCCCCTGCACCCGCGGGCGAAGCCGGCTTGGGCGGCTGGCTGAGCGCCTTGGCGACAGTCGACACCTCCGCCTCGACCTCTCCCTTCAGGCCCGGCAACCGGCGCAGGAAGACCGCGATCTGCTGGTCGATCGGCGCCGGGGCGCGGTAGGTGGGCCCGGGCAAGATCGTGGCGAACGGCCGGTACACGGCCTCGAACTGCGCCGGCTCCATCTGCTCACGGACCAGGATGCCCAGAGCCACGACCTGGGCCGACTCGAGCGCCGCCGAGGTCGCGCTTGGCTCGGGCAGCGACTTGCTGATGGCCGTTTGCACCTGGGTGACGCGGAACCCGCTTGTGAAGGCGTTGACCATCGCCTGGTCGGCACCTGACAGCAGTCCGTCGAGGATGTCTTCGATCGCAGCCGTCGAGCTCCGCTTGCGCGAGAGGATCCGCGCGGTCGCGATCCACTCCCACTGCGCCGGCCCGAGTGCCCGCGAGGCGGCAGTCAGGAACTGCCCCGCCTCCGTCGCGCTCAGCGGACCCGAACCTGTTCGGGCAGCAGCCCCTTGACCCGAAGTTTGTCGATGGGGTGATAAGCGTCCACGATGCGCATGGTGCCTGATGCCGAGCGCAGCACCATCGATTGTGTGTAGGCGTACACGTCCTCGTAGCGGACGCCTTTCAGGAGCTCGCCGGTGGTGATGCCGGTGGCGGCGAAGAAGACGTCCCTGCCCGAGCACAGGTCGTCGATGCACAGGATCTTGTCCGGCTTGTGGCCCTCCTTGGTCGCCAGCTCGCGCTCTTTGTCGTTGCGGAAGAAGAGCTTCGCCTGCATGTCGCCGCCCATTGTCTTGATGGCGCACGCGGCGAGCACACCCTCGGTGGCGCCGCCCGAGCCCATCATGCAGTGAATCCCGAACCGGGTCTCCAGAGCGGCCTCCAGGGCACCCGCGACGTCGCCGGCGGAGATGAGCTTGATACGGGCCCCGACCTGACGGATCTGGGCGATGATGTCCTTGTTCCGATCTCGCTCCAGGACGACGACGGTCAGCTCCTGGACGGGAAGGCCTTCAGCCTTGGCGATCCGCCGCAGGTTCCATTCGACCGGCATGTCCAGATCGATCACCCCGCGCGCCTTGCGGCCGACCACGAGCTTTTGCATGTAGTGGACATGCGTAGTGAACATCGTCCCCCGCTCGGACAGCGCCACGACCGAAATCGCGCCCGGCAAGCCCGAGGCGGTGAGGCTCGTGCCTTCAATCGGATCGATGGCGACGTCGACCTCGGGTTCCAGGCCGTTGCCGATCTCCTCGCCGAAATAGAGCATCGGGGCTTCGTCCTTCTCTCCCTCGCCAATGACCACGGTGCCCTTCATGTCGACGGACGAGAGCGATTCGCGGATCGCTTCCACGGCTCTCTGGTCGGCTGCCTCCTTGTTGCCGCGGCCCTGTAGAGGCGCCGCGGCGAGCGCGCCGGCCTCGGTCACTCGGAGCAGCTCGAGCGCGAGGTTACGGTTGATCTTGGGCTCTTCGATCATCGAGTTGAGAAAGTTAACTCAGGCCGCGTCGGCGGATTGGAGCCGTCGATCCCCGCTCCGGTCGACGTAGACGCACGTTCGTTCGAGGACCGCGGTGATGCGCACCTTCTCGTCGCGGAGGACCGCGTCAAAGCCGTCGATCAACAGCTCATCCTCGTCTAGCTCGACCTCGCTCAGCGGGCGCGGTCCGCTCGGCCGAACCTTGGTCGAGAGCTGAAGCTGCGGCCGGGGCCCCTGCGGTGGGCTCGGCTTGATGGTCAGCCGTGACGAGGCGGAGCCGGCCAACCTGATGCCCGGGCGCGGCGCCGGCACCGCCGGCTTGGTCGGCAGGGGTTTGGGCGTCGGCAGCTGCTGGGGCTCTCCCGCCTGAGCCTTGGAGACGGCGGCCGCCGGAGTGGGTTTCCGCGCGTTCGGCGGAGCGCTCTTCGGCGCCCTGGCGGCGGGGCGCGATGCCGCCGTCCGGGCACGCGACGCCTGGCCTCGGGCCCGGGCCGGCTTTTTCGATGGTCGTCTAGAAGAACTCACCCCAGAACTTTCTGACCTTTCCCACCGCGTTGGGCGCAGGTCTCAAAGTTACGACGGTCGACTGGGCAGGGATCTGCGAGAGCCTCTCCAGCGGTGTATCGGGAATGCCTTCCGGGTGGACTCGAATCACACCGTAGTGAACGCCCCCTTCCTGAACGACGAGGGCGCCTACCGTCGCGTCACCTTCCAGCCGTCCGCTGCTCGTGATCTTGAGCCGGTTGCTGGCAATGACTTTTCCCCGCACCAGCCCGGACACCGTGATCCGGGATCCGCGAATGTCCGCTTCTACGTGGGCTTCCGGCCCTATCAGCAAGTCCCCGTCGCACTCGATCTCCCCGTTGAAGTTACCGAGCACCTGCCCCGGCCCCTTCAACGTCAGCTTGCCCGAAAGCATGTCCTCTCGAGCCAGCACGGTCGCCTTCGGCTCCAGCAGTAGTGGATCTGAAACCCCGTTTGCGCTGGCCGCTTCCGTCGTTTCCACCGCCATCTCAGGCATCTCCAAACCTCCCCAGTTCCGCCCTCTCTCCCAATCTGGGCGGCTCCCTCCCGCGCAGCATAGCGGCTGCTCTTAAAGCTGTGGATGTGTTGCCAGGTAATCGATTACCGCCTGCCGGTCAGGCGGGACCTCACCGTCGATGACCAGCTCTTCGAGCTTCTGCTTGATCCGGCCAACCTCCGGACCGGGTCGGATGCCTCGCGCTCGCATGATGTCCTCCCCCGTGATCAGGGGCTCCAGGCGAGAAGGTCGCTCGGAGCGGACTGCGTCCAGTCTCGCCTGCAGCTCGTCGAGCTTCTGCGGCTCCGGGTACGCCGAGGCGGCGATATCGGCTCTGGCCAGGGCCATGAGCCGGTCGAGCTGAGGCCCGGCGTCGCGCGCGAGCCGGCGGACGGCCCCATCCGTCCATTCCGACTTGAAGAAGACCGGCCGGAGGTGGAGGCGCACGAGCCTGGTCACGACCTCTATCTCCCGCTGCGAGAACCGCAGCCGCTCCAGGGCGGCTTTGGCGAGCTCGGCGCCCACCTCCTCGTGGCCGACGAAGGTTCCGTCTCCTTTTGCCGTTTTCGGCTTGCCCACGTCGTGCAAGAGCGCTGCGGTGCGCGATAGGAGGTCGGGCGGAGTGGCTTCCACGGTCAAAAGCGTGTGGCCGAAGACGTCGTGGGTGTGATAGCCGGTCTGGGCGACGCCTTTGCAGGCGGCGATCTCGGGGAGGACCACCTCGAGCAGGTCGGCTTCGTCCAGGAGCTCGAGCGCGAGCTTGGGGCGTGGGGATTCCAGCATCTTGCGCAGCTCTTCGGCGATCCGCTCCACCGAGATGACCGGGGGTGCCAGCCGGGATTTGAGCCGCCGCATCGCAGGCACCAGATCGGGGGCGAGCTCGAAGCCCAGCTCCGCCGCGAAGCGGATGCCTCGCAGCATGCGCAGGGGGTCGTCGGCGAAGGTGCGAAGGGGATCGTTTGGGGTGCGAAGGATCTTCGCCTCCAGGTCCTTCCTACCCCCCAGTGGGTCCCTGAAGTCACCTTCCAGGTCCATCAGGAGGGTATTGATGGTGAAGTCGCGGCGTCTGAGGTCCTCCTCCAGAGATGCATGCCGGACGTCCGGCTTGCGCGAGTCGGGCGCGTACGACTCGGCGCGCGCCGTGACAAACTCCACCAGACGGCCGGGCAGCGTGACCTGGGCGGTGCCGAAGCGCTCGAAGGTCACCGGCGGCGGCGCGCCAGCGAGCTCCGCGAATCGCCGGGCGAGGGACAAAGCGTCGCCGACCTCGACCACGAGGTCAAGGTCGAGGTGCGGGCGCCCCAGCAGCCGATCACGAACGTATCCGCCGACGATCCACGCATGGACGCCCAGGTCCGAAGCCGCACGTTTGAGGATGCTGAGGAGCTGTCTTTCCTCTATTGGTTGATTCGCGCCCATTCCACAGCTCCCACCTGCCCGGCGCGGTCACCCAGTCGGGCGCGGCGCAGGCGGGGCCGCCGGGCGGGCTTGATGAAGGGCGACGAGCGGAGGGTTGCCAGCATCGTCGGCTGGACGAGCGCCCACGAGCGGGAGACGCCGCCGCCGATGACGAACATCTCGGGGTCGAGGGCGTTGGTGAGGCTGATCAACGCGATACCCATGTACTGCGCCGCCCGTTCGACGACCTCACGCGCGGCCCGGTCACCGCGCGCGGCGGTTGCGAACAGCTCCGCGGCCGGGCGTCCGGTCTCGCGGGCCAGGGCGGTGCCGCTGACGAACGCCTCGAGGCAGCCGCGCTGGCCGCAGTTGTCTAGAGGGCCGTTGGGGTCGATGATCGTGTGCCCGATCTCACCCGCGGTGCCGTGCGCGCCGCGGTGGAGCTTGCCGTCGATGATCAGGCCGCCGCCTACGCCCGTCGACCACGTGATGTAGACCATGTTGCGAGTGCCGCGGCCGGCCCCGTGATGGAACTCGCCCAGGCCCGCCATGTCGGCGTCGTTCGCCAGGTGGACCTTGGCGCCCGTTGCCCGGGCCATGATGGCGGCCAGAGGCACGTTCTGCCACGGGAGGTTGGGGGGGTTCACCAGCACGCCGCGCTGGACGTCGATCGGGCCCGGTGCGGCGATCGTTATGCTGCGGACCTTTTCCCGACCCCGGTGACGGTCGATCTCTGCGGCGGCCCAGTCGACCATCGCCTGGGCTGTCGGAAGGAGGTGGGTCCGGGTCTTGATGCTCGCGACCAACCGGCCGTCGGAGCGCGCAAGCGCGACCCGAACCTGGGTTCCGCCTAGATCGATTCCGGCGAGCATGGCGGGACTAGGGTAACCGTGTGGCTGATCGGGCCTTGCTATGAGGCGAGCAGCTGCTGACCACGCAGCGCGGCCAGGATCTGGATCGGCGCACGCGCGCGGTTGAACGTGTAGAAGTGCAAGCCGGGCACCCCCGTCTCGAGCAGCTCGGCGCACTGCGTGATGCAGTGCTGCACGCCCAGGGCGCGAATCGCTTCGTCGTCCGGCGCCTCGTCGATGGCCGATTGCAGGGCAGCGGGGACGCTGGCGCCCGACATCGATGTCATCACTCCAAGCGAGCGCCGGCTGGGTATCGGCATCAAGCCGGGCACGATGGGCAAGGTGATGCCGGCTGCCCTCACCCGGGTGACCAGGTCGAAATAAAACTTGTTGTCGAAGAAGAGCTGCGTGATCAGAAAATCCGCGCCTGACTCCACCTTCAGATGCAGGTAACGAAACTCGTGCTCGAGGTCGGGGCTCTCCGGGTGCTTTTCAGCGCTGCACGCGGCACCGATTCCAAACCGGTAACCGCTGCGCCGGACAAGCGTGATGAGGTCGCTCGCGTGCGTCAGCTGCGGGTCGGCCGGAGTGAACGGTTCGCCCGACACCGGCGCGTCGCCGCGCAGCGCGAGAACGTTGGCGACGCCTTCACGTTCCATCCAGTTGAGGATCTGTCGGGTTCGGTCGGCGGTGTTGGCGCATGTGAGGTGAGCCATCGCCTCGATGTGATAGTGCCGCTTGATGCGCGTCACCAGATCGAGGGTCTTCTCGCCTGTGCGGACTCGATACGTCACCGAGACCCAGTCGGGCCCGTGGCCGGCGAGCGTGGCGACCGTGCGTTCGAGTACGTCGACCTCGCTCTCGTCGCGCGGCGCCATGAACTCGAACGACACGGTCGGCCGGCTGCGCGCGAGCATGTCCGCGATCCGCATGGTGCGGACTTTATCAAGCAAAACCTTTCGGAAGGAGAGGACCGGCGCTTGCCCGGCCGCAGGCCGGGTCGGCTTTGCCGACGGCGGGACGAGAGGAAACCGGCAGGTTTCCTCTCATGTTTTTACCTCAGGGTGCGGCTGTCCCCGACGCGGCGCGTCACGCGCTGCGAATCAAGATGCTCCAACAGCGCCAACACCGGGCGCCGGCTCGCACCCATCCGATCGCGCACCTGCGCGACCGTCACGGAACCATTGGCGGAGATCATCTCCTTCACCAACGCGACCGCTGATTCGTAAGCGTCTTTGGTGAACGCGACATCGTCGCTAACCCGGACGATCACACCCCGCTCCACCATGGCACGGATCAGCTCGTCACTTGCGCCGGACTCTTTCGTCACCTCCGCCATCGAGGGCGGCGCGAACGGCTCCGCAGCGAGCAGCCGCAGCACATCTGCTGCTGGGCCGCCGTCAGTCGCGATCGTGACCTGGTGCGCGGGCGTGGCGATCGACCCGTTGCGTTCCACCACGCGTCCGTCTTCGGCCAATCCCTGCATCACCGCCGGAAACGATGGCGCCGAAACGCCCAGGCGACTGCGCAGCTCTTCGCGGGCCATCCCCGCCCGAAACGGATACGCGGTGTGATAGGCGCTCAGCTCGTCAGTCGCGCGCGCCGCGATCGACTTCCATGCGTCGTCGCTGAAGATCCAGTCGCCGAACCTGCGGGCCTGCAGCCTCTCGAGGTCGGCGTTCGACGCGATCGTGGCCTTCAGGAGCGCGGCCACGGTGACTCCTCGCCGGTACTTGCGCAGCTCCTCCTGAAGAACGTTGCCCGCGGCGCGACGCGTCAGCGACTCCCGCACCGCGGAGTCATGGCGCGGATGCTTTCGCGGCGCGACGTCGACGAAGCTGCCTCCGGCGATCGTGATCGCCGGGCTTGGGACTCGCAGCACGAACCGATCGTGATCGGCGGCTGCGATCGGGCGCTCGAGGTAGAGCTGCACCCAGCCCTGTCCTCCTGGTGTGATCTGGTCCCCTTCGAGCACCACGACGCGGCATGCGACTTCGGTGGTCCCTGTATGGAGCAGAAGCTGCGCCCCGTGACGCACTGAATACGGCGCTGAAGCGAGCACCCGGAGCATGGCGTCGACGCGGCGTGTGGCGGGCAGCGAGCCGGGAGCAGCGAGCACGTCGCCCCGTGAAAGCTCGTTCTTTTCCACGCCGCTGAGGTTTGCGGCCACGCGGCTGCCGGGCCCTACTCGCTCAACTCTCTCGTTGTGACGCTGCAGGCCGCGGATCCGGACCGGTCGTCCGCCGGGCATGATTTCCATCTCGTCGCCGGCACGCAGCGATCCGTCGACCAGCGTCCCGGTGACCACTGTGCCAAACCCGCTCATCGTGAAGACGCGATCTATGGGCAACCGGGGGCGTCCAGCGTCTGGCCGCTGTTCGCCGCCTTCGAGCAGCGCGTCGAGCGCGCCGACCAGCTCCTTCAAGCCTTCGCCGGTGACCGCGGAAACGGGGACCACGGGGGCGCCGTCGAGCGACGTGCCTTTGAGCGCTGTAATGGCCTCTTGCCGGACGAGCTCGAGCCAATCGGGCTCGACGAGGTCGATCTTGGTCAGGGCCACCAGCCCGCGCTGCACCTGGAGGAGATCGAGCACGTCAAGGTGCTCGCGCGTCTGCGGCATCACGCCTTCGTCGGCCGCGACGACAAGAAGCGCCGCGTCGAGCCCGTGCGCGCCGGCCAGCATGTTGCGCATGAACCGCGCGTGCCCGGGCACGTCGACGATGCCTGTCTCCCGCCCACTCGGCAGAGTGAGGTGGGAGAACCCGAGGTCGATCGTCATGCCCCGGCGCTTCTCCTCCGCGAGGCGATCGGGGTCGATTCCGGTCAGCGCCGTGATCAAGGTGGACTTGCCGTGATCGATGTGTCCCGCGGTGCCGACGACGTAGTTCATCGCCGAATTGAGGCGGCCGCCACCTCAACCACGTCGATCAGAGTCTCATCCTCGCCTTTGAGCACCGTCCGCGGGTCGACGCAGCACTGATCGTTCTCGACGCGGGCGATCACCGGTGGCGCGCCGCGGCGCAGCGCTGCGACCAGGCGCGAGGCCGGGCCAATGACGGCCAGTAGCACCGTTGGCAAAGCATGCTCGGGCAGCGAGCCGCCTCCGACGGCCGACGAGCTTTCGACCAGCCTGGTTTCCACTCCGCGCTCGGCGAGCTTGACCGACCACATCGCGGCCCGGCGCCGGACATCCTCGACCGGCGCGTGCAGCATGCGCTCGATGGGGATGTCGTCTGCATGCCCGGTCAAACGCTGGCTCAGCGTGGCCTCGAGTGCGGCGAGCGTGAGCTTGTCGACTCGCACTGCGCGCGCGAGCGGATGGCGCGACATCTTGGTGATTGCCTCGCTGTGGCCAAGCACGATTCCTGCCTGCGGGCCCCCGAGCAGCTTGTCTCCGGAGAAGGTGACCACGTCGCAGTGCTGAAGTGATTCGGCGACGGTGGGCTCGTCACCGATCGCCTCGGTGGCTCCGCTTCCCAGGTCGTCGATCAGAAGGACGCCGTGCCGCTTCGCCACCTCGGCCAGCTGTCCGAGGGTCGCAGATTCAGTGAACCCGGTGACACGGAAGTTGGAAGTGTGCACGCGCAGCAGGGCAGCAGTGCGTGAAGTGATCGCGTCCTCGTAGTCGGCGGCTCGGGTTCGATTGGTGGTCCCGACCTCGACCATGCGCGCGCCTGACAGCCTCATCACGTCCGGCATCCGAAACGCACCACCGATCTCGACGAGCTGACCCCGCGAGACGATGACCTCTTTTCCCTTGCACAGGGCGGTCAAAGCTAGGAGCACCGCCGCCGCATTGTTGTTGACCACGGACGCTGCCTCGCATCCGAACAGCGCCGTCAGCAGACCTGCGGCGAGCGATGACCGCTCTCCTCGTTTGCCGGTCTCGAGGTCGAGCTCGAGGTTGCTGTAGCCTGCCGCCACGCTGAGCGCATCAATCGCGCTTTTCGACAGCGGCGCACGTCCGAGGTTGGTGTGAAGGACGACCCCGCTTGCGTTGATGACCCGCCGCAGCTTCGGGGTCACGCCGGCCTGCAGCCTGGCCGCAACCGCGGCATACCGCGCCGAGCCGTCGGCGCCATCGTCCCGCTCTGCCGCGATCTGGGCGCGAATTGCCTCGACCACGCGCGCTCGTCCGTGCTCCCGGACGAGCTCGGCGAAGGCCGGCTCGTTGACCAGAGTCCCTACAGCAGGCAGGGAAACAGGGCGGTCAGGTTGGGAATCGCGTATCCGTCGCATCTGCCTATTGAGATTAGGCTCGCCGGCTCATAGAAGGGCGCCATCACGTACCAGAGGATGTTCACTCGAGCCAGGAACTGGAACGCGATGAGGACGATGACCGCCCCGGCCCAGATCTCGCGACGGCGGAGGCTGACGTCGTAGAAGAAACGTGGGTTGCGACTCCGAAACAGCGCCTCGATGATGTTCCAGCCGTCCAGTCCTGGTATCGGCAGGAGCTGGAAGGCGAAGATCGAAAGGTTCAGGAAGACGATCACGTAGATTGCCGCCAGGACGAGGCCCGGGCCGACGTCGAATGAGTAGGGCAGGCCGGCGCGGACGAGTGCACGCAGCAAGAACCCGAGTCCGATCGCAACGATGAGGTTGGCCGCCGGACCGCCCAGCTCGAACAGGACTCTCTGCCGCGTGGTGTTGATCCGGTTCGACTGCACCGGCACCCGCCTTCCCCAACCGACCAGCGCGACGACGACCGCGATCACACCGATCGGTTCGAGGAAGCGGCGTGGATCCGGCGACAAATAGCCGTAGTAGCGCACAGAGCGATCGCCGAGGAAGTACGCCGCCGCGGCGTGGCCCATCTCGTGCACCGGGATCGCGATCACAATCGCCGGGACCAGGAGGAGTACGCCAAGGAGCAGCCCGAAGAACGGGCTCACTTAATCGTGATTTTGGTATCGCGCTTGGTCGTTCGGCGAATGGCTCGGGCTCGCCTCGCTCGCCGGGCGGCCGGCTCCGGGGCGACACGGTTTTCGTAGATCAGCATCAGCGCCGTGATGAGCTCGCGCTGGGCGTTGAGCAGGTGGACCTGGGCGGCGGGTGGAACCATGTCGGACAGCAGATGCCCGACGCGAGCTCCGAGCTCGTTGACCAGCTCGATCACACGCTCGCCGTCGCGACTCATCTCTTCACGCCCGTCGTCTTCCCCGGCTTGGGCGCGAAGCGGACGCGGAGCTCCCCGTTCTGGATGGACGCCCCAACCGTTTCCCGTCGCTCCAGCACACGCGGCAGCGTGATCTCGCGCCGGTAGTTGCCCACCGTGACGTAGAGGTCGCCGTTGTGCCGGCTCAGGTCGACCGCCGCCTTGTCGACGAACGGCACCTTGAGCGCGAGCACGTAGTCGGCCCCGTCCTTATCTATGCGCTGCGGATTGGAGGTCGCGAAGCGGCGCGACGGATCGTCCTCGCCGTATATCGCCTCGGCCATGCGTCCAAGCATCTCCTCCCCAACCACCTCGCGGTCGAACAGTGGAACATTAAAGATCGGAATCCCCGCGAACGACTCCTCGACCTCGACCTGGTAGCGCTTGTGGATGCGCTGCCATTTCTGAAACAGCTCGTCGTGCAGGTCGCCGGGCAGCAGTCGATTGACGATCACCGCGTCCGTCACGTAGCCGAAAAGGCTCAAGTACGTGTAGGCGCGCTTTGCCTCCTTGACGACCATCTTCTCCAGGTTCAGGACGATGCGAACAGTCGTGATCTCCGGATCCGTCAGCACTCGTCGCATGCCGTCCAGGTCGAGCAGCAGGTCTTTCAGCGACGCATAGACCTCATCCGAAGGCAGAGGCATGCCCATCATCGGCTGCAGCACCGGACGGGCCACTCGCATGGCGCGGCGCGACCAGGGGTAGATCTTGTCGAGCCACCATTTGGCGGCGTCGGGGAATGTCAAGAGCTGCAGCGTTTCGCCAGTCGGGGCGCAGTCGACGATCAGCACGTCGTGCTCGGCCCGCTGCGCGTAGTGCTTGATCCACATCAGCGAAGCGACCTCGTCCATGCCCGGTGGGTTGGCGACCTCGTCGGCCAGAACTTCATCCAGCCCCTGCGTCGAGAAGACCTCGACCGCGTACTCGTGCAGCTTTGCCCAGTGCCGCTGCATCTCGTGTAGAGATGAAACTTCGTGCGCCCACAGGTTCTTGCCGACCTGCGCTGCGTCGGTGCCGAGCTGGATGTCGAACGAGTCGCCCAGAGAATGCGCGGGGTCGGTGCTCATCACCACGGTCCGATAGCCGGCGGATGCGCACCTGACGGCGGTCGCGGCGGCAACTGATGTCTTGCCGACACCACCTTTACCCGTGAACAAGACAACCCGCACGGGGGAAGTCTACGGTCGGTCGATTTCCCCCCGCTCTGCGCTCTTCGCGGTTACTTGACCAGTTGAGGGATCGTGAGCGACCCGACCCCAAGCACCACGATCATCGCCAGGGCCACGACCAGAAGACGGATCAGGTCCTTGGTGAAGTAAGGAACCCGGTCGAGCGGGATCGAGGGGTCGGCCGACTCGACCAGGTACCGCCCGCCGCGGCCTTTGACGATCTGGTTGCGGGCCCCCAGCGACATCTCCACGGCGCGCACGAGCGCCTGGTCGCCGCCGACGCGTGCCTGCGAGACGCTCTTCTGGCTTGCGGCCGTCTGGGCGCCGGCTGGGGAGGTGCCGACCGGTTTGAGCGGCCCAGGCGGCCGCATCGGCTGGCGGTACTTGCCCTTTCCGCGCTTCTTGCCCTTGCGCGCCATAGATCTGCAAGTCTAGAGGGGCTTGAAATCGGTGCACAGAAAGGTGAGAACAGGCAGGCGGTTAGGGGAGCTGTTTCTGCGTCGTGGGGTGCGACTTGGGAAGGGTTCCGCCTGCCTGTCGTTGGGCCGTGGGACTCAACGAGTTGAGACGTTGGCTACGATATGTTGTGTCCCGGCTGCAGTTATAACCCCGAATGTAGGTGCTGTCAAGAGCTTTGGCCAAATCGTCGCCTAGCCACGGGTTGCGCTTGCTGCCCTA
>Ga0209690_1001765_pt1 | contig 12360 bp, 14 predicted proteins | sample GraSoiAngelo_150_FD_186164 | JGI IMG/M metagenome (GOLD analysis project Ga0209690, IMG submission 186164) | Grasslands soil microbial communities from the Angelo Coastal Reserve, California, USA - 14_1009_09_40cm (SPAdes) (version 2) | ecosystem: Environmental > Terrestrial > Soil > Grasslands ...
TTGTTGTGATGCTGGGCCAGATGATGGCCCAGGCACTAGACATGGTCCACAAAGCCGGATTCGTACATCTTGATGTCAAACCGCAGAATGTTCTGTTCACATCGAAGCCGCCATTGACTGGACAGGACATGCTAGAACAGATGGTCGCCGGGTCGCTCGTGCCCAAGCTGGCTGACCTAGGCTCAGCGGTCAAGAGTGGCGGAAAGGTGGTTCAGTTCACGTCGGAGTATGCGCCGGGCGAGCAGGTTCTCGGCGACGAGGCGGATCCGAGCATGGATGTCTACGCGTTGGGAGCTGCATTGTACACAATGTTGACTCGGACTCCGGTCCACTCCAACACGTTGATCGAAGCGATGAATAATCTGTCAAACAATCCTTCCTCGAACAAGGCGGCGAATGATCTCGAGTCCGCGTGGGATTCCTTCAGTCCAGATGTGTCGAAGATTGATCCGAAATTCTCAGCAATAATTCCGGTCTTGAAGGACATGCTGGCGAAGGATCCTGGGCGTAGACCGGAGGCGGAGAAGGTTGCGAATTCTCTTCAGAAACTAGTGGACAAGCATGGCCGATTAGGATAGTTTTCTGAGAAAAAAGATGTGACCCCCAGCCTCATGTCGAGCGTCTAATCCGAGAGTCACTTCTGCATTTTGACTATAGACGAAATGATTCGTCTATTCTACAGGGTTGAGGGTTCCGGTTTTTACGCAGCTATTTTGGCTGTTCACCTCTCCGCTACTATCCCTCATGGGACAAATAGCATGGGGGACAGCTGAGCAGTAGTATGGTGGGGGTTGAATATGAGAATCACGTATACAACTGAATATAGACAGAATGAGTACACACACGTGATGGCTTGAGCTGGATGTTAGGGTTTGAGAGACTGCCCACAGCTGTGGCAGTAGTTCTTCCCAAGCGACGCCGTTCCGCAAGAAGGGCAGCGTAGTCGAATACCGCACTGGCTGCAGTATTTCCCACCCGCTGGCTGACGATTCCCACAGACTGGACACGCCTCATAGTACGCTTGCTGTGGCGGGCTGAGGAGGAGCCCGAACGTCGTGGCAGTGCCAACCGCGTGGCCTAGAGGGTTCTGCGGGTTCTGATCCTGAGGAATCGCATGGCCGTGCATTCTGCCCATAGAGAATCTAGGGCTGGCGGCTCAAATAGGTTCTTGTTCTCTGAGATTTCCGCTCTGCGCATTCTTCTTTGCTGATTCGAAGTTCCCGGATTGGTCAAGCGTGACCTAGGACTGCATGGCCGTCTCGTGAGAACTGCCTTACTGCGAGGAAGCCGACGATTCCTCCAATGATTATGAGGAGTGGTCCAGGGATCAATGATAGCGTAGCATTCAACAGAGGATTCGGGGTCGAAAATGGCAAAGTGTTTGGGATGTAGTATGCCATGATGATACTGGACAGGTTTGCGATGCCTAGTGCGAAGATTAGGAAGGGCCAGGTTATTCGGCCCTTCCAGTCATCCAGAAGATGGCTGGCGCCCCGGAACATGAGGAAACTCGTGAGTATCAGGGTTTCGAAGCTGTAGACATAGTACGGAGAACTGTTACGATCGACTATCGCGGCTACGTAGGGAGATATTATCTGATATGCTCCTCCAGTCACGGAGAAGAGGAAGCCTACGGTCGCCTTATTCGCCATGCTGGCTGACCAAGGTTGAAGAGTAGTTAACGCTTTGACGGCTCGAGGCCTTTCGGACAGGCACAGCGCTACTGTTTCTTGTATCGTTCCTTCTTCGGTGGGGGCGGCTGTCCTTCCCATTCGATCACGTCTGACGGTTTGCCCCAACGTGGAATGCCTCCTAAACCTATGGACTCGGGGAGCATCGTTGGGCTCAGGGTCTCGGGCTGTTCCTTCCGCTTCTTCTCAGGTTTGAGGCGTACTATCTCGAAGTTTCCTGCTGTATCAAAGACCCCGTAACCGGGTAGGTGTCGGGTGTAGAGGAACTTGTGGAGTAGGAACTTGATCTTCTTGTTGGTAAGCCCAGTAATATCCACGATTTTCTTGTGCTGAATTATTTGGCCTCCCGACAGGACCGTCAGGTATTCCACTAATGAGGAGACTTCGTCGTCTTGAAGGTCCTCAGCACCAACCTTGGTCATCTAGATCACACTATGTTGCAGGATCGCTTTCATTGCAGGGTACGTGTTACTATTGGAGACTTTCTATAATAGATTCCGGAGAATCATGCGCATTCCCAGGTGTTGAGAATGTGCAGAAACATTCGACCTTTATTCAATTTTGACCCGCCCGCAACCGATGAAGAGGTCCGGGCGGCTTCGCTGCAGTTCGTAAGAAAAATTAGCGGCTTCAATCATCCGTCAAAAACAAACGAACATTCATTCATGATTGCAGTGGACGAGATAGCACAAGCGTCGACCAGTTTTCTCCGTTCACTAGAGACGAACGCAAGACCAAAGAATCGGGAACGAGAGGCTGCATTGCGCAAGGCTCGCTCCACCAGAAGGTTTCCCTCACGCGCTTGATTCTGGGCGGAGAGCCTTCTCCATCAGTGTCCATCCCACTCGTCGTTTGAATCCGAGCTTGATGTTGATAGCTAGCATGGGATTATTGCCAGACTCATTCCATGTCTTGATAGTCCGATATCCATTCTTCTTCCCAAACTCGATAACTTTGAGCTTCAGTGCCGTCGCTATCCCTCGGCCACGGTATTCGCGTATGACTCCAGTGTCATCTTGGTTTAGAACTCCAGGCTCGGTGTCGATCCGATGCACATCGCTCATTCCTACATAGTTCGAACCGTCCTTGGCTAGGAAGTAGCCCTCTGGGAGGAGCTGCGGATTCTTAAGCGAGGAAGTCTCCCAGTCCTCGTAGCTCAGACGAGTAAAATCTGCTTCGCGAGGCATGTCTGCCTGGATCAGTTGGACGAGTTCGTGGATCCTCCTCAAAGAGTCTTCACCGTGACTCTGCTCTTCGGCAAGTGTTGTGAACGTTATTCCATCCTTCAGAGCCTTGTCTAGGTATCTTTGGAACGGTGCAGTGTTGGCTGATGGCAGGTCTAGCCGTGATTCCCAGTTCCTAGATTTCTCCCTGAAACCCCTCCGACGGAAGAATTCTATTCGTTTGGGAAGATCCTCCTTCGTCATTGTCCAGGCGAGCATGGCGTTTCGATGGGCAAGTTCTTCTTCGAGTCGATTGTAGATTGCTCGTCCGATGCCTCTGCATTGCTGTTCCGGGTCTACCAGGATGCTAGCCATGAATTTTCGAGGATGATACATGTCTGGTGCATTGATGAGATCGCCGAAGCCTACGATCTGGTCATGTTCTAGGTTGACGCACTCGAATCGCTTCAGGAGATACTTGGTCCGGTCCACGCTTTCGTCTCTACTACGACGTTCTCCAACGCTGATACTATAGTCAGGATAATTTGCATTATAGAGCTCAACCAGCCTCTCGTAATTGCTAGGATGAAACTCTCTGAATCCGAGGGAGAGAGTCCTCTGCTCACCCATACGACCGAGCTACTACCAGTCCACCAAATAGTTTATTCCCACGAAACCATGTCCCGGAGACGATGATCTATGGATGACCACGAGTTTCTCCGACTATTCCACGATGGCAATCTTCCAGGCGAGGAGTTCCGTCACAAGGGTCACCTTCGCCTCGCGTGGCTCGTCTTACTTCGCCATGGAGGTGATGAGACTGAGACGATAGTTGCCCGAGAGATACAGCGATTTGCTGTTGCGAGTGGCGCTTCGGACCGGTATCATGATACTCTGACGCGTTTCTGGGTGCGCCTTGTAGGTCACGCGATGGAGAATGCTCCGGAGTCTCGGAGTATTGATGAGCTCTTGGCTAGGTTTCCGTTCCTGCTGGAGAAGGGTCTTCCGTTCAAGCACTGGCGGGGGGAGACTTTCAACTCGGACCGGGCTCGTGCAGGCTGGGTTGAGCCCGACCTAATTCCTCTGCCCTGAACTGGACCCGAGAGTTAGATGCCCGGATTAGTTGCGTCAGGTTCTAAGCGGGTGTTTCTAGCAGGAGTTTCTTCTCTTCGCGCAGGAACGATAGGAGTGCGGTGTTGACTTCTTCGGCGTGGGTCCAGGTTATGCAGTGGGGTCCGTTTTTCACAGTGACTAGGCGTGCTCCCTGTACGAGTTTGGCTGTGCGCTGTCCAGAGCTTGCGTATGGGACAATGCGGTCTGCGTCGCCGTGAATGACGAGTGTGGGTGATGTGATGCGTGCTAGGTCTTTGCGGAAATCCTCATACCATGTCCGGACACAGGCGACGCTGGCGACGGATCCAGCCAGGGCGGCTATGTTCCAGCTGTTCCGGACCACTTCCTCACTGACCCTCGTTCCTAAGTTCTGGTCCGTGTTGTAGAAGTTTTTGTAAAAGTCTGTGAAGAACGCGTATCGGTCTGCTGCTACGGCTTTCTCTATTCCGTCGAATACCGGCTTGTCGACGCCTTCCGGATTGTCAGGCGCCTTCAGGAGGTACGGTGGGACGCTGCTGATGAACACCGACTTCGAAACATTCATGGAACCATATCGTCCCTGGTAGCGTGCGACTTCGCCGCCTCCCATACTGAAACCGACAAGAGCGACATTCTTGAGGTCGAGCTTGTTGAGCAGCTGGTGAAGATCCTCGCTGAACGTATCGTAATTGTAGCCCGTTGTGGGCTTGCTTGACTGGCCAAAGCCCCGGCGGGAGTATGTGATTACTCGATAGCCGGCGTCCAAGAGAGGCGGGAGCTGTCTCTCCCAGCTAGCCCCGCTCAACGGATATCCGTGGATCAGGACGACTGGTTTGCCTGATCCATGATCTTCATAGTGGAGGTCAACATTCCCGGAGTTCTCTTTCCCAACAGTAACAAGTGGCATAATGAATCGAGCTCGTGTCCCGACGTTGGATATTTATGATTATTGCTTACACATTGGTCTGGAGTCGAAGAAAGAAAAGCCGCCAAGAAGACGAACTTACTGACGGTTCTTGCGGGTTTTCATCGATTGAAGGATTTCGCTAAAGATCTCGATTGTGCCATCTTTTCTCGCCTGGTCGGTGATCTTTCGCTTGTTGACTCTAGTGTTTGCGAGAATTGCTCTAATGTCATCCATGTCCTTCTGACTCCTCTCTCTAGGAATGGTCGCTTTACTCATTCTGAGCTTGGCGAGGATCAACGACTCGGGAACCTGGAAGTAAGTCTTGACTCCCTGTACTGTCCCCTTCCTTCTCTCCGGAGGGCTCTCGACCAAGATTAGATCAGCAGTGAATGGTGAGAGTCTATCTGCGACGGTGATAACATTGTATCCGGATTTTAGTAGTCGACGAATTTTCTGTATGTCTGCCTTGACACCAGCCTCTTTCATTCCACGGAAGAACCTGTTCGTTTCTCGTGGGGAAATGTAAACTACGAAGTCGGCGTCGAGAGTTGTGCGTGGTATGCCGTAGTAGCTTGCAGCTACGGCTCCAGTGATTGCGTAGCCAGTTTTTTCACGGTTGAAATGCTCGATGAGGGCTTTAACGAATTCTTGGAAACTACGGGGTTTCAGTGGGTTCGACGTCCCGCCTGGAACCGCTTTCTCGCCTTTTCCAATAATCGGGAAGTCGAGATGTGCGGGTAACGGTTCTTGATGGACTCCATGGTTATGCTGGTGATCGAGCTGGACAGCTCCAGCCCAATGTTGACGCGCTCCTCGGGGCTCATTCTTCGGAACCTGTTGTTCCGGCGAGAGGGCGGTGCCCTGTACTCGACATCAGTCGTGGTCGTTCAACCTTTCGCGGATGAAAAGGTCAAGTCATGAATAAAGGATTCCTACCTCCCGCCAGTCCGGTATCTCGTGTCTCAGAGTTCTCGTAAGCTCAAATATCCGCAGGAGCTTGGAGAGTGATTCATGGTCGGCTGGGGTTTTGCGTTCGGCAGAGGATTCGTCGTGCTCCTCTGGAGCATCGTCTGGGCCATCGTCGCCGGAATAGTCGGCGTACTTGTTATCGGCGGATCTCTTTCTAGCTTAGTCTCTAATCCAACTGCCGTGACCTCCAACCCTACCGGATTCATCACGGGATTTCTCGCGGCGTCGTTTCTTGGAATCTTCCTCATCATCTTTATCGCAGTCATTGGACTCTACGCGACCATTGTCAAAGTGGCTGTGGATGGGGCGCTCTCGCAGCTGGAAAAATCTGGACAGTACAATAGAGGATCATCTTCGACGGGATCCCAGTCAATGGGTTCGCAGCCGACACTAGTGGCTCCGGCAATGAGAAAGTTCTGCGCGAACTGTGGCACCGCCCTACCAGGCGGGACCGCGAAGTGTCCCAACTGCGGAGCAACCCTCTGAAATGGCCCGAAACGTTCTTAGCCCCGTACCCTCTTGGGTTCTTAGCTACGCTCTCATCTCAGCAATTCTTAAACCGATGACGGATGCCTGATAGAGCGCTATGCAATCTGTCACTAGCAAACCAAACTCCACGCGTCAAGACTACGGAACCGTTACACCGTACTTGATTGTGGATGGTGTACCGAGACTGATCGATTTCTTGAGAGCGACTTTCCACGCAGAAGAGAAGGCGCGTATTAACGACAAGGAGGACCACATAGGTCACGCCGAGATCAAGATCGGCAACTCACTCATCATGATGGCCGATTCAACCCCTCAGTACAACCCGATACCGAGCCAGTTGTACGTCTATGTTGACAACGTGGACGAGGCCTACAGGCGAGGCTTGAAGGCTGGCGGGACCTCTGATCAGGAGCCTACAACCCAGTTCTACGGCGACCGTACGGCCGCAGTAAAGGATCCAACCGGAAATATTTGGTGGATTGCCAGCCGCGTCGAAGAAGTATCCTCCGAAGAAATGGAGAAACGCATGAAGGGCCGAGGCTTCACGGCCGACACTCCAACTTGAACTTAGAACTTTTGAGCAGCTATTCTCTTTCGGATAAGTTCCCTGCGACCGTCTGTCCTCTTGACAATGACCAAGAGGCCAAGACCGACTGGAGGATATTGCTGTAGTTCTAACTGAACATGCGTTTTATTTCAGATCAGTCACATCGACGTTATCAGTCCAATGCGTCGCACAAGTATTCCCTGAATCTCAACTTTGGAGTCCCTGAAATTACGCACCCGCGCTGTCTCCTCCGTCAAGGTGTAGGGCCCACCATCACGGTTTCCCGAAAAGCTAAGATATACCTGCCACAGTTACTGACGAGGAATGAATCCCAGGCTTCCTCTGAGAAATCTTGCGATCATACTTACGGTCTCTATACTCGTATCGGCTGTAGGGCTCCCCGTCAAGACAAACGGAGCTTCCAATCCCCTCGCGGCCTTCATCTACGAATCGTGCGTTGCCTGCGTCCCACCAGGTGACGTGGTCTCCTTCAACGGCAACTGGAGTACGAGCGGCGCTTCGATCGTTTCGTACGTATGGGACTTTGGCGACGGGTCGACCCCAGTTAAGACCAGTAGCCCGATGACGACCCACCTCTACGGGGGCGCACCGGCGAAGTGGCAGGTAACTCTGACCGTCCAGGACTCGGCGGGCCTGACGGATACGGCTAGCCAGTTGGTCCTCTTTGAGACCGTCCCACGCTACACGTTCCAGCCGACGAATCCGGTCGTTGGCCAACAGGTAACGTTCAACGCGTCCGATAGCATATCCTACAACTCCACCAATCCTATCAAAGAGTACGACTGGAGCTTCGGAGACGGGACCAACGGCACGGGAGCGATCACTACGCACTCGTACTCGGCAGAGTCCAGCTACAGGATCGTCCTCTCGCTACTAACCTCCTACGGCAATCCGTCTGTGTCCAAGACCCTCACAGTGGGACAGTCAAACTCGAACGTCGTCTATACTGTCATAACGGACAAGGACACCTACGTCCCGAGCGACACTGTACACATCAAGCTTAACGCGACAAACAAGGGAACCCAGCCCGCAACATTCACATTCAGAGACGCCTGCAGCGGCTTCCAGTTCCAGATCACCAACTCCATAGGCAACATAGTCTACACAAACGTACCACCTCCGTTCGCGCCCTGCGCCCAGGTCATAACCGTCATCACCATTCAGCCCGGCCAGACGATGACCGTCGGAATGCTAGACTGGAAACAGGTCAACCAGCAAGGCCAGCCAGTCCCGGCAGGTTCGTATACTATCATAGGAGTCATCCACTACGAGAGCCCGTATCAGACCACACCCGTCGCATCAAAGACCATCACGATCCAAGCACCTGACTTCCAGCTCACGGTCAACCCAGCTTCGGTCGTCGTAGCCAAAGGGTCCAGCGCAATCCTCACGATAACCGTAACGGCCGTGAATGGATTCACAGGCACCATCAACCTATCTCGAACAATCCAAGTCGCGAACAAGCATCCTCCAACACTTTCACCTATCAACAGCGTGACTTTGACAGCTGCAAACCCTACGGCCACTACCAGCCTAACAATATCCACAAATCGGGCGACAAACGGCGGGACCTACAATGTCATGATAACGGGAACAAGCGGAACAACAAGCCACACTATCACAGCGACGGTCACAGTAACCAGCAAGTAGACCCGCGTTGACCAGCCGACCAGAGCTGGCTCCAAGCTCTACCGTCCAGTGGATCTTATCATCGACAGACCCCTAGGTTGTTTTCCAAACGTTTTCGTGGCACCCTCAAGCTGATCAGCATAAGCGACGTCGGCGGTAACGGCAGGTTGAAGCATCAAAACGGAGAGGTACCGAGACTGGCAAAGATTGAGCGAGATCGTCCGAGACCTTGTGCGTCAGATGCTCAGACTGCACTTCGACGACGCCACCATAGTCTTCCACCTCAAGTCGGCCAAAATACGCAACGCCCAGAGGATCCTGGACAGTGTCTTGGAAGAGGCGAAACGAGAAGCAATAGCCCGACTTAGCTCCAGAAACCACTAGGTCCGATTAGAGAGTCTTAGAAGAGCTGTTTCGCCAGAATCCTCACCGGAAGAAGGACAGCCATTGCCCCGAGCTTGTATCGAGATTCGAAATTCTCGAACCAGGATACGTTGTCACATGTCCCCGATTGTGTACCTGTTCGATAAATACAGAGATATTTTGAAGTAGCCGCCGCGAAAAAATCTTGAAGCCAATCATTCCAATAGTCGCGATTCTAACGGTCACCTCGCTTCTTCTGGTTCCAGTCATAACTGTCTATGCAGACACGTCGCTTCCAATGACCGGTTCACAATGGGCAATTCTAGAGCTGCTCGGGTCGAAGATCAAGACGAGTCACTCTAACACAGTCCCAACGGGAGGCGTCGAATTCCTCTTTCCCGACGCTACAGCAACCCCTGCAGGTTATGCGAACCTATTGACCAACGGCTTCACAGCAAGCCTAACAGCCACCAATACACTTACAGCCACAATAAAGGTCCTCACCTCGGCGTCGACAACAATGTTCGTGGGTAACCCGAACGGCGGCTGCCCAGCATCGGCACCGAATAATTGTCCGGGATCAGTGCGACTGTACTTCACGTCAAACCTTCCACAGGCCGGCATATCCTCCTGTCTCGGCCTCAACGGCAACAGCCAACACGCGGTAGTCGCGAACGAGTTCGATTACTGGTGGTCCAACACGCCACTCCGAGCCATGACCGGCATCCCCGGCAGCTACTACCAGTTCTCCCCAACGGGCGGAGGCTCCAACGGTCCCATAACGCTACAGGTCAGCCTGGACCCGATGAACTGGTCCGACCTCTGCGGCCACTTCGGCATCCTCGATCCCGCTGCCTTTATGGCGTCAATATCCAACATCAAGAACCTCGGAGTCTCGTTCGGCAGCGGCTTCTTCTTCGAAAACGGAGTCGGAGTAGACGGTGGCACAGGCACAGCAACCTTCCAGCTGACAAGCTATACCATATCCTAGCCAGCCTGGCACCAGAACACACCTCTAATCTTTTTTCTTGAAAAGTCCGTATGCAGTCGAGCTGCGATCCCGTCGATAGCTCAACTCGAGGGATGTTGGGTCAGCGGAGCGGCTGGCGCTAGCGACTACACGCCAACCCCTCCCGAATGGAACAAGAACTAGCATACAACCTAGAACATGATCAAATTAGACATCTCACGCAAGTCCAGATGTTTGCAATGACTTCGGCTGGTACCGAAGCGGCAATTTGGGAATAGAACGTCCGCCCGTAGGCTTGCAGAATTCTCGAAGCGCGTAGCGGCGGGGAAAAACGTCCGCTGTGCATACTTCTGCTGGGTCCGGGAAGATGTCAGAGGCCTTTGCCCGGTCCTGGTCTCTGGCGGCTAGAACATGTTTGCAATGAGCACTTATATGCTCCGATGAAGAATACATTAGTGCGGTATCGGGTGTCTCGTTGCCAAAGACGGGTCGTCCACTGACAGTTACTTTTGTCGGCATCATGCCAACACTATTCGCCCACTGTCAACACTGCATGCAGGTCATGCACGCGACAGGCATGTCTCCCTACTCGGAACAACTGGAAGACTATCCGGAGGATGTCAAGAAACAGTATTTCCAGCTCTCAGAGATCGCGCAGAAGCTCAAGGCAGAGTTCGGTGATTTGGTGCTGTTGGATCCCGTGGACTCGGCATCCCCTCAGGGTGTATGGTTGTCGATAAAGCATCGAATCCTGAGGACTCCGTGCGTGTTGATTCATGAGAGTAAGGTCTTCAGCAGATTTCCGAGCTACGAGGAGCTGAGAGCGAAGATATTGGAAACCTTGGAGCGTTCCGGCCCGTTGGCGTCGACCCGGGTTTCTCGTTAGACAGATCTTCCGACCAGAGAGATAAGGTCGATCAGCTTAGGCAGATCGTCCATGCTCAGACTCGCTACGAGGTGGAGCCTCGACGGTTCCTCCTCAAGCTCCAGAGAATCAACAGTGTCTAGGTCTTTGAGTTTGGCGACTACGCCGCTCCTCTCGACGAGTCGGTTCGCAAAATCTGGGCCCTTTGAATAGACCTTGTAGCCCAACTCGCTGAGTTGGGGGATCTTGACTTCCTCAGTGCCGGCTGTCTCCCAGGTGAGTTTCGCTTTCTTTCTCTGCCTCGTGATCTCAACTTGGAACTTGACTGGGTCAGTCAGGGTAGCCCAGCAGTTTAGTTTGTCAGAGTCCCTCGCGACCAGTTTGTACGGATAGTAGACTAGATTCTCTCTCGCACCGAGTGAGAGGGCGAATTCTAGCTCTTTGTACCCGTCGGATGGATTGTTCATTTCACACTTTATTCTGAGGCCCGCATGTCCAAACGATTTGTAACGAACTTTAGCCGTCCGGGAGAATTTGTCCTCGAACCAATGGGCATATCGTTTGAGGATTCTGTGCTTCCAGTATGTTCCGATAAAGTAGGTGATGATGAGGGCGACTGCTAGGATTGCGACGATCTCGACGTCAGTTAAAGCCATGAGTACCCACTGGGAATCTAGTTCGTCCTTGGTCTAGAAAAACAGATCTTTCTACGTGGTGCTAAAATCTTCGGGACTTCTCGGTGCTGCTGATTTTGTCGGCTCTTTGTTGTCAGAGGGGGAGGCCCGCGATATTCCTGTCGAGATTGAGGGAGTGCTTGCTAGGCCGCTTCTTATTCCCCGGTAGGCCTTGAAGCCATCGTAGGAGAGTACTAGTCCCAGCGCGGTCAGGATGATTGCGATGACCCCAGCAACTGCGCTGCCGTATGCACGGGTGGCAGACGTCGCGATGTTCGTGGTGAGAGCAATGTCCAGGGTGGCGTAGGCCGTGTAGCCTAGGGCGGCAATAGTGGTGACTAGCATGAATATTGCAGGTATGCCAGTGAAGATACCTCTACGTCTTGACTTTGTCAGCCATAGGGTTGCGACGAGGAGCGTAACGCCCGCGAGAAGTTGGTTGGACCCTCCGAAGAGTGTCCAGATGAATCCCCAAGGAGCTCCAAACCGGGAGCTTGTTAATACGAACGTGACGATGGACACGATGATGGATGTGACGTAGACATTCTTCAGGGCGGGCAGTTTGACCATTTCGGATATTGCGAGTCTCGCAAACCGCAAAGCCAGTTGAGTCAATGTTAGTCCGAGGATGATGACCATCAGAGCCATGATCCCCTTCCCAACTAGGGATCCTATTCCAAATGTTCCGAGATATTGAGCGCCTCCGCAAACGTAGAGGCCTAGTGATCCTGCGCATCCGGTCTTGCTCGTGAGAGCAGCGACTGCCACGACCGAGGTGAGTCCTAGGACGCCTTCAAGAAGCATCCCGCCACCGCCCACGAAGTGGGCGTCCGATTCGGTGTCGAGCTGTTTTGACGAGAGGGAGGATCCGATGAGCCCGTGCCAGCCAGAACAGGCTCCGCACGCGATCGTCACGAACAGCAGAGGCCACAAGGGAAAGGCGACGTTGTTGATGAGTCCGGTTCCCGCTCCGATAGCGA
>Ga0209690_1001766_pt1 | contig 12356 bp, 7 predicted proteins | sample GraSoiAngelo_150_FD_186164 | JGI IMG/M metagenome (GOLD analysis project Ga0209690, IMG submission 186164) | Grasslands soil microbial communities from the Angelo Coastal Reserve, California, USA - 14_1009_09_40cm (SPAdes) (version 2) | ecosystem: Environmental > Terrestrial > Soil > Grasslands ...
CTGCTGCTCGACATGTCGCCGCGCAACCTGGAGAAGATCCTCTACTTCGCCAACTACATCGTCACCGACGTCCACGAGGAAGTGCGGCAGGACATGCTCGCCGTCCTCAACATGGACAAGGACGAGCGGGCCGTCCGCCTGCGCGCAGACGTCGACGCCAAGGCCCGCGAGCTCCGCCAGGAGCACGAGGCGAAGTCCAAGAAGCTGAAGGGCGAGGTCGACACCGAGGTGGCGCGGCTCGAGGATGAGCTGCAAGAGGCCGTCGACGAGCTGACCACCCAGGGCAAGAAGGCGACAGAGCACATCAAGGCGGGCATCGGCACCAAGTCGCGGCGCACGATGACGATCGGTCTTGACGGCGACGAGGAGATCGTCATCGACAAGGGCGACCTGATGTCGCGCGATATGTCGCGCGGTGTGCTTGCGAAGGTGCAGGAGAAGATCGAGAAGCTCGAGGCCAACACCAAGGCCGCGCAGAAGCGCGCCAAGGAGCGGCTCGACGCGGACAAGAAGTCGCTCGAGGCTCAGATCGAGGCCGCCACGAAGACACAGCGCGACGACATCCAGGGCGAGCTCGAGCAGCTGCAGCAGGAGATCGAGGCCACGCGCACCGACCTCGAGGCCCTCCACCCGAAGCAGATCCTCACCGACACGCAGTACCGCGACTTCCAGGAGCGCTTCGGCCGAGCGTTTCGCGCCGGCATCGGCGCCGAGGCCGTCCGCGACCTGCTGTCGCGCATTGACCTGAACGCCGAGATGTACCGCCTCCGCGAGGAGTCGCGGTCGTCGAGCGGCCAGCGCAAGCAGAAGGCGATCAAACGCCTCAAGGTCGTCGAGGACTTTCGCAAGTCGAACGCCAGCCCGACGTGGATGGTGCTCGAGGTTCTTCCGGTCATCCCGCCCGAGCTTCGCCCTATGGTCCAGCTGGACGGCGGCCGGTTCGCGACCTCGGACCTGAACGACCTCTACCGGCGCGTGATCAACCGCAACAACCGCCTGAAGAGGCTGCTCGAACTCGGCGCGCCCGAGATCATCGTGCGCAACGAGAAGCGGATGCTCCAGGAGGCAGTCGACGCCTTGATCGACAACGGCCGTCGCGGCCGCGCCATCACCGGCACCGGCAACCGCAAGCTGAAGTCGCTCTCCGACATGCTCAAGGGCAAGCAGGGACGGTTCCGCCAGAACCTGCTCGGCAAGCGTGTGGACTACTCGGGCCGCTCCGTGATCGTGGTCGGTCCCGAGCTCAAGCTCCACGAGTGCGGTCTGCCCAAGAAGATGGCGCTCGAGCTCTTCAAGCCTTTCGTCATGCGAGAGCTGGTGAACAAGGGCTACACCACCAACATCAAGTCGGCCAAGCGCATGGTCGAGCGCAGCCGGCCGGAGGTCTGGGACGTCCTGGACGAGGTCATCCACGAACACCCGGTCCTGCTCAACCGCGCCCCGACCCTGCACCGCCTCGGCATCCAGGCGTTCATGCCTGTGCTGGTGGAAGGCTCGGCGATCCAGATCCACCCGCTCGTCTGCGCAGCCTTCAACGCCGACTTCGACGGCGACCAGATGGCCGTGCATGTGCCTCTGTTCAGCGGCGCCATCGCCGAGGCGAAGAACCTGATGATGTCTTCCCAGAACATCCTGTCCGCGGCGGACGGGCACCCCGTGGTCGCACCGACGCAGGACGTGGTGCTGGGATGCTACTGGCTGACCGCCACGCGTGGCGACCAGCCGTCCGACACCTCCAAGCTGCGCGCGTTCAGCTCGCAGAACGAGGTCGTGCTTGCCCTGGAGGCCAAGGTCGTCAAGCTCCAGGAGTGGATCCGGGTCAAGATCGGGGACACGCTCCTGGTCACGACCCCGGGTCGTGTGGTCTTCAACCAGCCGCTGCCCGTCGGCAAGGCGCCGATGGAGCCGACCATGGAGGCTCTGCCGTTCCAGAACGCGCACTTCGACCGCAAACTGCTGCGCGTCCTGGTCGCCGAGCTTTACCGGCTGTACGGCAGCGACGTCACCGCCAGCGTGGTCAACGACATCAAGCGCCTCGGCTTCCGCTACGCCACCCAGGCCGGAATCACGGTGTCCGCGATGGACATCCCACACCCGGACACGAAGTGGCAGGTGATCCGCAATACGGAAAAGGAAGTCGCCGACGTCGAGCGGATGTACCGCCGTGGCGTCATGACCGAAGACGAGCGCTACCGCAAGGTCATCGAGCTCTGGCAGCGCGCCTACGAAGAGGTCGGCAACGCGACGGAGCACGCCTTCGACAAGTTCAGCCCGATCTGGATGATGATGGGCTCGGGCGCCCGCGGAAACATCCAGCAGATCCGCCAGCTGGCGGGCATGCGTGGTCTGATGGCCGACCCGACAGGACGGATCATCGACCTGCCGATCCAGGCCAACTTCACTGAAGGCCTGACCGTGCTCGAGTACTTCATCTCGACGCATGGCACGCGCAAGGGTCTGGCCGACACGGCGCTGCGCACCGCCGACTCCGGTTACCTGACGCGGCGCCTCGTGGACGTCGCGCAGGACGTGATCGTGCGCGTGGAGGACTGCGGCACCACGAACGGAATCTGGATTCGCGAGATCACCCCGGAGCGGGCCAAGAACGAGCCCATCTTCGAGAAGATCGCGGGTCGCGTGGCGGCCGAGGACGTCACGGTCAAGAACAAGGTGCTGGTGCCCGCGGGCCAGTCGATCACCGACGACGTCGCGCGGCAGATCATCGCCGCCGGGGTCCCGGTGAAGATGCGGTCGGTGCTGGTGTGCGAGGCCCGCGAGGGCGTCTGCCGCACCTGCTACGGGCGCAACCTCGCGACCGGAAAGCTGGTCGAGATCGGCGAGGCGGTGGGCGTCATCGCGGCGCAGTCCATCGGTGAGCCGGGCACCCAGCTGACCATGCGCACGTTCCACACAGGTGGTGTGGCCGGCGTCGACATCACACAGGGTCTGCCCCGCGTGGAGGAGCTCTTCGAGGCTCGCATCCCCAAGGGCAAGGCCATCATCTCCGAGATCGACGGCGAGCTCGAGATCAGCCGCCTGGAAGGCGCGCGCCGCGTGCGCGTGACCTCCAAGGAGGAGTTCGAGGTCTCCTACCCTCTCCAGACGAAGATGGAGACCCTCGTCAAGAACGGCGACGACGTCATGGAGGGCCAGGAGCTGGCACACGATCCGAAGGGCGCCAACTCGGTCCGGACCCGCCACGCCGGCAAGGTCGCCGTCTCCCCCAAAGAGATCACCGTCCGGACGGTGGACGAAGAGGTGCGCGAGTACCCGATCCCGCACCAGGTCCGCATCCGGCCAGAGCTCGACCGCCGCGACGGCCAGAAAGTACTGATCAAGGCGGGCCAGCAGATCACCGAAGGCTCGATCTCACCCCAGGAGCTGCTCCACATCCTCGGCAAGGAGGCGGTGCAGACGTTCCTCGTGGACGAGGTCCAGAAGGTCTACCGGTCGCAGGGTGTCGACATCAACGACAAGCACATCGAGGTGATCGTCCGGCAGATGATGCGGAAAGTCCGCATCGACTCGGCGGGAGACACTGGACTGCTTCCGGGCGAGATCGTCTCGCAGTGGGAGTACGAAGAGTCAAACGCGCGTGCGCTGGCGGAAGGCGGCGAGCCCGCCACCGCGCAGACCGTGCTTCTCGGCCTGATCAAGGCGGCGCTGAACACCACGTCGTGGCTCTCGGCGGCGTCCTTCCAGGAGACGACGCGCGTCCTGACCGAGGCGGCGATCTCGGGCAAGGTCGATCGGCTTCGGGGCCTCAAGGAGAACGTGATCATCGGCAAGCTGATCCCCGCCGGCACCGGACTGGATTACTACAAGAAACAGAGGGAGCAGGCGGCACGAATCCTCGAAGAGGAGCCAATTGACCTGGAGACGCTTTCGGTATAGAAACTGAAGCCCGTTTGGGCTAAAGTCACTCTTACGTGCACAAGGGGGCGCCCGCCAGGGTTGCCCCTTTTTTCTAGGAGAGGGAACCTGGGTTCCCTGGAGTGAAAAGTGTTTGGGGACGGCCGGAGTGAATCCGGCCTACTCACCACGCCTGTTTAAGATGAATCCGTGAATCCAAGCCGACGGCTCGTCTGCGCCCTCGCGGTCGTGATGGTCGCGAGCTCCGCGTGCGATTCCGGGGTCACGGTCGGGCCCAAGCTCGCCAAAGACCAGGTGCTGCGCGTGATGCTGGAGGATCAGCCCGCATCGCTGGATCCGGGCCAGACGCAGTACACATACGAGACGGCGGTTCTGCGCGTCGTGTCCGAGCCCCTGATGAGGCCGTCGCCCGACCTCAGCGGGGTGGTCCCGGCGGCGGCGCAGAGCTACGAGGTCAACAGCGCGGGCACCGCGTACGTCTTTCACCTACGCCCGACCGCGAAGTACTGGGACGGCACGCCGGTCAAGGCTCAGGACTTCGTTTACGCCTGGCAGCGGCTCATCGACCCACGCCTCGCCGCTCCCAACGAGACGCTGTTCGCCGGTGCGGTCGTGAACGGTGAGCGCGTTTCATTGATGGACCCGCAGCGGGACAAGGCGACGATCGACGCCGCGCTGGCCATGCTCGGCCTGAAGGCGATCGACGACCTCACGTTTCGGGTGCAGCTGGCTCGGCCAGACCCTGCCTTCCTCTGGCTTGCGGCGATGCCCGCCGCCGCCCCGATCCGCGAAGACGTGGTGACCCAGAACGGAGACAAGTGGGCGAGCTCGCCCACCACCTTCCTCACCAACGGGCCGTTCAAGGTCACCGAGATGCCCAAGAACGACCACATCCGCGTCGAGCGCAATCCTTTCTACTGGGGCGGCAAGGCTTCCCTAGCGCGGATCGATTTCCCGATCGTCAATGACGGCGCGGCTGCTCTCGACAAGTACAGGCACGGCGACCTCGACGTGATGACCGTTCAACCGGCGCAGGCGGCCTCGGTCGCCGCTGACAAGAAGCTCGGCCATCAGCTCGTGAAGACGCCAAACCTCACCGTGTTCTGGATTGTGTTTCGGGTCAACTCGCCACCCCTCGACAACGTCAGACTGCGGCAGGCCCTTACCCAGGCGATCGACCGCAACGCCTTCGTCCAGCAGGTCTTCCAGGGCGAGGGCACCCCGGCGACGACGTTCATTCCCAAGGGCATGCATGGTCACTCGCCCAACCTGACGACCCAGAAGTTCGACGTCGCACAGGCACGGGCTTCGCTCGCTGTATCCGGTCTCTCGGGCAAGCAGCTGTCGCTCACCTACTCGTATGACCAGACCTCCGACTTTGCCAAGGCGACGGCGAAATTCGTCCACGACCAGCTCAAGACCAACCTCGGCCTCGAGCTCAACCTCCAGGCGCTCGATGCCAACACGCTGGCTTCGCGTATCGACTCCGGTCAGTTCCAGATCACGGGCCCGCGCGGATGGACGGCCGACTATCCCGATCCCGCGGACTGGTACGACATCTTCCTCACAACAAGCTCAAACGACATCCCGTTCTGGCAGAGCCAGCAGTACGACAACTTCGTCCGCGTGGCGCGCACCGACGTGCAGCCGGCGCGGCGAGACCAGGAATATCTCCAGGCGCAGTCGATGCTGGTGAGCGAGGCGCCGGTCGCATTCCTCGCCCAGACGGTCAGCTGGTATCTCGTCCAGCCCTATGTGCGGGGGTTGGTGACGTCGCCGCTGGACGAGTGGCCGGGGGCGATCGAGCCCTCGCGGCTGTCGATCGCGCCCCATTAGCCCATTAATAAGGACGCGAGCGAACGCACGTTCGCCAACTGGTGGCCTATGCAACTTGACACTTGTGCGCTAACCACAACAGAATTCCATTTGGCCGAAGAGGCTGTGAGTAAGACCTGCTGCCGGCGCACTCTCGCCCCGCGTTTCGGGAAGAAGGCCGCAGGATCCATCTGAGAGGTAAGACGCGTATGCAGATAGGTAGTTGGAGTCGGGCGTTGACGCTCGCGATCGGCGCGGTCTTTCTGGCCGCCTGCGGCGGCGGCGGCCAGACCAGTGCCAACCTCGCTTCGCCGGACAAGCAGATCCTGCGGGCAAACGACGGCACCGAGCCGAACAGCCTGGACCCCACACAGCAGACCTACACGTATGAGCGAGCCGTCGCCATCCAGACGTACGACAGCTTGTTCCGAGCCAAGGCAGACTCGAGCGACGTCGAACCGCTCGGCGCGCAGAGCTTCGACGTATCTTCGGACGGTCTCACATACACGTTCCACCTGCGCCAGAACGCAAAGTGGAGCGACGGCAAGCCGGTCACCGCAAGCGACTGGGTGTACGGCTGGAAGCACCTGTTGAACCCGGCGCTCGCCGCCGGCTACGTCGACCCGTTCTTCGACCAGACCATCGCCGGCGCCAGCAACTACGGCAGCGTGGACACCACGAGCGCCAGCGCGGTTGACGCGTATCTCAACGGTCTCGGGCTTTCTGCGCCCGACCCGAACACGTTCGTCGTCAAGCTGGACCACCCGGCCGCGTACTTCAAGTGGGTGGCGACCCTGTGGATGGCCGCCCCGCTCCGCAAGGACGTCATCGAGCAGGCGGCGGGCGGAGCATTCTCCTCGACCGACACGACCAAGGCCGAGGCGTGGGCCAACAACGCGGCGACGATCATCGGCAACGGGCCGTACAAGATCAAAGAGATCGCGGCGAAGGACCACATCACCCTCGTGCCGAACCCAAACTATTGGGCGGCCGCACCAAAACTGCAGCAGATCACCTACTACTACATCGCTGACGGGAACACCGCTTACTCGCAGTACCAGACCGGCGCGCTTGACATCATCAACGTGCCGCTCGCAGACGTCACTGTCGTGCGCGGCGACCCCAAGCTCAGCAAGGAAGCGAAGCTGATCCCGACGCTCAGCCAGTACTGGATCTCCTTCAATACGAAGGAAGCTCCGTTGGATGACGCCAAGGTCCGCCTGGCGCTCGCCAAGTCGATCGACCGCGACAAGCTGGTCAGCGACATCGAGCACGGCAACGGGAAGCCGCTCCCAACGTTCATCCCGAAAGGCATGCCCGGCTACGACCCCTCGGACAACGCCCAGAGCTTCGACCCCGCGGCGGCCAAGAAGCTGCTCGCGGACTCGGGCAAGGCAGCCCAGCTTGCAAAGATGAAGCTGCTCACCCGCAATACCACGGGGAACAAGACGGTCAACCAGTTCCTAGCCGACCAGTGGCAGACCAACCTCGGCGTCACCATCCAGCTCGACGTCGTGGACAGCAAGACCGTGACCGGTCAGCACCTCCGCAAGGGAGTGTTCGACATCTACGGTCTAGACGGCTGGATCAGCGACTATCCCGACCAGCAAGACTGGTTCGACATCTTCCAGTCGGGGTCATGCCACAGCCTCAACTGGGGCTGTCTCAACATCCCGGGCTACGATGCTCTCATCAGCAAGGCAGACGCTGAGTCCGACAAGACCCAGCGCGCCAAGGACTACACCCAGGCTCAGAAGATGCTCATCGACACCGCAGTCGTTGCGTTCTTGTACCAGCCGTACGAGTACGACCTCGTCAAGCCGTACGTGCAGGGATTGACTGTGACGACGACCGACGACCAGTACCTTCCCGGCGACTCCAGGTACAACCAGGCGTACATCACGCAGCACTAAAGGAAACAACTGAATTGGCAGCAACAGCAGGGCGTCCCATGCGGGGCGCCCTGCTGCCTTCCCAGCTGCGGGCGATCACCAGCACCAGGTCGGGGGCCCTAGCGATCTTCATCGTCCGGCGAATCCTCTGGATGATCCCGATCCTGTTCTTCGTCATCCTGATCACGTTCACGCTCATGCATCTGGCCCCCGGCAGCCCGTGGGACAAGGCGGGAGGGCGCCAGCTGTCGGACACGGTGATCAACAACCTGAACATCAGGTACGGCCTCAACAAGCCCGTCGCTCAGCAGTTCTTGCTCTACATCTGGAGCGTCGTCCACTTCGACTTCGGGCTCTCTTACCAGTACCAGAACAAGACAGTTTCCGGCCTGCTGCTCGAGAGCTGGCCCTACACCGCGACGATCGGGCTGCTTGCGTTCTTGCTGATCATCCCGGTCGGCGTCGGCCTCGGCGTCCTGGCCGCGCTCCGCCAGAACACCCGGATCGACTACATCACGATGGGCTTCGCGACCGTTGCGGCCTCGTTCCCGAACTTCGTGATCGGAGCGCTGATGGTCGTGGTGCTCTCGGTCCTCGCCTACAAGGCAACCGGCGGCAACTTCTATCTGCCAGCGGCTGGATTCGGAATCGACGACTCGCTGATCATGCCCGTGGTAACGCTTGCGCTGCTTCCGATCGCCTACACGGCGCGGCTCACGCGGGCGAGCACGCTCGACACAATCCGGCAGGACTTCGTACGTACCGCTTGGGCCAAGGGCTTGCCTGAGCGGCTCGTCGTGATCAGACACATCTTGAAGAACTCGCTGATCCCGGTGGTCACGACCCTCGGGCCGACGTTTGCGTTCCTGGTCACCGGCTCCGTGATCGTCGAGACGGTGTTCAGCATCCCCGGGATCGGCCGCGCATTCGTCGTCGCCATCGAGTCGCGCGACTACCCGATGATCCTCGGCACCACCGTGCTCTTCTCGCTGGTCATCGCGGTCGCGAACCTCGTCGTCGACGTCGCCTACGTGTTCATCGATCCTCGTGTGAGGCTGACCTAGGTGGCCGTCCCGGCAGCGACCGTCGAGCAGCTGAGCCAGTGGGAGGTCCCGGAACAGCAGATCGGCCTGTGGAGCGATGCCGCCCAGCGCTTCCGTCGTAATCGGCTGGCCATCGCCGGCGCAGTCCTCGTCGTCCTGCTGATCCTGATCGCTTTCGGTTCGCCGCTGCTCGTGCAGCTCGGCATCATTCACGACCCGCTGAAGCAAAACGTCGAGTTCATTGAATCCGGCCCGGGCCAGAACGGCTACCTTTTCGGCTCTGACGAGCTCGGCCGGGACACCCTGAGCCGCCTGCTGTTCGGCAGCAGAATCTCGCTGGCGGTCGGCATCTTCGTCCAGGGCATCATCCTGCCCATCGGCCTCTTGATCGGCTTGACCGCGGGTTACTTCGGCGGCCGCGTCGACAACCTGCTGATGCGCTTCACCGACGTTTGGTACGCGTTTCCCGACCTGCTCTTCGTGCTCGTGGTGGTCTCGGTCTTCGGACCGAGCCTGCTGACGATCTTCGGCGCGATCGCGCTTGTGAACTGGGTCGGACTCGCTCGGCTGGTTCGCGGGCAGGTGCTGTCCATCAAGGAGAAGGAGTTCATCGAGGCCGCGCGCTCGTCGGGATCATCGCCGCCGAAGCTGATTCTCAAGCACCTGCTGCCCAACTCTCTGGGCCCGATCATCGTCACCCTGACGTTTGGCATCCCGAACGCCATCTTCCTCGAGGCGGTGCTGAGCTTCCTGGGCGTCGGCATCCAGCCGCCCACGCCGACGTGGGGCCAGATGGTGTTCGACGGCTACGAGGCGATCTACGCCAACCCCTCGTCGGTGGTGTTCCCCGCGCTGGCGATCGGCTTCACGCTGCTCGCCTTCTCCTTCGTCGGCGACGGCCTGCGGGACGCCCTCGACCCGCGAATGCGCCGCTAGCGCTGTAGAGTTCTGCAGCCAGATTGGCACAGACGCTGCTTCAGGTCGAAGACCTGCATACCCAGTTCTACACGTCACGCGGAGTGGTCCGGGCCGTTGACGGGGTCACGCTCCATGTCGACGCCGGCGAGACGGTCGGCGTCGTCGGCGAGTCCGGATGCGGCAAGACGATGACCGCACTCTCGATCCTCCGTCTGGTGCCGGATCCGGGCCGGATCACATCGGGCAGGATCCTGTTTGCCGGCAAGAACGTCACCAAGATGACCGATGACGAGATCCGCGACTTCCGCGGCAACGACGTCGCCATGATCTTCCAGGACCCGATGACGTCGCTGAATCCGGTGACCAAGATCGGGAGCCAGATCGAAGAGGCGATGACGGCGCATCAGCGGTTCACGCAGACACTCGCCCGGGGGCGAGTCGTGGAGCTGCTGAAGCGGGTTCGCGTGCCCGCCGCCGAGTCACGGGTCAAGGACTATCCACACCAGTTCTCGGGCGGCATGCGCCAGCGCGCCATGATCGCCATGGGCCTCTCCAACGAGCCGTCGCTGCTGATCGCCGACGAGCCGACCACCGCGCTCGACGTCACCGTGCAGGCTCAGATCATCCAGCTCATGAAGCAGCTGAACCGCGAGCTCGGCACGGCGATGATGTTGATCACGCACAACATGGCTCTGGTCGCCAGCCTTTGCCAGCGGATCATCGTGATGTACGCCGGCAGGATCGTCGAAGAGGGGCCGGTCGACCAGATCTTCAAAAGCCCGCAGCATCCCTACACGTGGTCGCTCCTTCGCTCGGTGCCCCGCGTGGACGAGGCTCGCAAGGAGCGGCCCGTTCGTGATCGACAAGTGCAAGGTCGATCCTGAGCCGAACCTTGGCGAGGTCGACGTCAACCAGGTAGCGCGCTGCTGGGTGCTGATGAGGAACGTGAAGGATGAAAGCCTCGAGGCGGCCAAGACGAGCGCCCTGTCCAAAGAGGCGGCGGAGAAGCTGAAGGCCCCGGTGGCGGAGGTGGGGGGCGGTGCAGGCGGCTGAGAGGACGCCGATCACGGCGGTCAAGGCGGACCCGGTGCTCTTGCGCATCAACGGGGCCGTCAAGCACTTCCCGATCAGCGGCTTCGGAGGCCTCTCGGTGCGGGCGGTGGACGGCGTCGACCTCCAGATCAACCGGGGCGAGACGCTGGGGCTCGTCGGCGAGTCCGGCTGCGGCAAGTCGACGCTCGCGCGCCTCGTTACGGGTCTCCTGCCGGCCACCGCCGGGTCGATCATCTTCGATGGTCAGGACCTCACCAAGCTGCACGGCGGCCGCCTGCGCCGGGTGCGGCGAAAGATGCAGATGATCTTTCAGGACCCGTTTGCCTCGCTCGACCCCCGGATGACGGTGGGCGACATAATCCAGGAGCCGCTCGACAACTTCGCCATCGGCACGGTGCGCGACCGCCGCCGGCGTGTCCAGGAGCTGCTTCGCCTTGTCGGCTTGAACCCCAACTTCACAAACCGGTACCCGCATGAGTTCTCGGGTGGCCAGCGACAGCGCATCGGCATCGCCCGGGCGCTCGCCGTGAACCCGTCTTTCATCGTGTGCGACGAACCCGTCTCGGCGCTGGACGTTTCGATCCAGGCCCAGATCATCAACCTGCTGCAGGACTTGCAGCGGGAGTTCGACCTGACGTATCTCTTCATCGCGCATGACCTTGCCGTTGTCCGACACCTGTCAGACCGGATCGCGGTGATGTATCTCGGCAAGGTCGTGGAGACCGCCGACCGAAACGACATCTACGACCGGCCCCAGCACCCGTACACCAAGGCCCTGCTGAGCTCGATCCCGGTGCCGGACCCGATCGTGGAGAAGGAGCGGGCGCCGATCACACTCAAGGGAGAGATTCCGTCACCGGTCAACCCGCCGTCCGGATGCCGGTTCCACACGCGCTGCCCGATCGCGCGGGTGCCCGGGGTCTGCAGCGAGGTCGAGCCGCCGCTCGAGGCGCACGGCGCGCCGGACCAGATCGCCGCGTGCCACTTCGCCGGGCAGGCCTAGCTCCCTGCTGTTGGCTCGGTGACCTTGAACACCCGGTAGCCCTTCTTCGACTTCAGGCGCGCGACGGTCCAACCCTGCCCCCGCATCCAGGACGCCAGCGAGTCGGCGCCCAGGTTTCGCTGCACGACAAGGTAGGCCGCGCCGCCGGGCGTCAGCCGCGGCAGCCACTCCAGGAGCAGCCGGTGCAGCGGCGCCTTCCCGACCCGTACCGGCGGGTTGGAGTAGATGGCGTCGAACTGAAGCTCAGCGGGGATCTGCTCCGGGGTGCCGGCCGTCACGTTGGAGGTGCCCGCCGAGGCGGCGTTGGCCCGCGCCAGCTCGACGGCGCGCTCGTTGACGTCCACCGCCCAGACCCGCGCCCCTGGCGCCCGGCGAGCGAGCGTGATCGCGATGGGGCCGTAGCCGCACCCCAGATCGAGCAGATCTCCGGTCGCCGGCGCGGCCGGCGCCTCCCGCAGCAGGACCAAGGTCCCGAGATCGACCCCCTTGGAGCCGAAAACCCCGCGGTCCGACTCCAGATCCAGCTCCATGTCGGCGAGCCGGAGGTGCACCGTCCGCGGCCTCGAGGCGACGGCCGGCCGAGCTTCGAAGTAATGGGATTTGGGTATACTCATCGCTTGTCGCCCAATCGGCTAATGCCGCCTGGGAATCAAACCGCCATTCGGAGAAACGTTTGCCAACCATCCAGCAGTTGGTCCGCCTTGGGCGCAGGGCGGCCAGAGCGAAGTCTAAGGCGCCCGCGCTGCGGGGCTCGCCGCA
>Ga0209690_1001768_pt1 | contig 12352 bp, 13 predicted proteins | sample GraSoiAngelo_150_FD_186164 | JGI IMG/M metagenome (GOLD analysis project Ga0209690, IMG submission 186164) | Grasslands soil microbial communities from the Angelo Coastal Reserve, California, USA - 14_1009_09_40cm (SPAdes) (version 2) | ecosystem: Environmental > Terrestrial > Soil > Grasslands ...
CGGAAACATTCTAGCTCACGCTTCCACACACAGAGTCATGTTGAAGAAAGCCAGCCAGGGACTACGTGTAGCAAAAATCATAGACTCACCTTACCTGCCAGAGTCTGAGACCTACTTCCAGATCACTGCGAAGGGCGTGGAAGACGCCGCTCCAAAGAGCAGACGCGACGAATAGAGAAATCATAAGGATCTGCAATGGAGACCCGCCGAGCCGTTGATCCTCTACAACCAAAGACTTGGCAGCTAGACCAGGTAGAGAACGGCAATGAGGGCTACCTGTACCATTGTATTCTCTGCGACGAAGCTCTAGTCCTCTCGAAACAACAAATCAATCCCAGAAAAATCAAACTAGTCTTCGAAGGAACCTGTCCTAGCTGCGGCTTCGAACTCGACAGAGTCTTAAGCTGCCGAGCCTCTCGCCTCCCAGCGGGAAGACGCCTCCTCACCAGCCTGAAATGTAGAGACCCAGAAATCCTGAGAGAGCCAGACGCTCAGGTCGAATACCAAACCCGTCGTGGAAGCAACCTCCCCCGAGACCTCCAACCCGGCATAACCACCGGGATAGACTCTCTAGACAAGGCACTGATTCTCAAAAAGGGCCAGTTTGTATTCATCGAGGGTGAGCCATCGCATGCTCTTTCTCTCCTCCTCTGCGTCCGAGCAACACTACCCCATGGCCTGAATAGCGACGTTGTTTTCATAGACGCAGGCAACCGCTTCGACACGTACACTATCTCTCAGCACATCATCAACCTCGGACTAGAAACTAGACCAGTGCAACAACGTATTCATCTCAGCAGAGCCTTCACACATCACCAAGTTCACAGCCTCATCGTGGAAAAACTAACCGCAGCATTAGATGCGTATGGAGCTAGGTTCGCTGTCGTCTCTGACATCACGGCCCTCTTCTGCGATCCTGATGTACGAGAAAAGAAAGAAGCACTGGATATTTTTCGCAGAAGCGTACAGTTTCTGGGAAAAACGGCTGAGCAGAGAAACATGCTGATCGTAGCCACAAATCAGAAGGCGAGAAACAAGACAATGACCGACGCTTTGATGCATACTGCCCATGTTTCTGCGAGACTGAAGGACAAAGGAGCCTATACACAGCTCATCATAGCCCGTCATCCCTTCACTCCTCAGAAGGAAAACGAGGTTGTCACACTGGACAAAACACTACCTGGTTACCAGTAGCCCTTCCGTTACTTTCCCACTAGTTTCACATCTGTTTCACATTCGTTCTTCGTCCTGCTCTTCCGTATTAGTCCGAGAATAGAGAATCGCATCTTGACTCTTCGTGAAGCATCTGGGCTGGATTCTCGACCTCTACCACAAACCAGGCCAGATGGTAGTATGGCTGAAAAAACCCGATGGAAAGTGTGTAAGGCTCACGGACTCTTGGAAGCCGAGAATACACGTAGGAGGCGACTACCGCGAGCTAATCGACCTTGCTTGCAAGTCCTACGTTGAAAACTCTATTTTTGTCGACAAATTTGAAAGGGCTGGCGACATAGAAAAATCCCGAGTCCTTGAGGTCGTAGTGGAGAATGATGAGCAGGCTGCAAAGCTTGCACAGAGGATCCAGCGAGAAAGCAGCTACTCCCACTTTCGCATCTATGATGTTGATGTTCCCTCTCCGCAAATCTACCTGTACCAGAAAGACCTGTTCCCACTAGCCCTCGTCGAGGCAGAGGAAAAAGATGAGAAAATTGAATGGACTCTGAGGGATTCCAGAAAAACAATAGACTACAAACTACCCCCTCTTCGAAAGATCAAGCTAGAAATCAAGACTAGAAAGAGCAAGAGAATTCGAACTTTCGAAGACGAACTAGACTCCCTCAGTATCATAACAGAGCGGGAAGAAACGCTCGTTCTCGATTCAGGCAATGAAGAGGAGAAACTCCTCAGCCTCGTTCAAACTCTTAACGAAATAGATCCAGACATTGTCATTACAGAAGGTGGAGACTCATTCATCTTCCCATACCTAGCAAGACGTGCGTACAAAAACGGAATGCTCAACAGACTAGTTCTCGGCCGGGACCCATCACCGTTGAGAGTCTATGAGGTTCAAGGTCATTCCTACTTCTCCTATGGAAAAATCCTCTATCGAGAGACGGCTGCACGACTACTAGGCAGACTGCACATCGACGACCATAACGCCTTCATCAGTGCTGACTGTGGACTCGAAGGACTATTCGAAGTCTCTCGGACGTGTATTATCCCGATTCAGCGAGCAAGCAGGGCGACCATCGGCACCAACATGACCAGCCTACAATTCTACCATGCTGTCAAAGAAAACGTTCTCATCCCATGGAACAAGAACCAGCCTGAAGACTGGAAAGACACTAACGAACTAGTGATCGCCGACCGGGGAGGCTTCATTCACGAACCCGAGATTGGGATATATGATCAAGTGGGAGAGCTGGACTTTACCAGTCTCTACCCGACCATAATGTTGGAGCAGAACCTGAGCGGAGAAACCGTCAAGTGCAAATGCTGCCCCAACTCGCTCCGTCGGGTTCCAGAACTAGACTACAATATCTGCGACCGATGGCAAGGCATCGTCCCTCTATCCCTTGAAATTCTCCTCGAGAGAAGGTTGCAGTATAAACAACTAAAGAAAGACGAAAAGGATGAACTGAAACGGCAGAAGTATGATGCACGTCAGTCAGCACTAAAATGGATCTTGGTTTGCTCATTCGGCTATCTTGGGTTTAAGAACGCCAGGTTCGGAAAGATAGACGCGCACATCGCAACATGCGCCTTCTCCCGAATCTTCCTCGACCGTGCGGTTGCAATAGCCCAAGCTAGAGGCTTCAAACTCGTACATGGAATCGTTGACTCCATGTGGCTGACAAAAGCAGGCGCAACAGCGGCCGATTACGAAGATCTTTGTGCAACGATCAGAAAGGCCCTGAAACTCCCCCTGAGTTTTGAGGGTCAGTACAAGTGGATAGTTTTCCTCAACTCAAAAACGGACCCGCAAGCGCCAGTCCTCAACCGGTACTATGGCATCTTTCAAGACCGGACCCTCAAGGTTCGGGGAATCGATGTTCGACGCCACGACACTCCTAAGATAGTTGAGAACTGCCAAACACGAATGCTTGCAATCCTCAAGGAAGCAGGTAATTCACGGGAGTTTCAAGCCCTAATTCCTCAAGTTCTCAACACACTCAAAGAATACGCGTCAAAGCTGCGAAGCGGCATGGTCCCTATCGAGGAGCTGATAATTACGAAGAATTTGAGCAAGATGCCTAACGAGTATACTCACCGCGTACCCCAGGCGATCGCAGCACAGTGTCTTATCGACGAAGGAGGAACCGTTCACGCAGGACAGCAGGTAAGTTACGTTCTGACGATTGACACATCAACGATTCCTGAGAGCCAAGCCTTGCCCCCAGAACTGGCGGACGACGATACTGTCTACGATCCTGAAAGATACGTTGACCTACTCGTTTCGTCAACAGCAAACCTCTTGCTACCCTTCGGCTACGATGTCAAATCATTAACAGCAAGCCTAAGGTAATTCTTCCTTTGTCGAGCCGACCCTTTCTCTACGTTTAGTCTAACCCCATCTCAGGGAACTTTGCCGGACAGTATGGTCTCCAGCTTGGCAGTGTCAATATTTCCTCCAGACACTACGCAGACAATCTTCCCTTTGCCCGCCTTGCCGGTGAGGGCGGCCGCGACTGATGCTGCACCACCACCTTCAGCCACTATCCGGTTCCGTTCGACTAGCAGACGAATGGCAGAAGCGATCTCCTTGAGCGGGCAGACAATGCTCCCTTGAATCAAGGGTCTTACAATATCCCACATTTCGGGAAGAACACTCTTTCCACCGATGCCGTCCACGAAGCTGGGAACCCGGTTTACTTCCATCGCACTTCCGGAGCTAAGCGAAGCCGCGAGTGGAGCGGCAGTTTCCGGCTCGACGGCATAGACCCGTGTCCCCGGCTTCCTCTCATGAATCGCCGTAGCTATTCCAGCGGTGAGACCTCCGCCTCCAAAGGGAACTACCACGGAATTCACCTCTGGAATATCTTCAAGAATTTCCAACCCTATGGTTCCGTTTCCAGCAATCATCCTTGGGTCACTGAAAGGATGGATGAAAATCGACTTGTCCAATGGGCCGTATCGATGGGTAGTAACCACCTTCCAGACCTCATCGAAGGAGACTTGGATGATCTTGGCTCCGAACCGTTTGATCGCTTCCAACTTCGTTTCAGGTGCATTATCTGGAACGATGGCTGAACAAGAGATCCCGTTTTGTTTTGCCTGCCATGCTAAGGCCTGTGCCATGTTTCCGGCGCTGCAGGTGTATATGCCGCGAGACTTCGCCTCTGGTCCCGCCAGCATAATCGCATTGGAGGCTCCTCGAACCTTGAACGAACCAGTAGGTTGCAAGTTTTCAAGCTTCAGATAGATCTCCATGTCAGAGTCTATGTTCAATCTCACAATGGGGGTCCGCAATACTGATCCCCGGATTCTTGCACTGGCTTGTTCTATCTGAGTAATAGTAATCGGTTCAAGGATGTGCTTGCTGGTTAACATATCCGCTTTAACTCTGCGAACTCTTGATTGCCCCTTATCTCTTAAACCCGAACACATGAAACCAATATCGACCCACTATGAGAAAGGAACTAGTCAGAACGGGACCAGCGCCAATGAACTTGCCATTCTCGCCGGGAATAAAGTTTGGAGATCTGATCTTCGTCTCAGGTCAGGGACCCATAGATCAGAACGGCAAAGTAGTGCCAGGAGACATCAAATCCCAAACCAAGACGACTTTGGAAAATTTTCGACGAGTGCTTGTAGCAGCGCAGTCTGGCTTCGAATACGTACTTCAGACTACGGTCTACCTGAGCGACCTAAATGACTATGCTGAAATGAATGAGACTTACTCGACGTTCTTCCCAGACCCTAAGCCCGCTAGGGCAACGGTACGAGCTGATCTCCTGTTTGGGATGAAGGTTGAGATTCAGGGAATAGCGTATCTTCCTCGCTAGGGCGAGGCAAATTCATGGTATTCTTGAATCCCGCTAGAGCTTCTTGGGTCCCATTGACCCGTTTCCTTTCGAAGCCTTACTTTTGCTACGAAGAACGACTAGGAAAACTATGGCAACTTCTGCAATCGCCGCGACAATAGCCAACTGACGTCCATAATTGAACCGCTGTCCGGCTCCAGACGCGGCTGGTGAAGGACTTGGCTTGGAACCTGGACTCTGAGTCAGAAGTATCTTGCCTACTTCTCGACTATTGTTGAGCAAGTCAAGCTCTCCATGAACCGGAGGAACAGCTACCAGTACCGTATATGTTCCAGGCGGAAATCCAGATGTGTTCCACACCAACCGACTCGTATAGCTCGCTGTCGGCGCTAGCCTTAGCGCAGATCGATCAGCGACCAAGGTGGTGTTCGCGTAGGCATGTAGCTCGAACGCTTCGGACACTGAACCATAGTTTGCGACAGTCGCATTGATCACGACAATGCTGCCGACTGCAGCCGTCCCCTGGATCGCGGCTGAGACTATGGCTCCGTCGTGAACAATGAGTACGACTAGCAGGGACAGGACTGTCGATTTCTCAACGCCTCCACCAGCTGCGAGAATAGTGATGTTGAACTGACCCAGAGGAGTTCCCTGGTTCGTCGAAATCGTCATGGTCGACGAGAACGAAGGCCTTGCCGATGCGGGAGCAAACAGAATCTCTGTGGCAGCAGGCACTCCTTGAGCAGAAAGAGTTACGGGTGCCGAGACGCCTGAGATGAAGGTCACTGACAGTTGAACTGAACTGTTTGAACCGCGAGCTTGGACGAGACTCTTCTGGCTCAGGGACACGGTAAAGTTGAGCGGACAATTGCTATCCCCACGTTGCCCTGTGGGAAAGCTGCCTGATCGCCCACACATGCTAAACGGTCGACTGGCGTCAAAGTTGGACCTTAGGGCCGGAAGAATCTGATTGTTCAGTTGTCGCTCTATTAATGCAGCGTGATCGATGGCAAGGGACATGGACATAGCTAGTATCACGTATGCCAACAAGGATACCTTAGGCGAGAGCAACGCTTCACACGATCTACGAGCTGAAGTTTAGAGAGTTGGCCTTCTGAATCTTTCGGAAACCTTTGGGCTCATTTTCACCTTGTCCCAAATGAAGGTTGCATTTGTCCTACCCAAATTGCCTGGGTCGAACACCTATTGCACTCAGTTGTGATGAATGCTGTCCACAAATCTTATCTAGATTATCTACCGCCCCAGCGGTTCTTGGAAATGAAACTGCAGACAAATCTGTTTCATCTGCCGCTGCAACAACATTCATCGTCATCTCGTTCCTCATGGCAACTTCAGCGCTCCCAGTTCCGCAATTGACCCTTGCACCTCGAGTACATGATGGTAGCTTCCAGAGTACGAACTGGAGCGGCTATGCGGTAACAGGAAGCTCTGGCTCGGTCAGCATTGCAAAGGGATCGTGGACGGTTCCGGCAATACAAGGATCGTGCCCCAGCACCAACCAGTACTCATCATTCTGGGTCGGCATAGACGGTTTTAACTCCGGAACAGTAGAGCAAACAGGCACGGACTCAGACTGCCAGAATGGCGCCTCGACCTACTATGCCTGGTTCGAGTTCTATCCGCACCCCTCCTTCCTCATCAACGGAATGACCATTACCCCCGGAGACCACATGACCGCTCAAGCCAGTTTCAGCGGGAGATCTTTCACAGTAACGATAACGGACACTACCACTGGAGCCTCCTTCAGCACTTCTGCAAAAGTTAGAAGCGCTCAGCGTTCATCTGCAGAATGGATCGCTGAAGCACCCTCTTCTAGCGGACGCGTTCTACCCCTAGCCGATTTTGGAACCGTCTCTTTCTCATCATGCACAGCCACAGTGAGTGGAACCCCAGGGACTATAGGATCCTTCGGGTCCTCGGTCCAAGTGATCACAATGGTTTCCAGCTCCGGAGCGGTCAAGGCACAACCTTCGTCTCTATCCGGAACCAACGGCGACAGCTTCTCAGTGACCTGGAAGAGCGCGGGTCCCTAGTAGGACCCTTCCCCCTTTCTTTCGCGAACACAGGTAACTAGCCAATCTGGCCTTCTAGATAATCGACAAACTACAGAATTATATCGACGTCCGATCAGAAAGCTGATGGAACGCCCATGACCGTTTCAGCAGAAGCTGTGTCGAAAGAAGTCCCGGAGGTTGTTGAATTCACTCAATTAAGGGGCCGAACAACGGCAGAAGCGCTAAGGGAACTTGTAAAGGACTTTGGGATCGTCTATGTGGCCGCACTTACCCGTCAAGGATGTTCGGGTTGCGAGACCCAGAAGCCCCTGTTCAAGACGCTTGCGGAAAAGACGAGTCGAGAAAACCCAGCTAAGGTTTGCTTCCGGGGCGTTCAGGTGAACTATGAGAGCGGCGACAAACAGGAATCCTGGAATAGTAAGCGAATATTCGGTCACGCCGCTTACCCGACCTACATTATCCATGTAAGGTCGCAAGTGGGTCCGCTTGAGATCTATAGATCCGTATACCCTCCAATGGAAGAGCTAGAGAAACAGATCAAGGAGTCCTTCGAACTTGCGGAATTCTACAAGACCGAGGCGCAGACTGCGCCGCGATTAGAATCTGACAAGCTCTGATCTTGATTCGGAACCGCACCCAGAAACCAGCGAGACTCGGGGCTACCAACTTCAAAACGAAAAGCGGTTCAAACCCATCTGGAAGTCCGAAGAAGGAACAACAGATCGTAAATCTCGGAAAACTGCCGGCGCAAATCCGACCAGCCGCGGACTTTCTAAAACAACATGTCAAGGATGTCAGGGGCCGCGTGTTAACGAAGGGAAACCAGATTCAGGTAGAAGGACTGAAGCACAAGGAAGTCAAACTGCTCTTGCACAAGTTTCTGCGTCACAACGGCTTCGACGATCACCGGGTGCTAAGCCAATCAGGGATATTGGAAATTGTCCCTCAACACACGGCAATGCACACTAGACATGAGGAAGGGACGTCGCCTCCAGCCGCGGCAACCATGCCCTACCTCTTCCCCGGCACAAATGCTCCAGTGCCAACTGAGAGGAAACGTAGGAAGAAATCCTAGTCGCCTTTCAACGGTTCGCCGGGTTTTAGCGGGCCCACAAGTTCGACAACGTAGCCTTCAGCATCGCGAAAGCTTGCCATGCGCTTGCCCCAGGGCCGGTTGGCTGGCTTGTCCTCGAATTTGACGCCCTTACGGTGCAAGGCCGAGTAGACCTCATCGACATCGTCCACTTCAAAGTGCAGCTCAACCGTCTGTCGATCCAGTCGGCATCCTTTCCTTAGACGATGAAACGCCAGACTTGATCCTTTCGTACCGAACATGATGAAGTTCGCATTCTCTTCAGTTACGGGTAGTCCCAGAATTTCTTTGTAGAGATTCTTCTCCTCGTCGAACTTGACGGCCCAGAGAGTCACGTAGGGAAGGTTTCTTAGTCTCATCATCTCACATTCGGAACCTCGGCGCTCTTAGCCATTCCAAGTGCGAAACTCAGCTTCAGCCACAAGATCGCCTAGAATCAGCTCGAATTGCCAAACGGAAGAGAGAGCCCAGGTAATGCCATATTCACGTTTGTAGGTGCCCGCAGTGATCTTACCTCACTTCAATTAGAGACAAGAACCTTAGGGAGAAACCCCCCAATTGTAGGTGCTGTCCCAAGTCGCCTTACTTAGTCCTCGAACCAAACTATACGTTTAGCCAAAAGCCAGGCATCGCTCCAGAGTCGCTAGATATTTTCCTCATAGGACGCTTGAGCAAGGAATCAGAGAGAGAAACAAAGGACGAAAAGAAGCGAACGATATATGATGAACGCCGTCAGCACTGAGTTGGATTCTTGTGTGCTATTTTCGGATATCTCAGATTCAAGAACACTATTTTGGTATGATAGATCCTCATATTGCAATATGCGCCTTCTCCCGAATTTTTTCTCCACCGCGTCATAGCCTAGTCCATGCTTGCGGCTTCAAGTTAACATTTGAAATCGTCGATTCGACGTAGCTTACAAGACCCAAAGCCAGCGGAGCTGACTATGAGGCACTATCTGAATCCCCAAATGAAGAACTCAACCGCGCGCCAAGTTTTGAGACCTAATGATTAACCCGAAATTCATCCAAATCAAGCTGCTTATACCCATAGGCAACAATGGGAGATTGCCATCGGCACATATTCGGGAGAGCCCAAACCAGCCGCACGTGCAGTTGTTTGCATGAAATGGTGGCCTGCGCAGCTCCATGAGGCATGTCAATTCCATTATGAATCTAAAAAAAAGAGGGTTCTTCTCTCGGAAAGAGTTACTTCATTGCTTTGCGCGAGTTCTAGCGCGGCTCACGTAGACGATGAAAGCAACGGAAGTTAATCCGATCAATCCCGCTATGGTGATAGTCAGAGTGAGATCAGATCCGATAGACCCGAGCGTTGTCGGAACGATGACGCCGCCTACGCTACAGGCTGAGCTGACCGTTAGCTCGATGTTCACTTGGTGAAGACTTCCAGCTAAACCGGAGACAGTCACCCTGTAGGTAAATAGAGGCGTGGACGTGGTCGTAGACATCGTCAAGTCGAAGCTGACGGTCTGACCGCTCGCGAGCGTCACGCTGGGAGGAATACCGGACAAAGTCGGGCTGTTGGCGTATAATGGACTAACACTACCGCCGAGGTTTACGGTGCCGGAGAACCCTCCCACGCTGGAAAGGCTGATGACCGATTGGCCATTGATCCCTGGATTTACACAGAGAGTCGTAGGAGTGGCGTCGATGGTAAAATCAGAGTTCGCCGCACTCACAACGGATACTGATACCATCAATGATGCTAATACGAAAAACGAAGCACATGTTGCGCGCGATGCTTTGATGAGCCGGTGGTTTCGAGAGCCAGAAAAACTCATTTTTCTCTGGGCAGTGATGAGCGGGAAAACTCAGTTAAGCTTATCGATATACGTAGACCAGATTACATATTTGTGACGCATATGTGTCATTTATGGCAGATGTTCGGCGTTCAGCGGAACCATTCATAGGTCAGATCATGTGATCAAGAAAAAGTCTTCAGAAGAGAATTACCAATTCTAAGAGCGCTTGCTAGATATATCTCGGAGGTTCACGGAATTGACTCAAGTCCAGGTTCATTCCTGGGGAAATGAAGAGGATGTTAGAAGGCTGGTCTGGGGCGGTGGTTCTCGTAGAGTATTTTGCGCTCGTAGATGCCCATCACCCAGTAGAGGCCGATTACGAGGAATAGTCCGAGGATGAATATGATGATGTTAGCGTTGGCTCCTAGGGAGTTGATTACGACTTGGCGCGCGGAATCGGTGAACAGTGTCATCCACGTTAAGGATACGAGCAGGGCTGCTGGAAGGGTCAGTCGGAAGACCCGTAGCATCATAAGCTCTTTCTTGGGACTTGCCATTTCTAGTCGGAACCGCCGGTAATGGTGTAGGCATTTCATAGCGCTTTTGCAGGAATCTGCCTATGACCTCAGCTCGTTCAAACGCTAGGTCTCGTCGCTATCCGCGTTTCCTCAGTCACGTTCGTGGAAATAGGCCCTACTGTATTACGTAAAAATGGATAGATCGATGTCTCAAAAGAGACCAGAAAGATCCGAAAACCCCGACTAAACCGGCCTCTAATCCAACATTTACCGTGCCGTCTCTTTGGAAACTTACATATTCCGCGAATCACAACGCCGAACCCCGTGGCCGCCGTAACGTAGCTTGGTAGCGTACAGGCCTGAAAGGCCCCGTGAAAGCCTTGGCCAGTGGAGCCTGGAGGCCGGGTTCAAATCACCCCAACACGGTGTGAACGTCCCGGCGGCGGCCCCACAAACAAGACTTAACAAACAAACCAAGAAACCACGCGAATCGTGGGCCGGTAGTTCAGCCTGGTATACTGACGAATGTCGGGCCGAAGAACGTCCGGTTTGCAAGCAAAACGTCGAAGCCAAGCCACCGGAAGGTCGCGGGTTCAAATCCCGCCCGGTCCACCACAACTCGATTACAGGGTAAAACTAGCTCCGAAGATCTGCGACATCGCCCATTTTTCGAATTGTTATAACCCACAACTCAACTCTGAATTCTCATAGCATTGCGAGGCAAGATCATAGCCATGGAAGGAATAGACCAGTCTGGCAAAAGAACCCAGACACAACTCCTCGCCAAAGAGCTCAAGAGAAAAGGCGCAACAGTTAGCACCATCAGCTTCCCCATCTACAAATCACCTTCCGGCAAGCAAATACAACGGTTCTTGAAGGGCAAGCAAGAATATCCGGCAACAGCACTACACATGCTATACTCCCTAAACAGGTGGGAGAATAAAGAACTCATAACCAAGCTGAGCGAAGGAGCAGATTTTGTGATCGCCGACAGATACTACCCATCAAACTTTGCATACGGAGTCTCTAGAGGGCTCAGTCTGAGCTGGCTTCAAGGATTGGACCTAGGATTGCCTGCGGCCAGCCTTGTCATAGTTCTTGACGTGCCCGTACCTTCGTCATTCGCGCGAAAGTCGAGAGGCAGAGATGTTCACGAGAAAAACAAGGGGTTTCTGATGAAGGTCAGAAGGGCCTACAGAAGGTTAGCGAGGAAATTGGATTGGAAAATAGTTGACGCAACCCATCCGATTAGAGAAGTGCACGAAGTCGTCTGGAGTCTTGTCCGAAAAAGGTTCGAATTGATGTCATGAAAACCGAACTTGATGTCTATGTGATTTCAACTGCTTCTAGTTCAACCACACCGTAGCGGTTTCGAATCAATTCAACGTTTAGCTCTTCGATGATGAGTCTGACCAGCTCGTCCGGTTCAACTCTTCTAACACCTTTCAGGTGATGTACCAAGACTTCAACTCTCCCTGGTTGGAAAACCAGTCGAAAAAAGTAGTGATCCTCATGGACCTTGTGTCGCGTACTATCGCCTAGGGCATAGTGAAGCTGAAGAGCCAAGTCTAGCATGTTGAAGGGACCACGGTTTTCGATCCTGTTCAAGACTCGCTCTTCTTCTCTAGAATCGAGAATGTCGAAGCTGTCTCCGTTACCTATTCCTAGCCGGAAGGTTAGCTGTCCTTTCAAATAGCCGTCCCGATCCGCTAAAGTGATTTCCATAGGCTTTGGATTTGCTCGAAGAGATGCTAGCGCGGACACGAGAGCCCTCTGCAAAGATTCAGGATTGATGTCGAAGGAAAACGAGGCCCGAGCGTGCAGGACGGTCGGGAATCTTTCGACAGTACCCAGCGACGGATCATCCTCAAAGGAATTTGGCAACAGAGTCTGCACTCTCTGGTCTTCCACTTCGACCAACTATATTCCTTCCGCCAAAGCGTAACTATGCCGACGCT
>Ga0209690_1001770_pt1 | contig 12343 bp, 9 predicted proteins | sample GraSoiAngelo_150_FD_186164 | JGI IMG/M metagenome (GOLD analysis project Ga0209690, IMG submission 186164) | Grasslands soil microbial communities from the Angelo Coastal Reserve, California, USA - 14_1009_09_40cm (SPAdes) (version 2) | ecosystem: Environmental > Terrestrial > Soil > Grasslands ...
AAGGTGTCGCGGAACGGCACGGGAACCGAACTTGGCACGCTGATCGAGTTCACGCTGATCCCGTTTATGGCAATCAGTCCTGCGGCCGCAAGCTGCGAAAGTGCAGAGAACTCCTTAAGGCTGTTCGCGCTGTAGGCGACGCTGGCATTTTCCCGCACATACTCCAACGAAGAGAAAAACCACAATTTGCTCTTCCGCAGCGGGCCGCCGAACGTGAAAACTTCGTTCTCCCGGGAAAATGGTTGCTTGGGATTGGGCTCGGGGTTATCCAGGGGATTGCGGGCATTCAGGTTCCTGCCTCGGTAGAAGAAATCCCCGCTGCCGTGCCATGCGTCACTGCCCTTGCGGGTGCTGATGATCACTGATCCGCCGTTGGTGCGCGACGTGTCGGCATCAAACTGCGCGCTCCGGATGGAGAATTCCTCCATCGCGTCCGGCGAGTAGTTCTGCAGGAAGCCGCCGATGTAGTCGTCACTATTGTCCCCACCATCCACGGAAAGATCGACATTCAATCCAGAACTGCCGGCAAACGATACGGCTGTTATTCGTGCCTTGGTCGGATCCGATGGTTCCACCGGCTGAGTCATTGGCGCCAGGTAAGCGATGTTGGCGAAACTTCTGTGGGCGAGCGGAATTTCTGAAAGGTCCTGGCGCGAGACCGTCGTCTTCTGGACACTGCTGGTAGTTTCGATGGGCTGGGACGCTAAAGTTTTTCCTACTCCCTCTACGTCTATCTTTTGTTCACTAGCCTGCGGCTTGAGCTTCACGATTATTGTGGGACTAGAACTCACAGCGACACGTAGCTTGAGATTTGAAACAGCGAACCCGGAGGCTGACACCTCGACCCGGTAGTCGCCAGGCGGCAGCGCTTCCAAGCGAAACTCCCCAACCGAACTGGTGACGGTCTGCCGTTGAAATGGTGAATCGGGAACAGAAAGCAGGACACGCGCGCCGGCAATGCGCGCGCCGCTGGTATCCTCGACTATGCCAGTCAAAGCTCCCTCGGCATTTTGGGCGGTCGAGAGTTCACTCCATGGAAAGATGAAAAGCAGCAGGGTAAATAGAACCAGCGTGTAAAAGGAGCCCTTTGTTCGCATATTGAGCAAAAAAGACGCTTAGCGGTGTTTGAATTTACCGCGGCAATCGCAATTGAACCGCCGCATCAATCCATTTCATCTCCCAGAGATGAGATATTAAAATATACGGCTTTTGCATTCTACGGGCATGCGAGTTTACATGCCGTTCGCTAAAATGAATCATCTGTACTTTTAACTCAACTGTAAAGGAAAGAACTGAGTGATTGTCGGTGTTCCGAGGGAGATTTATCCGGGAGAACGGCGCGTTGCCTTGGTTCCGATGGTTGTTCCCTCTCTTCTGAAGGCTGGCTTTGAAGTTGTTGTGGAAGCTGGCGCAGGACGGGAAGCCGGTTATCCGGACGTTCATTACATCGAGAAGGGCGCGAAGGTTCTTGCTGAACGTGCTGGCGTTTTCGCGACGGTGGACATCATTGTTCAGATTTTGTGTTACGGATCGAATGACGTTACCGGCAAAGCAGATCTTTCGCTGTTCCGGCCGGGGCAAATTCTGATTGGGTTCCTGCGGCCTCTGGGATCACTTGAAATGCTCCAGGAGCTCGCGGACACGAAGGTGACCTCTTTTTCAGTAGAATTGGTTCCACGGACGACACGGGCCCAGAGTATGGACGCGCTCTCTTCGATGGCGACCATTTGTGGTTACAAAGCCGTGTTGATCGCCGCTGACAGGCTACCCAGAATTTTTCCCATGCTCACGACCGCAGCCGGAACCATCACGCCCGCACGGGTTTTCGTTATTGGCGCGGGCGTAGTCGGGCTGCAAGCCATCGCGACCGCCCGTAGATTGGGCGCAGTGGCTTCTGCGTACGATCTGCGTCCAGCGGCGAAAGAGCAGGTGCAGAGTCTGGGAGGGCGGTTCGTGGAACTTCCCATCGAGGCAAAGGACGCCGAAGACGCCCGCGGTTACGCGCGGCCTCAGGACGAGAGTTTCTACCAGCGACAGCGCGAACTTCTGGGTCGTGTGGTGCGCGAGAGCGATGTGGTGATCACTGCGGCTGTAATTCCCGGCAAGAAATCTCCTGTCTTGGCTCCGGGTTCAGTAATTTTGGATTTAGCGGCCGAACGTGGTGGGAACTGCGAACTGACGCACACTGGTCAAACCATAGTCGAGCACGGTGTCACTATCATCGGGGCGATTAATATGGCCAGCGGCGTTCCTTACCACGCCAGCCAAATGTATGCGCGCAACATCACAGCGTTTCTTCTACACCTAGCCAAGGATGGCAGATTGAATTTGAATCTGGAGGATGAAATCATTCGCGAGACGCTGGTGACACGTGATGGAGAAATAGTCAATCAAAGGGTGCGAGAGTTTTTCTCGCTGTCGGCTCTGGTCACGCAAAGCAGTGCGTAGTTGTTTCATTATGCCATCAGTCTCGATGTTATTGAGTTGGCGACAACAGTTAGCAATGCGCGCTGGGAGAACAGATGGGTTCTAACCTGATTGATGCGCTTTTTATTTTCATGCTCGCGGCTTTCATTGGATTCGAAGTCATCAGGCGTATCTCCCCCTTGCTTCACACCCCGCTCATGTCATTGACGAATGCACTGGATGCCATCGCTGTGGTGGGCGCGATTATCCTTGTCGGCGAGCACAAGAGCACATTTTCCACCGCACTGGGTGTAGTCGCTGTGATCGCCGCCACCAGCAACGCGGTTGGCGGTTTTCTGATCACTGACCGCATGCTCAAGATGTTCAAGACCAGCCGTCCGACGAAGCCATGATGACCTTCGCCGGAAGTCAGCAAATCATCGAAGTCATCTATCTGCTTGCCAGCGCCCTGTTCATTTTCTCGCTGAAATGGATGAGTTCTCCCGCCACCGCGCGCCGCGGCGTATGGGCAGGAGAGATCGGCATGGTGCTTGCAATCGCCGGCACCCTGTTGCATCACGGCATTGTCGACTACAAGTGGATCGCCGTCGCGCTCGTGCTGGGGGCGGGTATCGGCGTTCCGCTCGGGCTGGTGCAAATGACTGCTGTCCCGCAGCGTACGGCGCTGAGTCATGCTTTTGGCGCACTTTGCGTCACGCTGGTGGGAACAGCGGAGTTTTATTTGCGAACGCCCGACGTGCCGCGCTTCATGATGGCGGTTCTCTCCATGGAGGTGATCCTCGGCTCACTGACGTTTACTGGCAGCCTGATGGCGGCGGGCAAACTGCAAGAGGTCTTGCCGCAGCGCCCGCTCACCTATCGCGGACAAAACTTCGTCAATCTGTCACTGCTGGCGATTTCTATCGGGCTGGCAGCGTATCTCGTGTTACATCCCGGCGCCAAACAGCTGTTTCCGGGGATGATCGGCATCCCACTACTATTCGGCATTCTCATGGTGGTCCCAATCGGTGGTGCAGATATGCCGACCGTCATTTCTCTGCTTAACTCCTACGCCGGACTTTCCGCTGCGGCGATGGGTTTCGTACTCGACAGCAAGCTCCTCATCATCGCTGGAGCGCTCGACGGATCTTCTGGTCTCATTCTCTCGGTCATCATGTCTAAGGCGATGAACCGTTCGTTCACCAATGTTCTTTTCGGAGCTTTCGGTCAGGTGCAGACGTCAGCAGCAACGGATCAGGAAGCGAAGACGGTACGCAGCGCGACGGCGGAAGAAGCGGCCGCGATTTTGTCGGCAGCGAACAAGGTTGTCGTTGTACCCGGCTATGGCATGGCCGTCGCCCAGGCGCAGCACAAGGTACGAGAACTTTACGACGCTCTCTCCAAACGCGGGGTGGACGTAAGGTTTGCTATCCATCCGGTAGCGGGCCGCATGCCCGGTCACATGAATGTTCTGCTTGCCGAAGCGGACATCCCTTACGACCGGCTACTGGATATGGACGAGATTAACGGCGATTTTCCCCAAACCGATGTCGCTCTGGTCATCGGCGCGAACGATGTGACTAATCCCGCTGCCCGCACCGACGCCAACAGCCCCATCTTCGGTATGCCGATTCTGGATGTGGACAAGGCCCGTACCGCAATGGTCATTAAGCGCGGCATGAGCCCAGGATTCGCCGGAATCGATAATCCTCTCTACTATCTTGATAGAACGTTAATGTTGTTCGGTGACGCCAAATCGTTCGTGGGTAACATCGTGCGGGAATTGGGCGGGCAAGGCTAAGTCTTCGCGGCGCACTTTATCTAGCCGGTTCTAGTCTCCTGGCTGGTACTCCGGACGTCCCTCTGTGCGCCCCCAAGTGCGTAAGTACAGCATATATAGGACGATCACAATGTTTATCAGAAGAACGGCACCGTGGATAAGAGTAGTTTTACGGGCCAGTTCATAAATCTCGAAGGGTAGATAAAGGCTTCCCGAAACAAGAGCTATCCATTCTGCCCACGCCCGCGCCTTCCATAAGCCGTAGGCTTCGATGAAACGCAAGCTGGTGTACGCGGCCACAACAGCCGCGATGGTCCACCACTTCATATCCGTAATTCGGTCTGCTAAATGGAGAAAGGCTTGTCCGACGTAGCGGTCGGGATCGATACGCAGCGCCTCCAGCATACTTTCGGTAACCTCCCACAGATCGCGATGCATCAATGAGATGAACCCGAAATAGGCCAGCAGTACGAGGACTCCCTTGGCAAGTTCCAGCAAGGCGACTGCCCGCAACCCTTTCCAGTGAGGGTCATGAATCGTGGGGGGTTGAGAGCGGGGAATAAGGCGCATGGCAATTAAAAATTCTGGCTAGTTACCCGTGCCCCAAGGATTAGCTGGTCGCAGGGTCCTCGCATCTCAGGATAGCTGATCTTGCGGACGTGGTGGAAGTGCGTTACTGCTGCCGCGGAATCCCGGCCCGCTGTTCACGTACGCTGGCGCGCAGTTCGTCTACGATCTCTCGCGCGGCTTTGCGGGCGGCGTCGCTCTGTTTGACGTCAAAAGAAATAGCGCCTACGCGAGCGTGACCACCGCCACCATAGCGTTCGCAGATCCGGGCGAGGTTCACCAGACGATCCGCCCTCGCCCATGGATTGGAGCCGACAGAAACCTTGACACGGAAACTGCTCTTGCTCAGTCCCACGCTGTAGACGCAGTCGGGATGCAGATAGTAAGGGATGAATTTGTTGTAGCCCTCAAGATCCTGGTCCGTCACATCGAAATATACGACGCCATCGTTCGCTTCTGTCCTCTGCTCCAGAATATTGACCGATGCCTCATGGCGCTTCATGAGTGGCGGCAGCAGCGAGGCGACAAATGGCTCTTCCAGAATCTGCGAAAGTGATTCATTCACCAGTAGCGGGATCAGGCGTGGAATAAAGCTCGGATCCTGCGTTGACTCGATGATCATAGTCAGTTTCATTGCGGGCGCTTTCATCTCCACCGCCGTCTTGGCATCGGGATACAAAGCACCATCGACAATGTCAGTCCAGTGCACTAAATCCGCCACCGGCGCAGGGTTGAATCCAAACCGCTGTTCGCCGATTGCGGCGATGAAACTGGTGCACGACTTGAAATCCGGATCGTAGAATTTTTTATTGCTCTGGTCCTGCTCGAAGTGAGCAGCATCGGCCGGTGTAAGAAAGGCGCTTTCGTGGTGGTCGAACCACCAGGTTATTTTCGGGGAACTGGAATACTTAAAGTCCACAATAGCATTCTCGGCGCCATCAAAATCTGACTCGTTGAAGAGGGCTCCGGCACGGTGCAGCAGTCCGGTGTAGACGAATTCCACATCATTACGGATGCGCTCCCGGTAAAAGCGGGAAAAGAGCGCAGCGGAAGACGCTCCATCAAAGCACTTATCGTGATAGAACACGCGGACCCGCACTCAATACCCTTCCTGACGCCCTGGCACCGTCTGATTCCTCCGGCCTGAATACTTACGCGTAAAGAGCAAAAGTAAATAGAGATGCCATCTCAGAAGAGTTCTGTCAAGCACGAAGCGGGCACACCAATGCTCTTTGCACCACAATGGGGATTCAACAAGACTCAGGCGGCCCCATTCATAGGCATTTCTTGGTAGCACATAGCAAGCGCACGGGCTAGACCACCCCAGCCTGCTTCTCTGCCATATCTCCGATCACAGGCAGTTTGAACATCTGACCCTGATAGGCCTTGAGCACAAGAACGACCCAAAGGATTAATCCGCCCAGACTAATCAATGGCCAAATCAGAATGGTAGCCCAACCCAGAAATGGAATGTGGACAACGATGCCAAGCGCAAGCCAGAGTGCGATCCAAGCCACTACAAAAAAAATGTTTTGGAAGGCATGGAAGCGCACGAAACGGTTCTTGTTGAAAGGCTCCACCACCAGGAAAACGATGGCGGGAATAATGGTCACATAGGCTAGCATGCCAGCTATATTCTCATTCATACCGCCGACCGTCCCTTGCACGGAAGCTGCTGCCGCCGGTGCGGCTGATCGGCACGCCGGACACAACGAAGATCCTTCAGGAACTTGCGTTCCACACGCGCTGCAGAAAGCCATACGTCCCCCCTCAAACATTGGATTTTGCGAACGATGCCGGGTAGATGCCAGCCGCATTTCCCCAGCCGTGGTCGCGCGGGAAGTTATCAGAATCAAGTGCCCAAAGCAAACGGAATCAAGATGAGGTTGATACACGCGGACCAGTGACTAAACGAGGTCCGCCTGGCGTTCTGCTAAAGCACCAACGAAAGGAATTCTAAACTTATCGCCCTGCAGCACCTTTACCAGTAGCAAAATCCAAAGGATGAACAAGCCTACCGCAAAGACCATTGAAAACAACAGCACCAGCAGGTGTCCGATCACCGGGATCAATGAAAACACGAAAAACAACGCCCGCAACGCTAGCCAGAGAGCAAGAGCCGAAATCGTCAAAAAAATGGACTGAAACGCGTGAAAGCGGATGAAGCGATTTTTCTTAAATGGCTCGATCAACAGGAACACCAGGGCAGGAAGAAAAGTGATGTAGGCAAGCATGCCCACAAGCCTGTCATTAAGCGCTGGTGCTTTGTCCGATACCGGCGCCGGTCCGGAAACATTTCGACCACAATCTGGGCAGAAAATCGAGTTGTCTGGCATTTGCGCACCGCATTGGGGACAGGAAATCGGCATCACCCTTCCTCACGGCCTTCAAAAGTGCGGCAAATCGGGCGACTAGTCGGGCACTGTCTCTCTTGTGGCAATTTTCACAAACCCGTGGAAGGTGTAACGAGCCATAGGAGAACAGTACTAGCGGCTGTCTCGCGCAGCTTTCACATGATAACAAGCTCCTCAAAGATGTTACTCGAATGGAGCGTTTTTCCGCCGCCGTCATTTCAAGTCATTGTTTTACCGGCTGAGGACCCATAGAATCGAGCCTTCTCATGGCAACTACCGCGATTGCTATCTCCGCTTCCAGACGTCCTCGTTGGTTCCTTCGTATCTTGATAGCAGTCCTGCTGCTCTTCGCCATAATTCTCATCGTCGTTGCGTGGCTCTATTTCGAGGCACGGTCTGCACTTCCCCAGTTGGACGGCAAGATTGTCGTTCAGGAACTTTCTGCCCCCGTCTCCGTTACTCGCGACAGCCACGGGGTACCCACCATCGAGGCGGCATCTCTCGAAGATCTCTTCTTCGCCCAGGGTTATGTAACCGCGCAAGACCGGCTTTGGCAAATGGACATCATGCGGCGATTTGCAGCCGGAGAGATTACAGAGATTCTTGGCCCGGACTTTATCAAGCACGATCGCGAGCAACGTATTCTGGGTCTGCGCGCCGTCGCCCGCCGCGCAGGGGAAACGACCTCGCCACGCGATCGTTCTTTCTTTGAAGCATACGCACGAGGGGTGAACGTTTTCATCGACTCACACCGTGACCGCCTGCCGATTGAATTTCGCATCCTTCGTTACTCGCCGCATCCGTGGACGATAGAGGACACTCTTTTAATCGGCGCACGGTTGGTACAGGACCTAAACCATGGACCGTATCGAGAAGCGTTGACGCGAGAGAAGATCCTCGGCAAGCTTGGCCCGGAGCTTACCGCTGATTTATACGTTAACTCTTCCTGGCGAGACCGGCCACCCTCCGCCGACCCGCGGCGCGTGGAGCGCAAGCGGCAAGACTACGAGGAGAATCGCCGCTCGGGTAATAAAGCTTCCGCGGAGCATAAAACCTTACAATCCCCCACCTACTCTTCTCAGCAAACTGGCGATGATCTCCTGCTCGTGCCCGGCTCCAATAACTGGGTCGTTTCCGGGCAGCACACGGTGACAGGAAGGCCATTGCTTTCCAATGACATGCACCTCAATCATGAGATGCCCAATCTGTGGTATGAAGCTCACCTGCGATGCGGGAGGTTCGACGTAGCCGGTGTGACGCTACCCGGAATGCCGTTTGTGACGGTGGGGCACAATCAAAGGATTGCCTGGGGATTTACCAACGTAGGTCCGACTGTCGAAAACGTTTATGTTGAGACCTTCAACGGCTCTGGTCAATATCTGACTCCCCAAGGTTGGCGCCCTCTGGAGCATCGTGAAGAGCTGATTCACGTCAAGAACAGACCCGACGTTACGGTGGATGTCGCCCTGACGCGACACGGTCCAATCATGACGGAGCTGGTTCCGGGCGAGTCGCGGAAGCTTGCGCTGAGTTGGACACTCTACGACTCGATGCATGACCCGTTCTTTGACGTGGACGCCGCGCAGAACTGGGATGAGTTCCGTCGGGCGCTTTCCACGTGGGATTCCCCCTCACAGAATGCGGCGTATGCCGATGTGGACGGACACATTGGGTATCAAGCGACAGGACACATTCCAATCCGGGCTGCTGGGGACGGAAGTGTGCCGGTGAGCGGCTCGGACAATTATCACGAGTGGACTGGTTACGTGCCATTTGAAAAGCTGCCCAGCGTGTCGGGAATAATAGCCACCGCCAATGGACGCATAACGCCGGATGGGTATCTCTATAGCCTTAGCAACCAATGGGGAGCACCGTGGCGCACCGAGCGCATCTATCGCGTGCTGGAATCAGGCAAGAAGTTTGAGGCTGCTGACATGCTGGCACTGCAGAATGATATCTATTCCGCCTACGACCGCTTCTGCACCGAGCGCTTTGTTTACGCTTTAGATCACACCGAAGGCCTCTCCGGACGGGCCCGCCAGGCGCGTGAGCTGATGCGTGACTGGGATGGAAGACTCACGATCGATTCGGCTGCCCCTACTATCGAGAGGGTCTCGCGACGCGAACTGGCGCGCTTATTATTGGAAGCAAGACTCGGGGCCGCGAAAAATGATGACCAATCAGCCGAGGGAACATTCGGCTGGAAGAGCTATCAATGGGAGATGGCTTCAATCTGGATCGAGAATATTCTGCTGAAACAGCCCAAGCGGTGGCTGCCACAGAGATACGAAAACTACGACGAACTTCTGGCGGCGGCGGTGGAGGCGGCGGTGAGCGACTCTTTAGCGCCTAAGGACCTAAGCAACTGGCATTGGGGAAAGTTTTCGCCGGTTGAAATTGAGCATCCGATTCTGAGCCGGCTTCCGATCATCGGCCGTTGGACGGGGCCCGGCCTTCACGATCAATCGGGCGGTGGTTACACGGTGAAGCAAGTTGGCCGAACTTTTGGTCCATCAGAAAGGCTCACGGTTGATCTTTCAGACCTCGACCAAACGAGGCTAAATCTCGTCACCGGGGAATCCGGTAACTTCCTCAGCCGTTACTACATGGACCAGTGGCGCTCCTGGTCTGAAGGTTTTACTTTCCTACTGCCGTTTTCGCGGACGGCAGTGCAGACGGCAAGGAAGCATCAGTTAGAACTTGAGCCGGGAAAATGAAGCGGGATTGCAGGCGTACGCAAATGCTGCGACTCGGAGCTCGCCGCCGATCAGAAGTCTAAGCTTTTCACATCGATTGCCTGGCCGGCAATATCAACCTGATTGCTTCCTAGTTTGTCTGTCGTCGTATTGAAGATACGCAACTCTCCGCCCTGAACCACATAAACGACATCCCGGTTAGCTATCGGCTCCAAGCCGGTAACATCGCCATTTTCAGGCGGAACGACGACACTCGAGTTCGCGGTGTTAAAAATTGAAAGGCAGCCTCTGACCTCGGAAGCCGTGCTTATTTCGGTGCAGGTGCGCGCGCCGACGAATAATTGTCCGTTGCTTCCCATACCCATCCGCTTGTGATACCCGTCAGTGATGATGATGGGACTAGGGTTGGTCAGGGTCATCGAGGCCACAGCGACGACACTCAACACTCCACAACTGGTGGCCGCAGTGGAAGAATCACAAGCTGTCCCGAGGGGAGTGCCCGCGACGTACAATGTAGAACCCGTCAACAGACCAACCGTGGCGGCCGGAACCGGCAAGGCTGGACCAGCAACCGGCGGGTTCTGCGTGAGATCCAATGTTTGCACACTAGCTGCTTGCCCCCCGCATTCTGGACCACAATTCAGGATGTACGCGGTGGTGTCATCAGTGCTGAAAACACCCCAGACTGGCCGGTCGAAGCCGGGGACAAACGTTCGCGGGTCGGTAGAGGTTCCGATATTGCTGGGCGCAATTACCGTCACTACATCAGAGTTATCGCTGAACACGAGAAGTCGATTTGTGTTGTGACTTGCCACCAGGTAACGGGCGCTGGTGACACCTATTTCAATGGTGCTTCCCCCAGTTAGATTAAGCACTTCAACCGCGCCTGGGGATTGACCCGCGACCGGGGCGCTGCTTACAGCGGCATATCCAGTGGAACCGTCCTGAGAAACTGCCATACTTTCGGTCGGACCTGGCAAGGAAACACTTCCGATTGAGCTTTCGGTCGCGTTACTGATGGCAGCGACTGAATTATTCGATGCACTGAACACTAGTGTTAGCTTCTTGTTCGGCGAGAGCGTCATAAGTCCCGGGGCATTACCCGCGGGAATGGGTGGCTGGCGCACAATTGCGTCCTTCGCAGCGTCTATTAGAAACAGACCTGCGCTGGCAAAGACGGATGACACATCCTGCGAGACGAAAGCGCGAAATTGGACGCCGGTAGTAGTAGTCGTCCGAGTAGAAGGCGCCCGATATCCGCTGCAGGACACGCACACACTAGTCGAGAAAAATACGAGAGCAGCGGTCAAAGCTTGTTTCAAACCTGGCACTCCGAACTGCAAGCTGGATGGAGATTTAGATGCGAAAAACGGATTATAGCAGAGCAGTTTTCCCTTATTCGTAAGCGGCGAGGGTGGTGCTGATGCAAAAATGGCTTCTATCTTGTATTCTCAATCAGAATGCCTTCTGACCTGCTTGCCCATTTGAAAACCTCCGCGGTGCTTTGTGACGGCGCTATGGGCACCCTTCTCTACTCCAAGGGCATTTTCTTAAATCGTTGTTACGACGAGCTAAACCTGTCGCAGCCCGATCTGATTCGAAATATCCACCACGAGTACCTTCAAGCCGGCGCGGAAATTGTCGAGACCAACACGTTCGGCGGCAACAGCTTCCGACTCGCCCACCACAGTCTGGCCGATCGTGCCCGCGATATCAATCTGGCAGGCGCCCGCCTGGCGCGAGAAGCTGCCAAGAGCTTTGATCTGTGGGTAGCTGGTTCGGTCGGGCCACTGGGAATTCTTATTGAACCCCTTGGCAAGACTTCTTACCAGGAAGCACGAGATTCCTTTCGCGAACAGATCGAAGCATTGGTGGAAGGCGGCGTTGACCTCCTCATTCTGGAGACCTTCGGATACCTTGAAGAACTGCACCAGGCGATATTGGCAGCTCGCGACGTGAATCCAAAGATTCCGGTCGTAGCGCAGGTCACGATTGATGAAGATGGCAATTGTCTGGATGGCGCCGATCCTGAGACCTTCGCCGCTAAGTTGGAGGAGTGGGGAGCAGACTTAATCGGGTGCAATTGCAGCGTGGGTCCAGTCGCCATGCTCGATGCAATCGAGCGCGTGCACGCCGCCACTTCCCTGCCCCTTGCAGCGCAACCCAATGCCGGTGTCCCGCGATCAGTCGAAGGCCGGAATATCTATCTGTGTTCGCCGGAATACATGGCCAGCTATGCGCGGAAGTTTGTCGCGGCTGGCGTGCGTATCGTTGGCGGATGCTGCGGTACTACCCCTGAACATATCCGTGTCATGAAAGCAGCGCTTCGCGTGGGGGGAGCCCGAGCGAAAGCTTCCGGCTCCCACGGCGTGAGCACTCCACCCGCGCCTTCTGCCGGTCCGACCATTCCGCTCGAGGAGCGTTCCCGTATCGGAGCTAAGTTGGCGAGGGGCGAATTCGTCACCATGGTGGAGATCGTTCCGCCCAAGGGCACCGATATCCGTAAAGAAGTGGAAGGCGCACGTTTTCTAAAATCAGTC
>Ga0209690_1001771_pt1 | contig 12342 bp, 13 predicted proteins | sample GraSoiAngelo_150_FD_186164 | JGI IMG/M metagenome (GOLD analysis project Ga0209690, IMG submission 186164) | Grasslands soil microbial communities from the Angelo Coastal Reserve, California, USA - 14_1009_09_40cm (SPAdes) (version 2) | ecosystem: Environmental > Terrestrial > Soil > Grasslands ...
GATGCCGACCGCGGCGGCACGGTCCATCGCCATCTGCATCGCGCGGCGAGCCACGATGATGCCCGAGGCGCCGTCGCCCTCCAGCATGGCGAGGGTGGGCGTGTCGCGCACGACGCGAACGTCGGGCTTGGGGTTGAGCAGGCCGCGCCGGATCATGCTGCAGTAACCCGCCACCCGGGTCGACCCGTGGGATTCGACGCCGCGGAGGTCGGCCTCGACCAGGACTTCGGCCATCGTCTCGGCGTCCGCGCCGGGAACGCCGCGGGCGGCGAACAGCCGGGCGATCAGCGCGCGCAGGCGGTCGGAACGGACGTGAACGATCTGATCAGCGCGTTCGGTGTTCGTGGCCATGGCGCGGTATTGTAGCCGAGTGGGCGATCGCGTGACCGGCCTGGCTCGCCGCCATCCTGACGCCGTGGCCGTGATCGCGCTCACGCTGTTGCCGTGTGTGATCTTCGCTCACGCGCTCTGGCCCGGCCGGGTGCTCTCGCCCGCCGACATCCTCATGACGTTTCCGCCGTGGGCGAGCCTGGCGCCGGGCCTGCTCGCAGCGAACCCGCTCCAGTCCGACGTCGCCTTCATGTTCGATCCCTGGCTGATCTATGCGGGCCGCGCGGTTGCGTCCGGTCACTTCCCGCTCTGGAACCCGTACGCGTTTGCCGGGGCGCCGTTCTTCGCCAATCCTCAAACCGCCCTGCTCTTTCCGCTGACGTGGCTCGCGTACGTCTTGCCGGCGACGCTCGCCATCACGCTCATCATGGTCCTCAAGCTGTCGGTGGCCGGCGTCGGCGTGTACGCGTTCCTCCGGCTCCTCGCCGTCCGGCCGCTGATCTCGGCCGTCGGCGCCGTGTCGTTCATGCTCAACGGCGCGCTCGTGATGTGGCTCGGCTGGGCGGTCGGCTCGGCGATGGCGATGCTGCCGTGGCCCTTCGCGGCGAGCGAGTGGCTGCGGCAGCGCTCCAGTCGGCGTGCCGTCGCCGCCCTCGCCCTGGCCGTCGCCGTCTCGATCTTCGCCGGCTACCCGCAGATCACAGCCGTCGCCCTTCTCGTGACCGGCGCCTGGGCTCTCGTCCGCGCTCCCGCGACCCGGCGGCCGTGGTCATTTCTCGGCGCCTGGGCGTCGGGCGCGGTGATCGGTGGCGCGCTGGCGGCGGTGCAGATCCTTCCATTCCTCGAGTACCTCGGTGAGAGCGCCGTGTATGCGTACCGCGCCCAGTGGATGCCGGTGATGGCGGCGCCACCGCGCTCGGCGCTGGCGTTGCTGATGCCCGGGTACTTCGGGAGCGCCACCGGCCGTGACTACTGGGGTTACTTCAATCCGAACGAGATCGCCGCCACCGTCGGCGTCGTGCCCTGGGTGGCGCTGCCCGCGGCGATCGTCGGCGCGTGGCGCGGGCCGGGCACGCGGTTTTTCCTCGGTCTCGCGCTCGTGGCCGCCGTGCTCTGCTACGACACGCCAGGTGTGACCGGATGGCTGGGCGCGCTGCCGCCGTTCTCGTTCGTCATCACGTTCCGGATGGTCGTCTTCTTCGCCTTCGCGCTCTCGGTGCTCGCCGCGCTCGGCCTCGAGGCCCTCGCCACGGCCTCGCCCGAAGTGGGGCGTCGAATGGAGCGGGCGGTGCGCTGGAGCGTCGTGGCGCTCGCCGCGCTCACCTGTGTGCTCGTCGTCCAGGACTATCCGATCTTCGTCCGTGGCGGTCTCGTCTACGCGACGGCCGCCCAGTACGTCCTCTTCCTCGTCCTTCTCGCCGTGGCCACGCTGGCGGCGCTGGCGCCGGCGGGCTCTCGGGCCGCGTGGCTGCTCCTCGCGGCCCAGGTCGCCGTCCTGGCCCCGACGGCCGCGACGGAGAATCCGGCCATCGCGTCGTCGCTCTTCTATCCCGAGCCGCCGGCGATCACGCACCTGCGAGCGCGATCCGATCCTCACGAGCGCGTGGTGCTCGGGGCCGGCAAGAACCTGGGCGTGCTGTACGGGCTCCGCGAGGTCGCGGGCTACGACGGGCTGACGCCGCATCGCGTCGAGCACCTCGCCGGTCCCCGGCGCGAGAGCTGGCTCCTGGCCAGCGGCTCGATCGACGTCACGGTGGACGCGGCCAGCCCGGTCTTCGATCTCCTCGCGATCCGCCGCGTCATCGTCTCGCGGGGCACCGCGGCACTGCCGGCGCACGTCGTGGCCGACTACGACGGCCGCGATGCGCGGATCGTCACCAACTCCCGTGCGTTGCCCCGCGCCTTCCTCGTCGCGCGCGCACGCTGTGCGAACGATCAGGATGCGCTTCGCCTGATCCGTGACGCCGAGGTGGATCTTCGCCACGAGGTCGTGCTGAGCGGGTGCCTGACGCCACCGCCGGGCGTCGCCGAGCTCGGTGTCGCCCACGTCGCGTTCACCGTCGACGAGGCCGAGCGCGTGCGCCTGACGACGGAGAGCGACGGGCCAGCCTGGCTCGTGCTGAGCGACACGTGGTTTCCGGGTTGGCAGGCACGCGTGGACGGCGTCCCGCAGCCCGTGGGGCGCGCCGATTACGCGTTCCGTGCGGTCGCGCTCGGAGCCGGGCGCCACGACGTCGAGATGACCTATGCGCCGCGCTCGGTCCGCGACGGCCTCATGATCACGCTCGTCGCTTCGGGCGTCGTCGGAGCGCTGCTGGTCCCGCGAAGGCGCGCAGGTGCGGCAGCGCTCACGGTCCTCGCCCTGGCGGCTTCGGTGCTTGCGGCGGCGCCGCCGGCCGTCGCCGCGACGTTGCCCGAGGCGCCGCTCAACGTCGGCGTGCCCTCGACGCTTCACGAAGGCCGCGACGCGGCCGTCACGTTCGAGGCGTCCGACTCGCCACGCGGTGGTGTCCCGTTCGACGTCTACGTGATTCGCATCCCGTCCCGTCAGCCCGTGCTGCGCTATCTGTCCTCGACGGGAATGTGGACGCTCGAGCCGACGCCGTGGCAACGCCACCGGAGCGTGGCGACGCCGACGTCGCAGATCGCCTCGTGGCGCGAGGACGGGCCCGCGGGGTTCATCACGCTGCTCGTCGTCTTCGTCCGCCCAGGCGCGAGCCCCGGTGACCGCAACGAGTGGTTGTTCCGGCCGGTGATCGGACGAGTGAGCGTGCGACCGGCGGCCGCGGCCGGCCGGGGCGTCTTCGCGGGCGTCCTCGGCCTCGTCACCCTTGCCACGTGCGCGCTCGTGTTACAGGTGCGGGTCAGGCGGCCCGAGAAGGGTTGAGGACGACCTTCACGGTCCGCTTGTCTTTGATCAGCTCGATCTTGCCTTCGCGGGCGAGCCAGCCGATGCCCATGTAGACGAGCGGCTCGGTGAGCTTGGTGTCCTGTTTCAGCCTGGCGACCGTTGTCTCGCCATTTTCCTCGAGCCACCGCCAGATCTGTCCCGCGGCTTCCCCGATCTCGTGCTCCATGTCGGGTCCTCCCGCTCTCACGATACCGCGGGAGGCTAGGGCGCCTCGATCCGCTCGGCCGCGGCGTCGCGAAGGCCGCCGAAATCGCCGCTGGCCGGCGGAAGGCCGGGCCCGCGGAAGGCGTCGGTCGCTGTGAGGCCTGGCGCCTGGGCGTGACGCTGGGTCTCGTTGGACAGCGCCGAGGCGAACGAGCCCGAGGAGGCTCCCGCCGCGGGCGCCGTCTCGCGCTTGGCCTGGGTGTCCCAGACTTTCCCGGCAGCTTTGCCGAGGCGAGCCGATGATTGGAAACATGTCACGCTCCGATGGCGGCAGATCCTGCCGCCGGGGACCGGCAATGCCTGCCGACCCGCGGCGTTCGTTGGGAGCGATCTCCGCAAGATACCGGGCTTCGCCCGGTTGCGTCCTGAGAAGAGCACGAGACGTACCAGGCGCGCCCGAGCGCCTAGATTCTGGTGCGCAGAAGAGCGACGAACTCGTCCGGGCGGTCGGGCGAGATTCCGATGAGGCCGGTGGTCGTCTGGAGCCACACGACGGTGTCGCGATTGGTGAGGAAGAGGCGGTACGAGCCGAGCGTCGAGTTCCAGAAGCGGCCGAAGCGCCCGAAGAGGCCCTTCGAGGCAGTCACGCTGATGCCGGCCAGGGGTCGCGCGACGCGATCGGCCGAGCGGATCGTGCGATACGGAATCACGCGCGGCCCGGCACGGCGCTCGACGTGAACCCCGTCGGCGGCCAGGCGATACCCCTGCGGCGCATAGCGGCCGATGACGAACAGGATCACCGCGAAGGGCAGGCTGAGGAACATCCACCGTGGGTTGCCAGTCGTCACGGCGAAGGCCACGCCGAGAATCGAGACCCCGACCACGCCGAGGGCGACGCCCGCGATGGTCGACCAGCGCTCGCTCCGGCCCAGCGTGGCGCCGAAGTACTCCCCGCTCAGCGCGGGTGGATCTCGAGCGCCGAGAAGAAGTAGGGAATCTCGATCGCCGCCGACTCGGGCGAATCGGAGCCGTGCACGGCGTTGGCCTCGATGGACGAGGCGAAGTCGGCGCGGATCGTCTTGGGAGCCGCCTTGCGGAAATCGGTCGCACCCATCAGGTCGCGCCAGCGCTGGATGGCGTTCTCGCCCTCGAGCACCATGGTCAGGCAGGGCCCCTGCGTCATGAAGGTGCAGAGGCTCCCAAAGAAGGGCCGCTCCCGGTGCACGGCGTAGAACCCGGCCGCCTCGTCGTGAGCCATGTGGATGAGCCGGACGGCCAGGATCTTCAGGCCGGCCTGCTCGATGCGCGTGATGATCTGGCCCATGACGCCCTTGGCCACGGCGTCCGGCTTGATGATGGCGAGGCTTCGCTGGATCGTGCTCACGCTCCGATCACCTTGGCGACGGTCGCTCCCATGTCGGCCGGGCTCTTGACCAGCGTCGCCCCGGCCGCGTCCAGGGCCTTCATCTTCTCCGCCGCCGTTCCCTTTCCCCCGGCGATGATGGCCCCCGCGTGTCCCATGCGGCGGCCTGGGGGCGCCGTCTGGCCGCAAATGAAAGCGACCACGGGCTTCTTCACCCGGGCGCGGATGAACGCGGCGGCTTCCTCCTCGGCGGTGCCGCCGATCTCGCCGATCATCATGATCGCGCGCGTCTCAGGGTCGTCGTTGAAGAGGCCGAGGACGTCGACGAACGAGGTGCCGTTGACGGGATCGCCGCCGATCCCGACACACGACGACTGGCCGATCCCCCTCGACGTCAGCTGACCGACGACCTCGTAGGTCAGCGTGCCGCTGCGCGAGACGACGCCGACGTGGCCGCTCTTGTGGATGTGGCCGGGCATGATGCCGACCTTGGCCTGGCCGGGCGTGATGAGGCCGGGACAGTTCGGGCCGATGAGCCGGCTCGCCGTTCCGCGCACGAAGTGCTTCGCGCGCACCATGTCGCCGACGGGAATCCCCTCGGTGATGCAGACGACCAGTGGCACGCCGGCGGCGGCCGCTTCCATGATGGCGTCGGCGGCGGCCACCGGGGGCACGAAGATGAGCGCGCAGTTGGCGCCCTCGGCCCGGACGGACTCCTCGACCGTGTTCCAGACGGCGAATCCCTCGTGGGTCGTGCCGCCCTTGCCCGGCGTCACTCCGCCGACGACGGTGGTGCCGTACTCCTTGCAGCGCGCCGCGTGAAAGGCGCCTTCCTTGCCGGTGATCCCCTGCACCACCACGCGCGTGTTCCGGTCGACGAGAATGGACATTATAGGATCCGCGAGACCGGCTCGAGCCGTGGGTGGGCCGTTCGAGGGGCGCCCCGGCTGCGCCTCACTTGAGCCGGCTCGAGCCGTGGGTGGGCCGTTCGAGGTGCGCCCCGGCTGCGCCTCACTTCGTCCCTCATTTGCTAGTCCAGGCGAACGCCACGGCCTTCTTCGCGCCATCCGCCATGTCGTCGGCCATCGTGAGGGCGAGACCAGACTGCGCCAGCATCTGCTTGCCCAGCTCCACGTTGGTGCCTTCGGCGCGCAGCACGACCGGAAGCTTCAGCCCGAGCTTCTTGACAGCCGCGATCACGCCCTCGGCCAGTCGATCGACGCGCAGGATGCCGCCGAAGACGTTGATGAAGACGGCCTTCACGCTGGGGTCGGACGAGAGGAGCCGGAACGCGTTTTCGATCTGCTCGGGCGAAGCACCACCGCCGACATCGAGAAAGTTGGCCGGCTCGCCCCCGGCCAGCTTGACGATGTCCATCGTCGCCATGGCCAGGCCGGCGCCGTTGACCATGCAACCGACGTTGCCGTCCAGCTTGATGTAGTTGAGGCCGTACTTCGAGGCTTCGACGTCGAGCGGGTCTTCCTCGTGGACGTCGCGCAGCGCGGCGACGTCCTTCTGCCGGGCGAGCGCGTTGTCGTCGAAGTTCAGCTTGGCATCGAGCGCGAAGACCCGGCCGTCCTTCGTCGTCACCAGCGGATTGATCTCGGCCAGCGAGCAGTCCTTGGCGAGGTACAGCGCGAACAGGCTCCGGATCAGCGCCACGCCCTGCTTGAGCTGATCGCCGGCCAGCCCAAGGCCGAAGGCCAGGCTCCGCGCCTGGAAATCGCCGAGGCCGAGCGCGGGATGCGCCCACTCGCGCAGGATCTTCTCGGGCGTCCGCGCGGCGACCTCCTCGATCTCCATGCCCCCGGCCTGGGACGCCATCACGACGTGCGTGCTCCGGCCGCGATCGAGGGTGATCGAGAGGTAGAGCTCGCGATCGATGGCCGACGCCTCCTCGACGAGGACCGTGCGGACCCGGATGCCCTCGGGCGGCGTCTGGGGCGTCTTCAGCATCATGCCGAGGATCTGACGGGCGGCGTTCTCGGCCTGGGCCGGATCGTCCGCGAGCTTGATGCCGCCGGCCTTGCCGCGGCCGCCGGCGTGAACTTGCGCCTTGCCGCCGAGCCGTTGGGCGATCTCGCGCGCTCGAGCGGGCGTCTCGGCGACGTCGCCACGCGGCACCGCCACGCCGAACTCGCGCAGCAGCGCCTTGGCTTGGTACTCGTGGATCTTCACGCGGGCTGCTTCTTGTGACCGCGGAACTTCCTCAACAGCCACACCAGGGGGTCGTAGTTGTCGGCCATCCGCTCCTTCATCGGGATGATGCCGTTGTCGGTGATGTGGATGTGCTCGGGGCACACCTCGCTGCAGCACTTCGTGATGTTGCAGAAGCCGATGCCGGCCTGGCGGCCGACGAACTCGCGCCGGTCCACCGTGTCGAGCGGATGCATGTCGAGCCCGGCGATCTTGATGAAGAAGCGCGGCCCCGAGAACGACTTCTTCAGCTCTTCATGATCCCGGATGACGTGACAGACGTCCTGGCACAAGAAGCACTCGATGCACTTGTGGAACTCCTGGATGCGATCGATGTCTTCCTGGAACATCCGGTAGGTGCCGTCGGGCTCGGGCGGCTTGAGCCGCAGCGGCGGCACTTGCTTGGCCTTCTCGTAGTTGTACGAGACGTCGGTCACGAGGTCGCGCACGAGCGGGAAGGTCCGGATGGGCGCCACCGAGATGATGTCGCCCTCGGGGAACAGGTTCATGCGCGTCATGCACATGAGTCGTGGCTTGCCGTTGATCTCGGCGCTGCACGACCCGCACTTGCCGGCCTTGCAGTTCCAGCGACAGGCCAGATCGACGGCCTGGGTGGCCTGGATCCGGTGGATCACGTCGAGGACGACCATCCCCTCTTCGGCCTCGACGTTGTAATCCTTGAACTCACCACCGCGGGCGTCGCCGCGGAAGACCCGCATCGTGAAGATCGGCATCATTTCCTCTCGAAGAGCGCCTTGAGCTCGGCCGGCATCTGGGGCAGCGGCTCGCGACTGATCTGGAGCTGCCCGCTGCGCAGGCGCACCGCCACGTTGACCGTGCCCCACGTGTCGTCGGTGTAGGGATGGTCGTCGCGCGTGTGTCCCCCGCGGCTTTCCTTCCGCTCGAGCGCGGCCAGCGTCGAGCACTCGGCGACGGCGAGGAGCGACACGAGGTCCAGCGCGGTGTGCCAGCCGGGGTTATAGGTCCGCCCGCCGTCGACCCGCGCCTTGCTCGCCCGGTCCTTGAGGACCTCGAGCTTCTTGAGCGCGGTCTTCATGTCGGTCTCGTTGCGGATGATGCCGACGAGGTTCTGCATGACGTCCTGCAGCTCGGCCTGGATCGCGTACGGGTTCTCGCCGTGGGCGCGCGTCAAGGGGGCCAGCGTCTCCTGGGCGATCGACTCGAGCTGAGCGTTGTCGACGGTGAGCCGGCCGCCAAAGTCCTTGGCATGGAGCGCGGCGTACTGGCCGGCCCGGCGCCCGAAGACGAGGAGGTCGGAGAGCGAGTTGCCGCCGAGCCGGTTGCTGCCGTGCATACCGCCCGCGCACTCGCCGGCGGCGAACAGCCCCTTCACCGTCGCCTGGGTGGTGTCGGCGTCGACGCGGACACCGCCCATCACGTAGTGACAGGTGGGACCGACCTCCATGGGCTCCTTCGTGATGTCGACGTCGGCCAGCTCCTTGAACTGGTGGTACATCGACGGCAGGCGCTTGGTGATGTAGTCGCCCGGCCGCCGCGTGGCGATGTCGAGGAACACGCCGCCGTGGGGGCTGCCCCGCCCGGCCTTCACCTCGGAATTGATGGCGCGAGCGACTTCATCGCGCGGCAGGAGATCGGGCGTGCGCCGGTTGTTCTTCTTGTCGGCATACCAGCGGTCGGCCTCCGCCTCGTTATCGGCCGTCTCCCCTTTGAAGAACTCGGGGATGTAATTGAACATGAAGCGCTCGCCGGTGTTGTTCTTCAGCGTCCCGCCATCGCCGCGCACGCCTTCGGTGACCAGGATGCCGCGCACCGAGGGCGGCCACACCATGCCGGTGGGATGGAATTGGACGAACTCCATGTCGATGAGGTCGGCGCCCGCCCACAAGGCCATCGCGTGGCCGTCGCCGGTGTACTCCCACGAGTTTGACGTGATCTTCCAGGCCTTGCCGATGCCGCCCGTCGCCAGCACCACCGCCTTCGCCTTGAAGAGCACGAACTGGCCCGTGTTTCGCCAGTACCCGAAGGCGCCGGTCACCCGGTCGCCGTCCTTGAGCAGGCGTTCGACCTTGCACTCCATGTAGACATCGATGCCCTGGTGGATGCCGTGATACTGGAGCGTGCGGATCATCTCGAGGCCCGTACGATCGCCGACGTGGGCCAGCCGCGCGTAGCGGTGGCCGCCAAAGTCGCGCTGGAGGATGCGGCCGTCCTTGGTGCGATCGAACAGCGCGCCCCACCGCTCCAGCTCCAGCACGCGCTCGGGCGCCTCCTGAGCGTGAAGCTGGGCCATGCGCCAGTTGTTGAGCATCTTGCCGCCGCGCATCGTGTCGCGGAAGTGGACCTGCCAGTTGTCCTCTGGCCAGACGTTCCCGAGCGCGGCCGCGATGCCGCCCTCGGCCATCACCGTGTGGGCCTTGCCGAGGAGCGACTTGCAGACCAGGCCGACCGACACACCCTGGGCGGCCGCCTCGATGGCGGCACGCAGCCCGGCGCCGCCGGCGCCGATGACGATGACGTCGTGCTCGTGCGTCTCGTACGCTTGACGGGCCATTAGAAGATCCTCACGTCTCTGATGACGCCCATCGAGACCAGACGGATGTAGAGATCCGCGAGCCCGACGCTGAACAGCGAGAGCCAGGCGAACATCGGGTGCCGCTCGTTGAGCCGCGAGATGAAGCGCCACACCGTGTAGCGTCCCTTGGCCTGCGAGAAGACGTCGACATTACCGCCGCAGACGTGACGGCACGAGTGGCAGGAGAACGTATAGCCGGCGAGGAGGACCACGTTGATCCACATGACCAGCGTGCCCACGCCCATACCGAACTGATGGCCGCCGGCCGCCGTCGGGAAGCGAAAGGCCAGGACGGCGTCCCACGTGAGCAACACGATGAAGACCACGGCGACGTACCACGCGTAGCGATGGTAGTTCTGCAGGAACAACGGAAACCGCGTCTCGCCGCTGTAGCCGGCCTTGACGTCGCGCACGGCGCAGGCTGGCGGCGCCAGCCAGAACGAGCGGTAGTACGCCTTGCGGTAGTAGTAACAGGTCAGCCGAAAGAGCCCCGGGCCCCACAGGATCAGGAACGCCGGGGACACGATCCCGATGACCGGAAACGTCATGTCGGGCAGGCCCCAGCCGAACGTCGAGTGCAGGCACGATTTCGAGATGCAGGGGGAGTAGAACGGCGAGAGATAGGGCGGAGCGTAGTAGTGAGCGTTCTGGAGCGCCGCCCACGTCGAGTAGACGATGAAGCTGCCGAGCACGACGACGACGGTCAGCGGCAGCGCCCACCACGTGTCGTTGCGGAGCGAGGCGGCCGCGATGGGCGGCCTCGCCTCCGACATCACGCGACTCATGCGCCCTCCCTGGCGTAGGCTTTCATCCCGTCCTGGTAGAGATCCCCGCCGTGGCAGTCGTTGATGACGATGGCCGGAAAGCGGTCGACCTCGAGCCGGCGAATCGCCTCGGTGCCGAGGTCTTCATAGGCCACGACCTCGGCCTTCTTGACGAACTCCGACAGCACGGCGCCGGCGCCGCCGATGGCTCCCATGTAGACGCCTTTGTACTGCCGGAGCGCGTCCTTCACCGCCTGACCGCGGTGGCCCTTGCCGACGGTGGCCTTGAGGCCCAGCTTGAGCAAGGCCGGCGTGAACTTGTCCATGCGGCTGCCCGTGGTGGGCCCGACCGAGCCGATGACGTCGCCGGGGCGCGCCGGCGACGGGCCCGTGTAATAGATGATGGCGCCGTAGACGTCGATGGGCAGCCGCTCGCGCTTCTCGATGAGCGGGAAGAGCCGTCCATGGGCGGCATCGCGCGCGGTGTACATCACGCCGGTGATGCGCACGCGGTCCCCGGCCCTCAGCGACTCGACATCGGCGTCGGTGAGCGGAGTGGTGATGTCCTTGGTGCCGTCCGGCGCTGTTGTCACCATACCGTCACAGCGTCACCTCTTTGTGGCGATGCGCGTGGCATTCGATTCCGTCGGAGGGGGCCTCGACGGCCCCCTCCGAAGCCTCCCCCAGAACCAGTTGCGCCGGCAAAGCCGGCGCTCGAACCACCCGAATCACAGCGTCACCTCTTTGTGCCGATGCGCGTGGCATTCGATGGTGACGGCAACGGGAAGCGACGTGATGTGACACGGATACGTGAGGATGTGGATGCCGAACGCAGTCGTGTCGCCGCCGTAGCCCTGGGGCCCGATGCCGAGGCGGTTGGCCTTGTCGAGCAGCTCCTTCTCGAGCGCGTCGAGTGTGGGATCGGGATTCGGGGAGCCCAGCTCCCGGAACAAGGCCTTCTTGCTGAGGATCGCGGACTTTTCGAACGTGCCGCCGACGCCGACGCCGAGGATCAGCGGCGGGCAGGCATCCGGCCCCGCCGTCCTCACGCACTCGATGACCCACTCCTTGACGCCCTCGACACCCTCCGCCGGCGTGAGCATCTTGTACTTCGAGCGATTCTCGCAGCCACCGCCCTTGGCCATCACCATGATCTTCATGGCGGCGCCGGGCACCACGTCGAGGTGGATGACGGCCGGCGTGTTGTCGCCGGTGTTCACCCGGTCGAACGGGGAGCGCACGATGGACGCGCGCAGGTAACCCTCTTTGTAGCCCTGGCTCACGCCCTGATTGATCGCCTCATAGAGCGGCCCGCCCGTGACGTGGACGTCCTGACCCAGCTCGACGAAGCACACCACGAAGCCGGTGTCCTGGCAGTACGGGATGCGCTTCGTCTTCGCCAGCTGAGCGTTTTCCTTCAGGATCTGCAGCACGTGCTTGCCGGCCGGTGAGCGTTCCGTCGTCAGCGCCCGGTCGAATGCCCGCAGCATGTCCGACTCGAGCTCCCAGTTGGCCTCCATGCAGAGCTTCTTGACGGCGTCGCTGATAGCGCTGACGTGGATGTCGCGCATGCGCGCTACTTCTTGTCCGGGCTCATCTTGGCGAAGAACTCCTTCGCGCGCTTGGCCATATCGTCGGGGCGGACGTCTTCCTTATGAGTCGCCAGGCCCCAGCGATGCCCCGAGGGATCCTCGACCTGGCCGAAGCGATCGCCCCAGAACATGTCGGAGACCGGCATGACCACCTTGGCCCCGGCCCTGACGGCCTGGTTGAACGTCTTGTCGACGTCGGGCACGTAGAGGTAGAGGTAGCTGGTGGGCGCGCCGACCGACAGGGGCGCCCGGCACCCGCCCGGCTGCTCGTCGCTGATCATCACGATGCAGTCGCCGATCTTGATCTCGCCGTGCATCAGCGACTTGCCGTCGGGGCCCGGCATCCGCATGAGCTCCTCGGCCCCGAACGCTTGCCGGTAGAACTCGAGCATCTTGGCGCCGTCGCGAACGGTGATCGCGCTGTTGACGCTGTGGAAACCATCCGGAATCTGCTTGGCCATATCACATCACCCCTGCATCGCCGAGAA
>Ga0209690_1001772_pt1 | contig 12317 bp, 11 predicted proteins | sample GraSoiAngelo_150_FD_186164 | JGI IMG/M metagenome (GOLD analysis project Ga0209690, IMG submission 186164) | Grasslands soil microbial communities from the Angelo Coastal Reserve, California, USA - 14_1009_09_40cm (SPAdes) (version 2) | ecosystem: Environmental > Terrestrial > Soil > Grasslands ...
GCAGGTGGACGTGACCGAGACGGACAAGGAAGTGAAAGTCTGCGCCGAAATTCCGGGCGTGGACGCGAAGGACATCGATGTGAGCGTAGAGGACGGAACGCTCACAATCCGCGGCGAAAAGAAATATGAGCGGGAGGAGAACGAGAAAGGGCAATATCGAATGGAGCGTAGTTATGGCTCGTTCGAGCGCGTCATAGCGTTGCCGACGGAGGTGGATGAATCCAAAGCAAAAGCCGAGTTCAAAAAAGGCGTGCTGCGATTGACCCTCCCCAAGCGCCCGGGAGCGCAATCGCGTCGGAAGAAAATTCCCGTCGCATAACCCAAGCAGAATTTCGCGCCACAACCCGTGCATTAATGATCGCGCTTCGGTTGAAAACGCAGCGTGCGGGGTGGAGGTTTAAGTTCCGATGGATCCAATTAGCAGCATCAAGTTGCGCTGGCTGCACGGCGCGTTGCATGACGTGACTTCTGAACTGGCGCGCTCGCGATTCTCGCGATTTGCGCCGCACACGTGGGAGCCGGCAATCAATGCGTATCGCTGCGAGAAATGCGTCCGCATCTGTGTTGACCTTGCTGGCGTTGAACGTTCGCTCATCGATCTGACGGTGGAACCGCGACGCGTGCTGGTTCGCGGCACACGCGAGTTACCAGAGCCGACCGACGCGGAAGGGCGCTCGGTGCAATTGCTGGCGATGGAGATCGATTACGGACCGTTCGAACGCGAAGTCACAATGCCGGCGGAAGTAGAGATCGACAAAGCGCACGCGGAGCAACGTAACGGATTGCTCTGGATTTCGTTGCCGTTGAAAAAGACATGAACGAGGACCAAATCATGGCGTTGCGGGCCGACACAGGAGCCAAGCCCGGAACAGAAAGCACTATTGCGGCGGGAACGGACGAAAGCCGGTTGCCGCGGATCCCGGAGGAATTGTCGATCCTGCCAGTGCGCGGATTTGTTGTTTTTCCGGGAACAGTTGTGCCGCTCAACATCCAGCGGGCTGCGTCCATCAAGCTGCTCGATGACACTTTGCCGCGAACAAAAGTCATCGGCTTGGTCACGCAGCGCGATGAAGCAAAGGAAGATCCGGAGCCGCAGGATCTGTACGGCGTCGGAACAGCCGCGCTGGTAATGAAGCTTTTGCGGCAGACGGACGACCATGTGCTCGTCATCGCGCAAGGACTGCGCCGTTTTTCCTTGCACAAAATCGTGACGACCTCTCCGTTTTTGCGGGCCGAAATCGAGCTGCTCAAATCGGTTTCGCCGCCAGAGAGCAAGGAATGGGAAGCGACCTTCCGCAATTTGCGGGACTCGGCTGCGAGACTCTTCGAGCTGACGCCGGACGCACCGGAGCAGGCACGTTTGATGGTGCTCAACAGCGAGAACGCGGAGCAACTTGCTGATTTTCTGGCACCGAATCTGAACGTCGATGTCGGCCAGAAACAAACGATCCTCGAAGAGCTTGATGTTGAAAAGCGCGTGCGCGCTGTGCAGAAACACATCTCGGCGCAGCTCGAGATCGCGGAGATTCAACAAAAACTGCAAAAGGATGTGGCCTCGCAATTTTCCGATGCCCAACGGCGCGCTTACCTGCGCTCGCAAATCAAGGCGATTCAGCACGAGTTGGGCGAAGGCGAAGCTGGCAGCGAAGAACAAGGGCAGCAGTTACGTGCGCGACTCGAGGAAGCCAAGCCGCCCGCCGAAGTGATGAAGCAGGCCGAACGCGAATTGAAGCGGCTTGATTTTATTCCATCGGCCAGCCCGGAATTTTCCGTGATCGTTAGTTACATCGAGATCATCGCCGATTTGCCGTGGAATAAACTGAGCCAGGACAATCTCGATCTCGATCAAGCGCAGCAGATTCTCGATCGCGATCACTACGATCTCGAAAAAGTAAAAAAGCGGCTGATCGAATATCTGGCCGTGCGCAAGCTCAATCCGCAGGGACACGGGGCGATTCTCTGTTTTCTCGGTCCGCCCGGCGTTGGCAAAACCAGTCTCGGCCAATCGATTGCCGATGCGCTTGGCCGCAAGTTTGTCCGCATTAGTCTGGGCGGGATGCGTGACGAAGCGGAAATCCGTGGTCATCGACGCACCTACATTGGATCGATGCCAGGCCGCATCATTCAGGAACTGCGCCGCGCCGGCACGCGCAATCCGGTCTTCATGCTCGACGAAATCGACAAGATTGGCGCAGATTTTCGCGGTGACCCGGCCAGCGCATTGCTTGAAGTGCTCGACCCGCGGCAAAACAATACGTTCGTCGATCGTTATCTCGACGTGCCGTTCGACCTTTCGCAGGTGATTTTCATCGGCACCGCGAATTACATCGACGGCGTCCCTGAACCATTGCGCGACCGGATTGAAGTGATTTCACTGCCCGGTTACACCGAGCGCGAGAAACTTGAGATCGCGAAGCGATATCTGGTTAGGCGGCAGTTGGAAGAGAACGGGCTTAAACCCGAGCAATGCGAGTGGCAGGAGGAAGCGCTCCGGCACATCATCAACGATTACACGCATGAAGCTGGTGTCCGCGAGCTCGAGCGCCAGATCGCCTCTGTTTGCCGTGGTATTGCATCGCAGGTCGCGCGCGGAAAAACTGAACACGCCACGATCACGCCAGAGGTCGTGGCGGAAATGCTCGGCCCGGCGAAGTACATCCGCGAAACCAAACTGAAAACGAGCAAGCCTGGCGTTGTGACTGGCCTGGCCTACACGCCGGCAGGCGGCAAAGGGAACGTTACGCTTACCGGTCACATCGGCGAAGTGATGAAGGAATCAGTTCAGGCCGCGTTCAGTCTCGTGCGCAGCCGCAACAGCGAGATCGGCGCCAAGGCGGAAGATTTCCGCAACATCGACGTCCATGTGCATGTTCCGGCGGGCGCAGTGCCGAAAGATGGTCCATCAGCGGGAATCGCCATGTTTACCGCGCTCGCCTCGCTTTTTAGCAATACACCAGTGCGTCCCGATGTCGCCATGACCGGCGAAGTCACCTTGCGCGGGCTCGTCCTGCCAATCGGCGGCCTGAAAGAAAAAAGTCTCGCGGCGATGCGCGCCGGGATTACCACAGTCATCATTCCCAAGCTCAACGAAAAAGATCTGGTCGATGTTCCAGAGGAAGCGAAACAAAAACTCAAATTCGTCCCCGTCGAGAACGTCGATGAAGTTCTGGCCGCTGCGCTGGAGAAGAACGGCGCCCCGTCGGCTTCAGAACCCAAATCGGCCTGAGTCCTGCAAACTCGCAATAACGGCTAACGAGACAAAGATCGCGCAGCGCTGCCCAGGGGCGAGCTTTCCGAACATCGACAACGGTTTCATGAATCAAATCTGTTCACCGTGCAGGCAGCGGTTGGCTGGAGGGATTTGTTAGACGTTTGCGTCCATACACACTGGATGTGAGTGAGAATTTTCCCCTGCTTGTCTTTTAATTCGAGTACATACCGCCTTGCCGGCAATGCGCGTGAATCCGAGATCGGCTTGCCGGGCCAGTCCCACTGATACGGCTTTTCGACGCGTTGCACAGAATACGCGATGGTCCATTCGTCACGCCACCCTGCCTTGTCGCCTGGGAACATCGGCCTCTCGGAGCCTTGCAGATGGAATCGACAGATACCACGAGCCCCCGGCGTTTTTCGCGATGGTGTAATCGGAAGTGCCGCCGTCGCCCTCCATGGTAACCCACTCAGAATAGCAGTTCCGGCTGTGCGCTGATACCAATGTTTCCAGAGCCATTCGCGCACCTTAGGAACCTCCCAACGGCCCTCGGCGCGTTCGCCGCGCTGGAACAAGCCGTCGTAGAACGCGGCGTCTGCAGCACAGGCTCGCGGGCAGCAAGCAATCGATACTGCAATCGTCGTAGCTGCGAGCGCGAACTTCACCATCTAACGAGAATTAGACGAATAGTCGTAAGAAAAGGCGAATAATTTTTCGTTCATAGCAACAATTCGCGATATCGGGCCCCGGCAAATTTTGCTCCGAGACTCACGCAACTTCGGTATCGCTCTTTTGGTCAGCTTAAGCAATTGGCTTTCGCAGCGACCTAGTTGCGAGCTACTTCCATTCCCAAAATTCGGAGCGGGTGTTGCCCTCCGCATCTACCTCGTATTCGAATAGCACTGCGACCTTGCTTAGCCGGGACCAGCGTGGGGGCGAAGTTTGATAATACACGGCGCCGCGATAGCTCGCGGTCCCGTCTTTCTTCATCACGCCGATACCGTGACCTGTCCAGGTAGCCATTTTCCCGTCCTTGAGAATCATCACTCCCTGCCCTTCGCCGTAGAGTGTCCCGTCCGCACGGACGACGGTCCAATAGGTGCCCGTCTCCTTTACGTCCGTGCCCAGTATCGATCCATTCGCCTGAAACGACGTTTCCATTTTTGGACCTCCGCCCAGGTTCGGCAGTACGCGCTGCGAAGTAGTCTTACCTGACGTTCCACCAATCTTTTCGCCTAGCATAAATGTCCTCCTGTTAAAGTTTCCTTTCTGGAACCCGTTGGGATTCGCCTCTGGAACTATAGCGAAAGAAATTTCGACCGTCCACGAAGCGAACCTCGGTGGCCTTGGGCCTCAGCCTTGATCGAGGCGGGCGTGAGAATCTGCGCGGCAGGTGAGTTCACGGAATTGGCACGAAAACGTCACCATTTTTCTGCAAGGCCGCCATCTGTTTGTAACGCCGGGCTGCAATCGTGAGCGCAAACACCCAATACACCAATTCAACAAAATGAAAGACCAAACAAAATCATCAAACCTCGACAATTATTTATTGATCTCGTGAAGCGAGCGAGGCCGACCCTGCCGTAAACGATCTGGTTGACGCGTTCACGCAGTGAATCCTGTCGTCGCGGGACAAGGAATTTGCTACCGATGGGTTAGGTTGCGCCACAAATAAACCCAGAGCCGGGCGCCTTGGGATGGAGCTTTTCAAGGGCGCCCGTGCATTTTCATCAGCAAACGCAAGGAACGACGGCTTCCCAACGTCGTGTCCCTTGACGGCTAGGAAGCCGTCACTCCTTGATATTAGGAATCACCACGCTTCGGCGTCAGCCCTTTGCTCGATCTGGTCGAGACTGGGGTCGGCGCTGCGAATCCAATCTCGTGCTTCGTTGATTTGCTCTGGATTCACTGGAATCGCTCGGGGAATCTGCTCCGCTCGCGCTACCAACTGTCCTTCAAACTTCACCGGCTTCGCGCGTTTGATCGGAAACTTCCAATGGTGCCCGAATTTATAGAGCGCGTAAAACATGCTCTTCGCTTCAACCACGCTCACGCCGCTGCAACGCATCGCGTAGTAGAACATGCGGTCGCAATCCTGCCATGGCCGGTTGTGTTGCCCGTACGCGACATCGTGCAACACGGAGGCGTTCCGATATTTTCCTTCGAACGGTCCGCCCATGATCGACCAGAGGTAGCGCGGGATGGATGCCCCATCGACAACCGATCCGATCGGGGCAATCCAGACAAAGCCCTGTGGATCGGTATAACGCAATTCAGTTAACAGCGTCATTGTCCGCCCATCCGCGTTCCACTTCGTCACTGGTTCGCCGTTGTAGTTACCCCATTTAGATGCGGCTGACTCGGATCGCTCACCGGATAAAACTTCGGCTGGCTCGTTATCCGACGCCCATGCGGCCAAAACCGCCATGAAGCCGAAAGACACGAACGATTGAATAATTTTCCTGTGTCCCATGTGAGAGCAAAACGTTCAACGTCTCCCTTCAGGTTTCAAGTGGCGAAAACTTTCGGAATCAATGCTGAACTGTCGCTGGAATAGCTGACGAAGTCTCGCGTTGCCGTTTTTTTGGTTTGGGACCGGAAGGCGTAATCGGCTCGCCTTCGGTTTGTTTTCGATACGGCTGGAGATAAAACATCATGAACACGCCGATCACAACGAGCAAAGAGCCGATCCATTTCAATAGCCAGCCGGGATCGCGCAAAATCTGCACCGTGCTTTGTCCGAGATTTTCCGGATTCCAGGAGGCCTGTGAAATCTTGTACGTCAGCCCGGTCCAAGTGCGCCACCACGCGCCGGGATAACTGAACGGATTGTTCATCCAGCATGAGCCGGTGGCGATGTCGCCATCGGCCGTTACGATTCGCAGATTACTTTTAAACCCCGCGGGACTGTTGCTACCTTCGTTGCGTTTCACTTCAAACTCGAGCAATTCGACTCCGATCGGAAGGGGAGCCGTTTTCCACCCGTATGCAATCATGGTTTCGCTGGGCGAAGTCGGCACTGTCACTTGCCAACCAGCCGGCACCCATTGCTCCAACGTTTCGCCATTTTGTTGAATGCGAACGCGCACGCCATCGGCCAAATCTGCGGAAGATGTCGATGCTTGGTCGGATTTCACCGGCGTGAAGTTGATCCTTTGCTCGGCGTGCGGCATCATCTTGTCGACACTGATTTGCCAGTCCGCCCAAGCGGTTGCGAGCGGTTTGTTTATCTCGATGTTGCCGGCTGATTTCCCATTCTTTCGCGAAACAAGTTCGTAAGTAATTGCGCCATCGTCGGCGACGAAAAGCGTGAGACGATTAGGGGCCTCTTCGCCGGTTGCAGGCATCGTCGGCGGGCCACCCGTCGCCGTGAGTTGTTTTCCGCCCCCGTGCGGATTTGTCGCGGCTTCGGCCACGGGAATGGCTTTCCCGCGAATCGTCACAAGCACTGCGGGATTGTTCGGTTGATCGCTTAGCGAACTCGGCTTGCCATCGGCGATCCGGAAATCGGACCAGTAACCGTCGATCTTGAGCACGAACGGCGTCCCGTCGATTGTCACCTCGCGGCCGAGATTTTCCCCCACATCGAAGCTGGCTTCCCTTTCGCCTAACGAAATCAACACGCGCCCTTTATTTCCGTTTTGCGGTTGTTCCAAGCTCACTTTCGCACCGGTGCTGCCGCCTTTGCGAACGCGACCGATCTGTTCGCCGGGCGCTTTGCTAAACGCAAAAATCGATTCCTCAAGATCGACTTCTTCTTTGGCCTCGCTCCTATTCGTGCTCTGGTCCGGTTCCGGCCGATTCGGTGAATCGCCCCTGCCTTCCGTGGCGTTCGGCGCGGCGCCACGTTTCAACTCGACATTTGCAAGGCCCAGCGAGAAATTTCCGTGCTGTGGATCATCAGCGAGCAACCAGCTATCGAGATGCTGGTTCATCATCGCGGTAGACATCGTGAAATGCAGCGCGGGTGCGCCGCCATCAGCTACTGGCTTCGGGTTCAGCTTCCCCTCGATCGCCGACGCGTAATCGACAATCTGCAAACGCGCGCCGCTCGCGAGCAGGCCGAGGTTGCGCGGATGCTGCCAATTCGGCGGATGATGCAAAAATTCCGCGGCAAATCCTTTTACGATTCCATCGACATCGTGCACGCGCAACTGGCGTTGATTGATAAGGAGACGATTCGTTGGCCCCTCCCCTTTGAAGAGCGTCATGGTTCCTTCGATTCCAAAAATCCGACCGATGAGCGATCCAATCAGCAGGGTGATGATGCCGAGATGCGTTATGAGAAAGGCAAGATGATGTTTACGCCACGGCCAGCGCGAGAAAGCGGAGGCGGCGAGGTTGGCGCCGAGTAAAACGAGCCAGAGATTGAACCAAGGCGCGCCGTAAACGTAAGCGCGTGCGACCTTCGAATCGAAACTTGATTCGTAGATCGTGCCCGCCATCGCGGCGATGATTAGGACCGCGAGTAAAACGACCGCGAGTTTAAGCGACGCAAAAAATTCAAAGATCGGATTGCGTTGCCAGCCCGGTTGCTCGGATGAATTCGAGTTCGCCATGCGAAGATCGACATCTTCCGCGAGGATACTCCTCGGTTCAAGGTGGATCGACCGCTCCGCCGGGCGATGCCGAATAATCATGGTTTCGCGGCCTGATTCTAGCATCGAGCTCGGAGCGCTCGATCCACCGTCACCAAGCCTCTGCCTGATAACCGCGTACCCGTGGGACTTGACGCTCCCCAAGCGGTTTCCGATGGTCGCCGATGGCCAGTGAGCCAATAGCGACGATCCCTGTCGATGGTGGACGAATCGCCTGCCGGCGTCTAGGAAGTGGGGACCACTGCTGGTCCTCAACGGCTTGGCCGCGACGAGCGCCGACTGGGACCCCTCCTTCATCGACCAGCTCGCGTCTGCCAACGAGATCATCCTCCTCGACAACCGCGGCATCGGGCTTTCCACGGATAGCAAAGCGCCCTTCGATATCGCCCAGCTCGCCGACGACACTGGGCGAGTGATTAAGACGCTCGAGTTCAAGCGCGTAAGCGTCTTGGGATGGTCGCTGGGCGGATTCATCGCCCAGATCCTCGCATTGGATCACCCGGCTCTCGTTGATAAGCTCGTCCTGCTCTCCACCGACCCAAGAGGAGTAGACGCCGAGCTCGCGTCACCCACCGTCCGAGCGCAACTGACGGACACGTCTGGCACGCCACACGAGCAGGCTCGTCGACTGCTCTCCCTGTTGTTTCCCGGCGATCTCGCCGAGTCCATTTACCAGAAGTTCGGCGACATCGTTGCGGCCGCGCGCGCACAGCTGTCTCCTGACCTCATCCGCCGGCAGGTTGCCGCTATGGACGCTTGGCATCGCGCTGGCGCCGGCCATCGGCTCGGGACGTTAAGCGCGCCTGCGCTCGTTGCCACTGGCACCGAGGACATCGTGATCCCCGCCTCCAACGCGTTAGCACTCGTCAACGCCATCCCGGGCGCTTGGCTCGCCCAATTTAAGGGCGGCGGCCACGCTTTCATGGCTCAGTATCCACATCCGCTGGCTGATCTCATTAGTGGGTTCCTCGCCCTTTGATGAATCGGCACCTTAGTCCAGGCAGCGTGACAGAGACGCTTACCGCGTCCACGCCTTCCAACGCTTGCGGATCGGCTTTGAGTAGCGCTCGACGTCGATCTTTTTCAGCCGCTTGACGCCATCCTTCATTGCCTCGGCCGAGCTTTCATATTTTTCCCTGGCCGATTTGAACAACGGCCAGAGAAACGGCAGCGAAAGAAGACTCCAGTTCAGATTTGCCAGCGGCGACTTCATGTCAATTTCTGCCTTTTGCTCGCTACTCGAAGCGTAGCGGATCGCGAATCCAATCGCGATTCCCAACCCTAGCGCGCCGAGGATGGTCGGCACCGGATTTTCGCGCACGAAATACTCCGTGCGTTCACGCGCCCGGCCGGCTTTCTCTTTTGTCTCGCCCCACGTATTGCTCATGGCGGTGGAGATTTTCCTTGATGCTCGACGAAACTGCTCACGCCCACCCGAGCTAATTTCTCCCTCGCCCGATTGGAGCGGCGTCGGGAGCGGTTCGTCCCTCGTAAGATCGTTTTCGTTCGGATTAATCATACAAAGGAATCGTAAATGGAGGTTTGGTTGCGTCTCTCAAATTGTTGCGCTCTTGAGGTCCGCTGGCGGGCCGATTCGCGAACCAAGGTCAGCACGCGGTACGTGCAGCCTGGGCCAAGCTCAGCGACAAAAACGGACCGCGCGACCCAGATCGCGAAACCCGCAGCAGATTCTAATTTGTTGGGACGATCTCTACGACCCTCGAGGTGAGATATGATGCGACGCTCACCTGTCTTCGCAAAGCTACGACGTGGCAGGCAGACGGGCTGCTACAGTAATTGGCGATATGCTTCGCAAAGATCTTCGCTCCAAGGAACGAAGATCACTTTGTCAATCTTGTCCTTCGTTGCGAGGAACTCGCGGGTTGTTTCCAGCGCAATCTGCGTTGCCTCCCGAATCGGATAGCGATACGCGCCGCAACTGATCGCCGGAAACGCAATTGTCTTGATTCGGTTTTCAACCGCGAGCTGCAATGAATTCCGATAACAGTTCGCTAAAATCTGCGGTTCCCCACGTTTCCCTCCGGTCCAAAACGGCCCGACCGTATGAATGACAAACCGCGCCGGCAGATCATATCCGCGCGTAATCTTTGCTTCGCCGGGCTGGCAACTGCCCAGCGTTCGACATTCTGCGAGCAATTTGCGACCAGCGGCGCGATGAATCGCGCCATCCACTCCGCCACCGCCGAGAAGAGTCGTGTTGGCCGCGTTCACGATGGCATCAACATCGAGAGTGGTGATGTCGCCGCGGACGATGTCGATTCTTCCGGAGCGCTCAGGGCAAGTCTTAGCTGCGGGGTTCTTCACTTCACGGCGCCAGCCGTTCGATCAGCCAGCTACCGTTGGCCTGTCGCGTGTAACGGAAGCGATCGTGCAAACGATTTGGCCGTCCCTGCCAGAATTCGATTAGTTCCGGTTTGACGCGATACCCGCCCCAGTGTGGCGGCAACGGAATGGGCTTGCCGCCAAACCGTTCTGTCATCTCCGCCATGCGCGCATCCAATACGCGGCGTCCATCGAGCACCTCACTTTGACGCGATGCCCACGCGCTCAATTGGCTGCCGACTGGGCGCGAACGAAAATAAGTTTGTGACTCTTCACGCGAGGTTTTTTCCGCTTTCCCGCTGATGCGAATTTGCCGATCGAGTTCGATCCAATAAAATGCAAGCGCCCCGTATGGGTTTGCTTCGAGCTGCTTTCCTTTTTCGCTTTCGTAGTTGGTAAAAAAGACGAAACCGTCCTGGTCGAAACCTTTTAACAAAACGACCCGCACTGATGGTTTGGCGTCGCCGCCGGTTGTGGCGAGGCTGATCGCGTTGACATCACGGATACCTGCCTCAATTGCGGCAGTAAACCAGCTTGAAAATTGTTTGATCGGATCAGCGTCGAGATCGCTACGGCGCAGGCCGTGCGCGGCGTGCTCGTAACGCGAAGCGGCAGGGTCTCGCGGCGTGTCTATCATAAGAGAACGATTGCGCACCATATTGCGCAGCGGGGAAATTGTCGATCCAGCCACTCAAATCCGCATCTCTCACAGAGCCGTGGCTACAGGTGAAACGGCGCTGCCGCAAGCCGGTGCCGAAATTTGACGCAGCTTTTCGATCACTTTCGGGACGACTTCAATAGCGCGATCGACTTGCGCGTCGGTGTTGAACCGACCGAAAGAAAACCTCAAGCTGCGGCGGGCGCCATCTCCACTCGGATCCATCGCCCGGAGCACATGCGAGGCTTCCTGCGAACCCGTGCGGCAGGCTGAACCGGCCGAGCAGCAAATACGATGCCGATCCAATAAGAGAAGGGCCGCGGGAGACTCGATCCCTTCAAATGAAAAACTCGACGTGTTTGGGATTCGCGCAGCACCAGCGCCGTTCACCGCTCCTCCGCTTACCGTTTCAAGGACTGCTTTTTCAAATCGATCGCGCATCGAGCGAACATGCGCTTTCCCCTCCGACAGATATTCGGCGGCGCGCTCGGCCGCTTTTCCAAGACCGACAATCGATGCGACGTTTTCTGTTCCACCGCGGCGCCCATTTTCCTGAGCTCCACCAGCGAGCAACGGACGAAAGCGCGTTCGCCGATTGACATAAAGTGCGCCGACGCCTTTTGGCCCGTGAACCTTGTGCGCGGAAAGGGAAAGGAAATTGATCGCGGTATCCCGCAGGTGCATGGGGATCTTCCCAGTCGCTTGGACGGCGTCAGTGTGAAAGAGGACGCCTTTCTCGCGACATATTTCAGCGATTTTCTCGACCGGAAATAACACGCCGGTTTCGTTATTTGCCCACATCACCGAAACGAGTGCCGTTTCCGGTAGAATCGCCGCCTCCAATTTGCCAAGATCGACATTGCCATCTCGATCCACACCAAGAATTGTCACCTTGCACCCTCGCTTCGTGAGATCCTGGCACGGACGCAGCACTGCGCTGTGTTCCACGGCGCTCGTAATTACATGTTTGGCGCGCGGTTCAAACTGCAGCGCAGAGTTGATTACCGCATTGTTCGATTCAGTCCCGCCGCTGGTGAAAACAATTTCCGACGGTTCGCATCCAAGCAACGCCGCCAGCCGCTCACGGGCAAGATCGACAGCTCTTCGCGCTTCGGCAGCAAAGCCATACCCGCTCGAAGGGTTGCCGTAATATTTGGTCAGGAACGGCAGCATTTCCTCAACCACAGCGGGGTCGAGCTGTGTCGTGGCGTTATTATCGAGGTAAATGATCTCGCCGGCCGCCATCACGCTCCATTGTAGAGACGGGGCGTCCCCACTGCAATCTTCGTCTTCACGGAGATCGGCGTTTTGTCCATTGTGGTAATTCTGTCTAGATTGCGGCGCATGACTTCAATTTGGGAGCTCGCGAATCCCCAATTGCGCGATCTCACTGTTTACGAGCCGGGCAAACCGATCGAGGAAACGGCACGCGAACTCGGCGTCGACCCAAACGCAAGCATTAAGCTGGCCTCCAACGAGAATCCGCTTGGCCCGTCTCCAAAAGCAA
>Ga0209690_1001773_pt1 | contig 12316 bp, 16 predicted proteins | sample GraSoiAngelo_150_FD_186164 | JGI IMG/M metagenome (GOLD analysis project Ga0209690, IMG submission 186164) | Grasslands soil microbial communities from the Angelo Coastal Reserve, California, USA - 14_1009_09_40cm (SPAdes) (version 2) | ecosystem: Environmental > Terrestrial > Soil > Grasslands ...
TCCGACTGCCGCAGAAGCTTCAGCACAAGCGCCGCTGTGCCGACCGAGTAGAGGTCTTGCGGCGTCGGGTCTTCCTTCGTCTCATCGCGCTGCGTGACTAACCCGATCACTTTTGTTCGAGGCAAGGTGTCATCGAGCAGTTTGAGCGACGCCGCGCGCTGGACATTGAGTGGAATAACCGTGCCCGGAAAAACGACGATCCCGCGCACCGGCAAGATCGATAACTCCTCCGGGATATGCGGCATTTGGCTTTGGTCCGTGGGCGCTGCGATCGTGCTCTGCGCCCCTGGTTTGAATTCGGCGCCTGGCTGCAACGCGGTGATTTCTTTGTCGCTCATGGCTCTTTCAATGGCAGCGAAATCCAGAGCAGACCGTTCCTTTGTTCCGCGTGCGCCTGATCGATTTCCACTTCAGCCGGCAATGGCACTTCCCGGATGAACGGGCCATAATCAATTTCCATCGCCAGCAATTGGACGGTATGTCCCTCCGCGTGGGTTGGCTCCGGCAGCTCGCGCGTGCCGCGAATCACCACGCGCCGCGGTTCAACCGTGAGGTCGATGAGCGAGCGTTCAACTCCCGCCAGATCGACGCAAATGCGAATGCATGTCTCGCAACGGTACGCGTTGATGGCCGGCTCCCAGGCATGTGCAAATCTGGAAAACTGCGAACGCGACAGTTCGTAAGTGACATCGTGCAACGCGCCATGCAGCCAGCGCAACTTAATGTTCCTGATTGGGTCCATCGTTGGTTTGATCGAACGTTAAAAATCTCGATGCGTACGCTTCCTTTTCAACCTGTAGCGGAAGCAGTTTGCTACAGGCGACGCCAACGGCATCCCCTGCAGCTCGCAGCGAAATCGTGTCCAGATTAGGTGACCGGGATTTTCTTCCGGCGCGATGGCGCTCCGGGGCGCTTGGGGAGCGCTAATCGTAGCACACCTTTCTTGAACTCGGCTTTAGCTTTCGATTCGTCCACTTCGGCAGGCAATTCGATGGCGCGCTCAAATGAGCCATGGCTGCGCTCCATTCGATACTGCCCTTTCTCCTTCTCTTGGCGCTCGTATTTCTTCTCGCCCTTAATGGTCAGCATGCCATCCTCGACGCTCACATCAATGTCTTTGGGTTCCACACCCGGAATCTCCGCAGAAACTTTGATCTCCTTGTCCGTCTCAGTGACGTCCATCTGTGGCCAAAAACCGGCGGCCATTTCGCGCTGCGGCGCCAACCCCGAGTCGCCCCAGAAATCGTCAAACACACGGTTGATCTGACTTCGCAAATAACTGAACGGATCGGTGCCGCGCTCCGTCAGCGAGCGTTCTTCACGTCTTCTCCATGGAACAATTGCCATAAACTAACTCCTTTCTTTGTGAAAAAGATACGTCGTAAACGGCGCATTCGCGCGTCTCTCTTTCGAGGGAAATGCCTAATGCGTCACATGCGACCCATGTGACGCACGCGGCCGTTGCGGGCCGATAACGTGATTATTTCGCTTTTCCCGGTCCCCACAATGCGCGGCCCGGTTTCGCGCCGGTGTGGTCGCCGTCTTTGATCACTTGCACGCCATTCACAAACACGTGCTTTACACCCACGGCGTATTGATGCGGTTTTTCGAAGGTGGCGCGATCGGCGATCGTTGCAGGATCGAACACAACTATGTCGGCGAACATTCCCTCCTTGAGAAATCCGCGGTGGTCGAGACCGAGATTCGTAGCAGGCAATCCGCTCAGCCGGCAAATGGCGTCCTTCATCGGAATCATTTTCTCGTCGCGCACATACTTCCCGAGCACTCGCGCGAAATTCCCGTATGCGCGCGGATGCGGATTTGACTTAGTGAACGGCGATTCGGGCGCTTGCGAAGCTTCATCGGACCCGAATGAAATCCATGGTTTCGCGACTTCCTTCTTCACGTTGTCTTCGGACATAATGAAATAAATCGTGCCGATGCGTGATTCGTCCTCGGCAATCAAATCCATCATCGTGTCGATTGGATCTCTCCCGCGCATCTTCGCGACTTCGGCGAGCGTTTTGCCGGTGAGGGGTTTGAGTTTGTCGGACTTAAATCCGACCAACAGGATTTTATCTGGCGAACCAGCGGCGAGGTATAGATTTTCCCATTTGTCGCTGTCGATCTTTACCTCGGCTTTGATCTTCTCGCGCGTCGCCGGGTCGCGCAGACGTTTGAATAACGCGGGATAACCACCGTCTTCTGTCCACGGCGGAAGGCAAGCATCGAGCCCGGTACCGGCGGCGGTATATGTGTACATGTTTGCGCGGACGTTCAGTCCTTCCTTTTGCGCGCGTTCGATCCGCGTGAGCAATTCGTCTTCTTTCGGCCAATTTTTTTGGCCGGCGGCTTTGATGTGATAAACCTCGGCCGGAATGTTCGCTTCGCGCGCGATCCGCAGCAGCTCATCGAGCGCTTCAAACAATTGATTTCCTTCGCTGCGCATGTGCGAGATGTATTTACCCTGATATTTTGCGGCGACCTTGCACAACTCGATCAACTCTTCCGTCTTCGCGTAAAACGCCGGCGGATAGATCAGCGAAGTGCCAATGCCCAATGCGCCTGCTTCCATTTCCTTGCGTACCAGCTCGCGCATTTGATCGAGCTGTTCAGGCGTGGGCGCCTTGTCCTCGAACCCAATCACATATTCGCGAACGGTAGTTGCGCCCAAGAACGACGCCACATTGCACGAGATGCCGCGTTTTTCGAGGTATTGCAGATACTCCGCGAGCGTGTTCCACTTTATGTCGTATTTGATATCTGTTTGGGCGCGCAGCATGTGCTCGCGCACGCGGTCGTTCACCGGTCCCATGGATTCGCCTTCGCCCATGATCTCTGTCGTGACACCCTGCCGGATTTCGCCTTGCGACCGGCCATCTTGAATCAGTGACTCCGTGGACCAGGAAAGCATGTTGATAAACCCAGGCGCGACGGCGAGCCCCTTCGCGTCTACAATTGTCTTCGCTGTCGCCGTTTTGAAATCGCCGATTCCGGCGATCCGATCGCCGCGAATCGCAACATCGGCCTGCCGTGGCTCGGCACCGGTGCCATCGTAAACCGTCCCGCGCCGAATAATAACGTCAAAATCTGCCGGTGATTGCGATGGAGATCGCTCCTGAGCGAATCCGGCAACCGCCGGACAAAGCACAATTGTCAGGAACGCGACGGCCCAAAGGAAGTTTTGCTTCATTGTCTCGACTGATGGTATCGAACACCGATGTTCGCGCAAAAGCTTGTCGCGAGACAAAATGCGTATCGCAGAATTTCGCGCGAAGCGCTTTGTAGTGCGAGGCGTCTCCAGCCACGGTTGAGCGGCAAGGGCGACCGATGGGACCACTTGGTGCGAATCATATTGGGAAGGTTTGCTGGTGAGACCGCCGTTCCTGACGGTGGCCGGCAAGCCACACGCGGAGGCGCATCCGCGGCTTCGCGAGAGAGAAAGGGAAATTCAGAATTGGAGAAAGAGGAACATCTGATGAAAACGAAAATGAAATCCAAGCACCGCAGTCGAGCATTGCTGCTGTCGATCCTTTGCGGAGGCGTCCTTGCGACTTTTCTGGGCGGATGTGCAGAGGGGCCTTACGTAGCTACGTATGACACTGGTTATTATCCGACCGCGTACTATACGCCGTCTTATTACCGGACATATTCGTACTACGAGCCTGCGTATGACACAACAATCGTACGCTCCGGCGTCCGCTACAACGATGCTTACGGTCCGCGCTATTACGACAGAACCGTCTACGGCGATTGGTAATTGATTTGTGAGGCGCGCTTGGTCGACGCATCGGTGCACGAAACCGTGCGCCGATGCGCTCAATTTTTTTGCTTGTGTTTGCTTAGACCGTCGCGTCAAATGAGCGCCCCAACGCTCGTATGAACCCAACGAATCAAAAAGGTCGCGACTTGTCGGCAGCGATTGTTTCGCTGCTTTGCGCGGTGCTTTTTTCGTTGTCACTCAGCGGATGCGCTGACGTTCCGTACGCCGACGCGACCCGCACGCCGGAAGCGCGGTACAACACTTACTACGCACCCGGCTACTACCCGTATTATCCGTGGTACAGCTACTACGGCGGAGCATACTACTACGGCGACTGAGCGGCGACTGTTTGTCACTTCAACTTGCGGTTCCAATTCACGAACGCAAATCGCGGCTGACGCACTGTTACGTAATCGAAAGTGACAGCCGCGTTACTTTTAGGGTCAAGCGCGGGCATTCGGATGGTTGTCTATGTTGACATGAACTTGAAAACGAAAAACTCGCTGCGTGTTCGCGCTTCTCGTTTCTTCAGTGACCGATACGCCTACAGGGCCCAGCCAGATTATTTGTCCGAGCTAGTTGCCTTTGGGATAATCGTGTTCATCGCCGTCTGGCCGATCATCTTATTGGCTAATGCGATGGCGGCGGGACCGCGATAACTGCAAACCAGGTCAAGGGTCATGGTTCACCAAGTCCATACCTACGCAGACCTTCGGCGACAAATCCACGATGACCTGCGTATCCAACACCCCGAATGGGTCCAGCCAAGTGGTGAATCTCCTATGTGCGATTCTTACGAGGCGCGCCTCGTGGAAATGTTGCAAGCCATAACACAAAGGGAACACAACAGGTCTTCTGATCGCCATCGCGATCAATTAAAACAATCACGGATTTGAGAGCGACTCTCATACTGTTGTGCATTTAGCCGCGTCGCAGGTCACTTGGCAGGCTTGGATGAGTACGCGGACGAATTGAACGAGTAGTGATCGGGGAGCTTGGCAGCTTGACGGATTATTCAGAAGCGTTTGGGGCGCGGGCCCGCCGGATTTTGTTAGTCAACAACAAAAAATCAGTATCGACCAGTGCAAGCTGAATGTGTTGAAGTCGATGTAAACATGCGAGCCGGCTTCTAAAATGGCTAGCGACTATTGACTCCGTTCAGTTTCCCTCAGCAGCTTCACCAACTCAGCTTTCCACAGGCTGGCGATGGTGTGGCTACCGTGGCCGCGTGTTTTGTCACTCAGAGGAATCACTATCGCGCGCCCGCGCGGGACGCGCTTGATCTCGCGTTCGAGAATTCCTAGCTCGGGCGGATTGATCAGGTCGTCGGCGGAATTGATCGCGAGAAGCGGAGCGAGAATTTTTTCTAGATTCGGCCCCGGATCGTAATCGCGTGAAGCTTCCAGCGCGTAAAGGACGTCGTTCGCGTCGTCGGTTTTCACGATTCCCTCAACAAACTTGTCGAGAACTTCGTCGGCTTTCGCGAGCGTTGGCGCTTCCTTTTGTCGCAGCACAGGATTGCTGCTCATGAACCAGAGAATTTCCGCGGCGGTGCGCAGGCTCGGCGGCTGGGTTTTGTACTCGCCGCCGTTCCATGCCGGATCGTTGCGGATCGAGTCGATGATAATGCGACGCCATGCGCGATTGCGTCCGGAAATCTGTGTCGGCAAACTAGCGAGCGGCATGAGCACGTCCATGAAATCGGGATGCAGTTCGCCCCAGAGCCACGTATGCATTCCGCCCATCGACGTGCCCATGACGAGGCGCGCATGATTAACGCCCAGCCCTTCGGTGAGCAGTCGGTACTGCGCTTCAATCATGTCCAGATAACCGTAGTGCGGGAATTTCGCGTGCATGCCGTCGCTCGGCTTGTTCGATTTGCCGTGACCAATGCCGTCCGGCAGCACGATGAAAAATTTCGTCGTATCGAGCGGCTGATCTTTCCCAAAGAGTTCGCCTGCAAATTCCGGGCGAATAAATTGCGCACCGCTACCAGTTGTCCCATGCATGATGAGAACTGCGTTGGTCGTTTTGCCTTGCGCATCCTTCTCAGGTTTTCCGAGCATCCGATAATGAAGACGCAACCCTGGTAATGTTTCCCCTGAGGCAAATTTGAAATCGCGAATCGTATGGTCGCCCTCAGTCGGCGCCGGATAATCGCTACCCGACGCGAAACTCCTGGCCGAGACGGACAAGAGAAGTGCGAAGATTCGGATTGTTCGATTCATATTAACGATTTCCCTGGCGTTCGGATTGGATTCGTTTCAGCAACTCGGTTTTGGTTCGATCCAGGTCGTGCGCGAATTTCACTCTTGCTTCCAGAGCCTGGGGATAAATCTCGAAACGTTTTCTCAAGTTCTTCGTGGCGGGATCGTAAAAGAAGGAAACGTCCTGGTCGAGATTCGGCACGATCAGTTCGTCGCTTAATTTCTGGTAATGCGCCATGTCGCTAAGGCCCCAGCGAATGACGGATTCAAGTTCCCGCAAGGCTACAAGCGTTTTCACGTCGAGCAATTCAACGCCGCCCGATTGAAGCAACGTAGCGATGTCGCCCGGACTGTAATCGGTCGTGAACACAAAGGGGTGCACCGGCGGCATTTCACCGGCATCGAGCGCGCGTCGGAACTCGGCCGCTTCTCGTTCTTGTTTCGCACTGACAGTTTTTCCGCTCTCGATTCCCCTGCGCAATTCCTGCTCGAGCGAAGCCAGGATTTGATCGCGTCGTTGCGCCTCCTGCCGATGCTGCTGGTAATTATTTAGCCAAAACGCCGCGTAAACACCAACGAACACCAAAACTAATTCAGCAACCCAGCCGCCGAAACGCGAGAAGCGCGAGCCTTTTTCAGTTGTTTGACTCATGATTTACGGGGAAAATTGAATCAATGAGACAATCGTGGTCAGTCAACAATTTGATCCGGTTCGTGGTGAACTCAGTCCAAACGGCGCCTGCGGATGATGCGCCTTTCCACCACTTGCAGTTCGATCGCGTATTTCCCGACGACTTCTACACGGAGATGCTCGAAGCTATGCCAGTGGCGGAGGATTACCGGGCAATGTCGGGCAAAAGCAAAATGGGAAGCAGCAGGCCCGATGGAAAGCCGACTCGCGCCAAGATTGATCTTTTTCCCGAATACATCCGTCATTTGCCTCCGAAGAAACGCGCGGTCTGGGATGTCGCTGGCCGGATTCTTCGTTCCAAAGAGTTGGAAGCGGCCTTCGTGCAGCGGCTCGCGCCCGGATTGAAACGCCGGTTTGGAGCGAACTTTCAGAAGGTGCAAATGTATCCGGTGCCGATTTTAACCCGGGACATTCCGGGATACCGCATCTTCAAACACACTGACAGCCTTTGGAAAGGCATCACGGTGCAATTGTACCTGCCGCCAGACAATTCGACGCCACATATCGGGACGATCTTTCACGAGGTACTTCCCAGCGGCAGAAAACCGAAGAAGGCGCAGATGCCATTCTCACCCAATACCGGCTATGCGTTTGCCGTAGCCGATAACACATGGCATTCGGCCGACCCGGTGGGGCCGGAAGTAACAACGCGGGATAGCATTCTGCTCACTTACTTCGTCGATGCCGGGCCGTGGCGATTTGTGCGCAATCGCGCCCGGCGGTTTCTAAACCTTCTGCTTAACGAGATGCGAAATCTGAAGCGCGCACGACACGCTTAATCTCGCTCATCTGGCCTCGTTTAAGAACTGAAGCACAAACGCGGCGAACTCGTGGGGGCATTCAACCTGGGGCATGTGACCGCAATTATCGATGATTCGGAGTTGCGATGAGTTTGTCGTCACGACCCCAAATTACGAGCGTCGGTCGATTGATCGCGTGAAGCGTGTTATCGAGCGTATCATCTCCGCGAATCATCGAATCGACGAGCTGACCGACGGTGTAGCTATCGCCAGCGCCTACTCGTTCTTTGAACGCAAGATCGACATCCTGATAGAACCGCTTGTCGTGAAATGTAAGCGGGCCGAGATACCGAATATCTTCGCGACTGGCTAAGCGAAGTGCACGCAGGGCGCGAGGATCCATGGTTTTTGCCAACGATGCGTAGCCTGCTGCGTCGGAAAGGACAAGCCGTTCGACTCGCTCCGGATGCGAAGATGCGTAAGCTGCCGCAACCCAGCCACCGAGTGAATTCCCAATTAACGAGACGCGCTCGATTTTCAGGTCGGCCAAAAAACCGTCGAGGAAATCGACAAAGGTGCTGATGCGAAAATTAAGCAGGGGTTTGTCGGAACGGCCGAAACCGATCTGGTCAAGCGCGATAACGCGGAACCTGGCGGCAAGCGGGGGGATTACTGAATCCCAAATGCCTGCGTCGTCTGCCAAACCATGGATCAAAATCAGTGGAGCGCCGCTGCCTGCTTCGACATAATGAATCTTTGCGCCGAAGATGTTGATGACCTTGTCGATTTTCGGCGTGGCTGTCGTTTCTCCTTGCGCCGCGCATCGCACGATCGCGAACAAGCCAATCAACAAAGCAAAGCGCAAAATCGACATTCCCCTCAACGAGGCAACGGTTGTTCCATGTCCGCAAGCGCATACGCAGCCACTGCAACGACAGCGGAATTTTCCGTCAATTCTTTTGGCATGATTTTGTCCAGCGTGTCGGCGGCAGTGTGGTGATAATTGAAATAGAAACGGCTGTCTTGAATCGGACTAAAGGAGGGCACGCCAGCTTTCTCCAGCGGCTCAATGTCGGCGCCGCAATGTTCAACCAGATCGAGAATGCCCGCGCCAGACTCCTGCAAAATTGCTGCGACCGGCGCGAGCATCTTTTTCACTTCTGGTGTGCCTCTGATGTTGATGCCGAGCGGGTGACCGGCGCCGCCATCTGTTTCCATGGCCGCAAAATGATTCTCTTTTCCGTGATCTTTTGCGTACTGTTTTGATCCAGCCGATCCATTCTCTTCATTCATCCACGCGATCACGCGGATCGTGCGCTTCGGTTTGAGATGAAACTTTTGGATTAGATTCGCCACCTCCATCGAGACTGCGACGCCCGCGCCGTCATCGATCGCGCCTGTGCCCAGGTCCCACGAATCCAGGTGACCGGAAACGATGATTATTTGTTCGGGATGTTCGCTGCCTTTGATGTCGCCGATAACGTTCGCGCTTTCGACATTCGGCAAAGTTTGCGGCGTTAAAACTAATTTCATTTTCACCGGTCCCTGCCGAACCAGGTCAGCAATTAAATCCGCGTCCTCTGCGGTGACTGCGCCCGCTGGAATTTTCGGAGCATCGCCTGCGTAATCTGTCTGTCCAGTATGTGGAAGCCGGTAGTCGGCGCCACCTACTGAACGAATCAAACACGCAACAGCGCCCTGTCGCGCGGCTGCGCTCGGGCCATCACTTCGATAAACAACCGCTTCGCCATAAGCTTCGCCGCCACGACCTTCCGCGGCCATTTGTTTGTCGAAGGGATAATTGAAGAGCACGATTTTGCCCGCGACCTTGTCCCGAGGCATCGATTTCAGCTCATCGAAATTTCTGAGGGCAATCACGTCTGCTTCGATTCCCTCGGGAGGGGTCGCCACGCTGTCGCCGAGCGCGCACAAGACAATTTTCTGCGTTGTATTTTGTGCCTGTCCGGGAAATTCAATCAGCGCCGCTGTCTCTTCGCCGCGCACCCAATGCGGCACCGTCACTTTCTCTAGCTGCACTTCACAACCGATGGCCTTCAATTCGCTCGCGACGTAGTCAACCGCTTTTGCCGCCTGAGCCGATCCGGTCAAACGCGGCCCGATGTTGTTCGCCAGATGCGCGACCTGCCGGTAAGCGTAGTCGCTGTTCAGAGCCGCCTGCTGGAGTCGCTTCAAATCAGTCAGCGTTTGCGGAGAAAAAACAGCCGGTGTCGCCGATGGCGACGCGTTCGGACTCGACGCTACCGCGGGTGTTTGCTGCGCATCAACCCGCGGAGCACACAGAAACAACAAAAGCGAGAGAAGCGAGATGACCCGAAATTGATCCGACTCAGACATCCCGCCATTCCCGCTACAACATTTTCCTCCGATTCGCCAGGCCGAATCACGCGAAGCGGCGGTCACGTTTCTTTGTTGAATTGGATCTCTTCACCGAGCAGATCAGGATTGTTCGCGTTCTCCTCCAAAAACTTAGCAACTGCTGTCGAGTTTTTCTTTTCCTTTGGGATTACGTCACGGTTAACGCTGCGTAATCTCAGGTCCTTGCTGTCATCCGACAGTTTCCAAACCACGTAAGCATATTTGCGATCGTTGGAGTTGATATCCTGGACGCTCACAAACGGTGTATTGGCAACGTCGGAGTGATACGCACGAAACAAATCACCATCGTAATAAACGATGTAAATATTATCATCCAGCCGTCGCACTCTCATATGTTCCTTGCCGTCCTGGGAAATCCAGTTACCGAGAAGCCGTTCCTGCACTTTGCGAGTGGGACTCGATGTGATCGGAACTTCGTATTCGCAAGCGGTGAAAGCCAGGATGCACAGGCTAACGGCAATACCGAAGCCTAATCGTCGATAAATCCAATTCGAAGAAGGCACTGCAGGAGTTCAGGAACCAGCTCAGCTTCTTCCGCAGTTACTTGGGGAGCTTCGACGCTATCACGTCAATCTTCTCGATCGAAGGGGATTTCGCCAGAATCTCAGACGCTTTTTCTTTCAAGGCTTGCGCGACCTTGCCATTCAGGTGCGCATCGCGGCCAGAGTCATCTGCGAACGTGTCAAAAATACCGTATGTGGACGGTCCAATTTTAATGGCGAACCATGAAATCGTTTTTGGCTCGGCCTCCACTAATCCCTGACCAGCCTGCAAGAATTTCTCAACTTCCGCTTCCTTGCCCGGCTTCGCCTCCAGAACTACCCACAATGCCTTTCCGTTTATCATTGCATCCTCCTTTTCGATTTTTCCATCGCACTCAGCGGCTAACCTGTCCACTTGGGAAATAGATTCGAGATTCTTCTAACTTTTTCGGCCTTCGTCGAAATCGATCAGGTCGGGGATCGTTACGATATCGTCGCGATCCGCAATACCATGTTTCTTCTTCGCTTCCTCTAACGTCGGAGTGACGGAATCGCGCCACCCTAGCTTCGATGCGAACCCATTCCAGACAAACAGGTCACCGTCGTTCAAGCGCCGCCCGTTTTCAAAACACCATTCCAGAATCTCTTCGTCCGTCCCGCCTTGCAGCACTCGCTCGCGAAGATCTCGATAATGGATCCGCAGAAAGTTGCAGCACACCCCATCTGCTGCTTTCACCGCGCCGAGGTTCTTGTGATAATCCTCGTGCAGTTCGCCGCGACCGTGCAGTCGAATCTTATCTAGCATTCGCGGGAAGTACATCATGCCACCTGTCATCTCTTTCGGGCTTTTCGGATAAGTCGTCATACGCAAATGAATCGCGTTCTCTGCGACGGCGCAATAATTGCGCGTACGAATTTCGCAGAAAAAAACTCGGAAAAACGCTCGGTCAACATTATGATTTGTTATGGAGAAAACCGTACGGAAATTCGACAGCTTGGTCGAAGCAGAAAAGGCTGACCGAGACTTTTACAAGAAAATCTCCGGTAACGAGAGGTTGCGAATTTTGGTCGACCTACTGAACCATGCCCCTGAGCAACGACTTGAGAGAGTTTGTCGAATCACTAAACTCCCGCGGGATTGAGTACGTGATTGTGGGAGCGCACAGCCTGGCCTTCCATGGACGCCCGCGTTATACTGGAGACCTCGACATCTTGGTTCGCGCGACACCTGAAAACGCGGCTAAGCTTATCGACCTTCTGAATCACTTCGGTTTCGCAGACGCCGGCTTCAAGGAATCTGACTTCACCCGCCCGGAGCAGCTGATTCAACTCGGCCGTGCGCCGAACCGAATTGATCTGCTAACGAGCATCACCGGCGTGACGAGTGATGAAGCGCTCGCGAGCAAAGTGCCTGCTGAACTCGATGGCATTCCCGTTTTCATTCTTAGTAGAGCCGCCCTGATCCGTAACAAACGGGCGGTGGGCCGGCCACAGGATCTCGCGGATCTCAAACTGCTGGAAAGCTGATACCGCTGTCGCTCCTCCAACTGAGATCGAAATGCATCTGATCAGTTGGTGCTGCCGCCGGTCAACGCCAAGATCCGCTTTTTCTTTGCGCCGTAATCGAGGGAATGAAACCGCCGAATTTCATCGAGGCGACGCACGCCATTCAGACTGTCGAGGTAACGCGTGTAGCTTGCGGCGAGCTGGCTGGTTTCGAGATAGCGGCCGCGCAGATTCATGTCGCGAAATGCCTCGGGACATTGCCTGGCGAAAAGATGGAGGCGCAGCCAGCGCCGGTCGGTTTGTGAGACGCGCTGCGTTTTTCGAAAAAAGGCGACAAACAAAAGGAGAACAAGATAGGTATCCACCTGCGCCTGGAGCTCGAGATTGCGCGCAAAATCTTCCGATGCGATCTCGCGACTGCCTCTTTTGAACTGAAGCGCAGCATGCAACGCATGATTGAGTTCCTCTACGAACATGATCAGCGACCGAATATTGCGATCGCCCAACCCCGCGCGAGGATCGTGTAGCTC
>Ga0209690_1001778_pt1 | contig 12310 bp, 8 predicted proteins | sample GraSoiAngelo_150_FD_186164 | JGI IMG/M metagenome (GOLD analysis project Ga0209690, IMG submission 186164) | Grasslands soil microbial communities from the Angelo Coastal Reserve, California, USA - 14_1009_09_40cm (SPAdes) (version 2) | ecosystem: Environmental > Terrestrial > Soil > Grasslands ...
GGTAGTCGATGGAGTGAACATCAACGCGCGCGCCGGCGAGATTGTCGGTTTGCTCGGACCAAACGGCGCTGGCAAGACGACGACCTTTTACATGATTGTCGGACTCGTTAGGCCGAACAGCGGCCGGGTGATGTTTTCCGGCACGGACGTGACCAATTATCCGATGTACAAGCGTGCGCGGCTCGGGATGGGTTATCTGCCGCAGGAGGAATCGATTTTTCGCAAGATGACGGTCGAACAAAACATCATGGCGATTTTGGAAACGCTGCCGATTAGCAAAGCGGAACGAAAGAATCGCTGCGAACAATTGCTCCACCAGTTCGGAATCGAACGGATTGCGAAAAATCAGGCGCTGACATTAAGCGGCGGCGAAAAACGCAGGCTCACAATCGCCCGCTCGCTCGTCACCAAACCGAAATTGCTCATGCTCGACGAACCCTTCAGCGGCGTCGATCCGATCGCGGTTTACGACGTGCAACAGATCATCGTCAACCTGCGCAAGCTTGGTCTCGCCATTTTAATTACCGATCACAACGTGCGCGAGACATTATCGATCGTGGATCGCGCCTATTTGATCTTCGAAGGTCGCGTTGAAAGCGAAGGCACCAAAGATTTCCTGATCAACGATCCGATCAGCCGCCAACTTTACCTGGGCGAGCGCTTCAAGATGTAGCTTCTGTCATTCCGATTACTTGTCATGTCGAGCGCAGTCGAGACATCTCTTACTGTTTCCGTTTTGATAATTGGTTGCCGACAGAAATAGTTAGAGATTGAACTCGTTCGTCTCCCGACTCTCTCGCCGCTACCCTCGCGGCGTAACCCGTCTATGTCACTCGTGCCACTCGCTCCATTCCTCCACTTCGGTCGGAATGACATAGATGGCTAACGCGTGGCCCGTTCCCACCTCCAGATCGGCAAATTATTTTCCGGATCGACTGTTTCACTGATCTTTTCAAAGCCGCATTTTTCCAAGACGCGAGTTGAAGCGTTCGTTTCGGCGAGCGTGTGGGCGCGAAGAAGTCGAACTGATGTGTCCCGAGAGGCGAACTCGATGAGCGCGTTCGCAACTTCGGTCGCATAACCCTTTCCCTGATAGGCGGGCGCGATGCCGTAAGCAATTTCGGCGACGCCGTCAGAGTCGGGCGGACCGGGAAAACCGCACAAGCCGATCAGAAGGTTATCGACCTTGTGGATAACACCGAAACCGAATCGCCAGGGATCTGTTTCCCTGGCATTCTCGACACTTGTCTTAAAGTCGGATGAAGCGCTGAGGAGTTGGTCGTGAATTCCGTCCGCAACACGAAGTCCGGCGACGTTTTCGAATTCTTTCGGCCCGTGCAGAAGCGCACGCAGATGGCGAGGCAAATGCGGAGCTAGAATCAGATTTTTCGTCTGGATTGTCATCGGTAACCTGATTCCGTTATTCCGAGCGAAGCTCTCTGTCATGTCGAGCGCAGTCGAGACATCTCTTACTGTTGTCTGGCGATGCTTTGCGACGACAAAGGCGGATTGGAAATCGAGTGGCTTCCGCGTTAGAAGTTAGACCTTTCAATGAGCGAACCAGTGGCAGCGACAGTTTCATCGACGCGCAATCAGCGCGAAAAAACTGTGCCGGTGGTGACGGTGGAAAGCTTTTACGATTCGCACGCCGAGAAACTGCAGATGAAATTGGAAGGGCCGCGGGTTGGCTTTCACCGGAAAATTCGCGAGCCGACCATTAATCGTCCCGGCCTCGCGCTTTCTGGCTTCTATACCTATTTCGCTGAAAAACGGGTGCAGGTTTTAGGCGCCGCGGAACACTCCTATTTGAAAAGTCTGCCGAAAAGAACCCGCGTCCAGCGCGTTCGCGACCTCTGTGCGTGCAAAATTCCATGCCTGGTGATGTCGCGCGGCTTCCATCTTGCACCCGAACTACTGGCTGTAACTGAGGCGGCGAAGATCGCAGTCTTTCGGACGCCGATGATCACGATGAAGTTTATCAACGCGGCGACCATCGCACTCGAAGTCGATTTTTCGCCGACAGTGACCGAGTTCGGTAGCATGGTGGACATTCTCGGCATCGGTGTGCTCATTCGCGGAGCGAGCGGCATTGGCAAAAGCGAGACCGCACTGGGATTAATCGAGCGCGGTTACAGTTTAGTGGCAGACGACGTCACACGCATCACTTCGCTGGAGGGTCGCGAGCTGATGGCCACAGCGCCCGATCTCACCCGCAATCACATGGAAGTGCGCGGGATCGGCATTATCAACGTCGCTTCGGTGTTTGGAATCGGCAGCATTCGAATCGAAAAACGACTGGATTTAGTCGTCACGCTTGAAGAATGGGAAAACGTGGAGGAAATCGAACGCGTCGGAATCGAACGCGAATCGTATGAAATTCTCGGATTGAGAGTGCCGCACGTGACAATTCCAGTGCGCCCGGGTCGCGACATCGCGCGCTTGATCGAAGTCGCAGCGATGGACCAAAAGCTAAAAGGTCTCGGCCAAAACAGCGCGGTCGATTTCAACGCCAAACTGCTCAATTTAATGGAGCCAAGATCCACAAATGGGCCTGCTTAGCCGTCGAGGGAGCACTGCCTCGCCGAGTCAAAAAATTGAAAAGGACGTGCCGGTGATAAACCGGCTCGGTCTACACGCCCGTCCCGCTGCGATGTTCGTTCGCATTGCCAGCCGTTACCGGGCCGAAATTTGGGTGTCCAAGGAAGGCGAAGAAGTGAACGGCAAAAGCATCATGGGATTGATGATGCTTGCGGCCGGCCAGGGATCGAAGCTCCACATCCGCTGCGAAGGACCAGACGCCGCCAAGGCGATGTCCGATTTGGAGGAATTAATCAATGCGCGCTTTCACGAAGATTGATTTCTCTATAGAATCGCACGCGGATGAGCGGCGATAACAACGAAATCCGGTTTCAAGGAGCGGGCGTTTCTCCCGGGCTGGCGCGCGGCGTCATTCATGTCGTGCGGGACGATTTCGATGACGTGCCGCGTTATCACATCGAACCGTCGCAAATTGGAAATGAAATCGCGCGGTTCGAGGCCGCGCTCGTGCAAACACGTGTCCAGATTCTCGAGATGCAGCAGAAAATTGCGGAAGCGATCGGCGCCAAAGACGCCGCCATTTTCGACGCCCACTTGCTCGTGGTCGAAGACCGAACCTTGATTGACGAGGTTTTGCGCCGGCTCGAGACCGAGCGTTGCAACGTCGAGTGGGTTTTTCAGGAAGTGGCCAGTAATTACGCCGAAACACTGAGCAAAATCGACGACCCCTATTTGCGCGAACGCGCGGTCGACATGCAGGACGTGACGCGCCGCATCGTTCGAAATCTGCAGGGGAAAGCGCCGAAACCAGTATTCTCCGCTGCTGAGCCGCACATCTTGGTCGCGCACAATCTTACGCCATCCGACACCGCGACGATGAATCGCGAGCTCGTGCTCGGAATTGCCACGGATTTGGGCAGCCGCACGTCGCACACCGCGATCATTGCACGGTCGCTCAACATTCCAGCCGTTGTCGGTTTGCATGATGCGACCGAGAAACTCGAGAGCGGCCAGCCCGTGTTGCTCGACGGTTATACCGGTCTGCTGATTGTCGATCCAACGGCGGAAACACTTTCCTACTACAGCGAGATCGAGATCCGAAAAGGTCAGGTTACCAAAGAGCTGCGACGACTTCGCAAGACTTCATCGACCACCAGCGACGGCCGTCACATTGTTCTTTCCGCCAACATCGAACTGCCGGGCGACGTCGAGGCCGTCGCCGAAAATGGCGCCGAAGGCATTGGGCTTTATCGGACCGAGTTTCTCTTCGTGAATCGCGACACGCTCCCGAGCGAAGAGGAACAATACGAAACTTACCGAAAAGTGGCCGAACAGGTGAAGCCAAACCCGCTCATCATTCGCACGTTCGATTTAGGTGGAGACAAACTGGCCGTCGGCGCGGTCGATGTCGGCGATGAGTTGAATCCGTTCCTAGGCTGGCGCGCCATTCGTTTTTGTCTGGAGAACATAGACATCTTCAAAACCCAATTGCGTGCGATCTTGCGCGCGAGCGCGGTCGGCAATGTCAAGATCATGTTCCCGATGATTTCCGGTTTGGAGGAATTGCGCCACGCCAAAGAAGTCTTGGACGAATGCAGACGTGAAGTTGGCGACAAGAAAGCCGGCAAGATGGAAGTCGGTGCAATGATTGAAATTCCGAGCGCGGCGATCTCTGCCGATACGCTCGCCCGCGAGGTGGACTTCTTCAGCATCGGCACGAACGACTTGATTCAATATACCATCGCGGTTGATCGGGTGAACGAACGCATTGCGCATCTCTATGAGCCGACGCACCCGGCGGTTTTGCGGCTGTTGAAAATGATCGCCGATGCCGCGCATGCAAACAAAATTTGGGTCGGAGTTTGTGGCGAGATGGCGCGTGATGTTGCGCTGATTCCGATTTTGCTCGGCCTTGGTATTGACGAATTAAGTGTCGGCGCTACGTCTGTTCCGCGAGTGAAAATGGCAGTGCGGAGTTTGGCCGTGCCTGAGTGTGAGCAGTTGGTGGGCGAAGTTCTTCGCTTGCAAACCTCGTCTGAAATTCTCGCGCGCTGTTTGGAATTGGCCACCAAACGCTACGGCGATCTGCTCGGCTGAACTGCTTCTGGTAGGGGCGGTTCACCGAACCGCCCGCGGGCGATTGGAGTCAATCGCCCCTACCTGAATTCGTGGTCTCGACTTCGCTCGACATGACAAATTGCGGTTTTTGGCAGATGTCGATCTTTGGTTAAGTTTCCTGTCCTGCTCCATGAAATTTTTGGCCCGGTTCCGGTCGCGCGGGAAAAAGCGCAGTAAACTTTTTCGTTACGGTTGGAAGATCACGCTCTTTGTCCTGATCGCCGGGGCCGGTCTCGCGCTGCTCCTTTTTTACGGCGCGTGGGCTGCGAGCTTCGACACGAAGAAAGTTGGTGCGATGCCGGAACGTAACACCGTCTTCGATGTCGATGGAAAAATCTACAGCCGCCTTGCCGGCTCCAATCGGTTGCGCGTTTCACTCGATGAAGTTTCGCCGCTGTTCATCGATGCGCTGCTGGCGCGCGAAGACACGCGGTTTTACCAACATCCCGGAGTTGATTGGCGCGGCATTCTCCGCGCCCTGGTGCGCGACATTTTGAGCGGCTCGGCCAAGGAAGGTGCGAGCAGCATTACTCAACAACTCGCGCGCAACAGTCTTCCGCTGGGCGGGCGCAACGTGAGCCGCAAACTGCTGGAAGCAATGGTCGCATTCCGGATCGAACACGAATTTACGAAAAAGCAGATCCTAGAGCTTTACGTTAACCGGATTTATTTCGGCGCCGGTTGTTACGGTGTCGAAACGGCCTCCCAGGCTTACTTTGGGAAGAACGCGTCGAAACTGAATCTTCCTGAGGCGGCGCTGATCGCCGGACTGATTCGAAGCCCGAACCGGTTTTCGCCACTAAAAAATCCGGAAGGCGCCGCCAACGAACGCAACGCGGTGTTGGATCGGATGGTTGAAGTTAAAAAAATTCCCGCGGCGGAAGCGGCCCAAGCCAAGCTCGCCAAGGTTAATGCCCACCCCCGGCGCTTGCTTCAGATCCAGGAAAATTACGCGATGGACGCGGTCCAGCGCGATTTGAACCTGATTCTCACACAGGACCAGATCGACAACGGCGGCTTGTTTATCTACACCACGCTCGACCCGAACGTGCAAAGCACGGCGCAACAGGCGCTCGAAAGCCAGCTCACGAAGATCGAGCATCAGGGAAATTTTAATCATCCGCTCAAGGCAAATTATCATCCGCCGGAAAACGGCGAGGATTCTTCGATGCCATATTTGGAAGGCGCGGTGGTTGCAATCGATAACAACAGCGGCGGCATTCGCGCACTGGTCGGTGGTCGCGATTATTCGCAAAGCAAATTCAATCGCGCGCTGCCGCCCGCAAATCGACAGGTCGGTTCCGCATTCAAACCGTTTGTTTACACGGTGGCGTTTTCGGAAGGATTACTGCCCGGCGCGTCAGTTAGCGACAGCCCGATTCAGCCGGGCGAGATCGACGGCGCCGGAAACTGGTCGCCCGCAAATTCGGACGGGACCTACGGCGGGATTCAACCGTGCTCTTACGGCCTGATTCATTCGCGCAACACCATGAGCGTTCGCGTTGGGCAGTTCGCCGGGCTAGATGCCGTCCAAAAAATCGCGACCACGCTAAATCTGAGCGACAACGTTCCGCGCGGTCCGGCCATTTACATCGGTGCGTTTGAAACCGATCTGAAAGATCTGACCACCGCTTACACGGTTTTTCCGAATGCCGGTGTGCGCAAGCAGGCTTACATCATCGAGCGAATCGACGATACCGAGCATCAGCCGATTTATCGTGCGTCGCACATTGCCGCGCCTGCGCTTGACTCGAGCGCGGCGTGGATGACTTCGCAATTGATGGAGGAAGTGCTCACCCGCGGAACGGCGGCGGCGGCGCGTTCGTTAGGCTTCAAATTGCCGGCCGCCGGAAAAACTGGAACCACCAACGATTACAAAGACGCGTGGTTCGTCGGTTACACTTCGACCATGACCTGCGGAGTTTGGGTTGGATTCGATCAACCGGTCACAATTATTCCGCATGGTTACGGCGCCGCGCTCGCGCTGCCGGTCTGGGTGCAAGTAATGAACAAAGCCGCCACCATTTATCCGCCGCAGGATCTGCAACCGAGCATGCCGATGCAGCACGCGTTGGTTTGCTCGCTTTCAAATCATCTCGCCACCACCGGTTGTGAAGCAGCCGGCACCGCTTACGAACTCGATCTTCCGGCGGACAAAGTTCCCACGGCGGGTTGCGAAATCCACGGCGGCGAACAAATGCAGTTCGCGCAGAAACTGAACGACTTCGGAAAAAAAGCTGGCGACATCCCGAACAAACTCTTCCAGTCCTTCAAGAAATTCTTCGGCGGCAAATGATGTAGTGGCGTCCGTGTCGGGCGCGGATCTTCGTCCGCCTTCGTCCTGCAGTCGCGGGACTGCGGCGTGACGCTTTTAATTCCCTGCACGCGAAATAAAAGCGGGTGAAGGGAATCGAACCCTCGTGTGCAGCTTGGGAAGCTGCCATTCTACCATTGAATTACACCCGCGACGGAAGAAGTGAATAGTGACGAGTGACCAGTGAAAAGTCAAAGCCAAGCGCTTCGACAAGTTATTGCCACGAAATCACATCGTCCGAATTCTTGTATTTTCCGTCACCATTATTGCCGAGTTTCGTGTCCTTCCCGTACGACCATGCGAGTACGCCTTGCCTAAGTGTACCGGGACCAGCCCCAGTGTCGGCGGTGTATGGATTTGTAATCTGATTGTCATAGTTACCGTCGATTGCGATTTTGTAGGGTTGGCCCCAAGGATCACAGAACTGTCCAGTGCTGCCTATTTTTCCTTTCGGATTGGTCTGACTTGTGTCCTCCGCAGGCGAAATGAAGACGATCGCTCGAGAGTTGACAGCTGGCACCCCATTCACGAGTGCATTGGCACCAAGCGCGACGGCACGCAGACTGTAGAACAGATCGGCACTCGAAGTGCCGCCGGGGCCATAGATCGTATCGGCAGTGACTAGGGGATACTTGCCGTACTCCGTATAAAACGCGTTCACCGCGGTTACGATTTGGGTCACATCGTTTTTGGCCTGCACCTTTTTTGCACGATCCAAGACACCTTGAAACACGGGAAAGGCGAGCCCGAGTAAAGCGGCGATGATTGCGATAACGACGAGCAACTCGAACAATGTGAAGCCTTGTTCATTCGTTATTCGGCATTCGGACTTCGTCATTATTTTCATCTCCATTTCGCCATTTGTTCCGGGAAAGGACAGTGGGCGCAATCGGAATTATCCTGCAAACAGAAGTCTTCGTAAATCTGTAAAAGCGCCTGCTGGTGCGCTATTGTTTTGGTGAACTTGCGCCGTCGCGGACCGTCGCCAAACAAACGCGTGGCCGCGGTTTCGAGCCGGCGGTTGGTCAAACGGGCCGGCAGTTTCGCGTATTCCGGCCAAGCGCTTGCCCCGAGCGGAGTCGAGGGATCGACCCGCCTCCGCTCCGCTTCCGCGTGGCACGCATCTTCGGCGCGCCAAAACGGAAAAATCACGTTGGCCAAAATATCGGCGACGCGGGATTCGCCGACGAGCGCCATCGGTTCGAGCGACGCATCGGCCGTCATCGTGTAGTGAAATTTCCAAAATGGATGATCGAAGGCGTCGAAAAACTTTTCGATCGCGGCGGCGGTTCGCTTTTCCAGCGAGCGACCTAATGCCGGCCACTCCTGGACCAGGATTGCCAATGCCGCCAGACGACGCTGCGGATGATTGACGGGGCGGGTGGAGCTCAGTTTCCAAATCTTTGCCGGCAAGATCAGTCGTTGCAATCGGTCGCGGTGCGGCCACCAACGGTCCCACAATTCGCGCACATAATTCTTTGCCGACTTTTTGTAGATCGCGAGGTCCGGCGTTTCCAAAAGACCGGCGATACCGAAAAGGATCGCTTCAGCATCTTTCAAGTCCTTGCGCAGAGCCTTCAACGAGAGCCGCTGCGCAATGAGCGTAAGCGGCAGCTTGTTCTCTTTATAACCGAGGGCGGCCGCGATTTCTTGAAAGAGCGCTTCGTCTCGTCCGTGATTGTCGATCTTGGCGCGGATGCGGGCGGCTTTTTTTTGCAAACGAAATTGGGCGGCGGCATCGAGCACGCTCCGGACGCGATCTTCCGGCAAGTTTCCGAGAGGCGCCTGGCAACGCCCCGGCCGAGCGAGCGGAATGTTGGCGCTGAACGCCTCCGGTAAAATCGCCGGATCGATCCGGACCTGGGGGACGTTGCGATTTGATTTGGTGCGCGTGAAAAATTGGCGGTCACTTTTATCGACAAAAACGTGAAGGACCGTTTCTTCGAACGCGGGATTGATGGCGTGACCATGCAAATCCCAGTTCCGATCGACCAGATCGATTTCGATGCAGCCGCGCAACGGTTCGCCGCCATTCACCCGAACCGCGGCGTCGCAGAAATCGGGTCCGGCTTCGCGGTTCCAGGTGCCAAACTGGACAATGTCGATCTTGTCGCCGCTCGCGCTGACGAAATTCTTCCCAAACTCGCCGGCGAACCAGCGTGCTTGGAGCTCTAATTCGTTTGGCGTCCGAAGCGGAAGAAAAAGCGCGCGGTCGTGGACGCGGGCAGAAGCAATCAGATCCTGGTAGCGGGGGGAACCGTTCTCCACGCAGGAATTATAGCCGATTCGCTTTGGGAAGTGCGATTCAAAAGTCAACATTGCGCGGCCCAGAGGGCGGCGGCTACAGTTGCAACCATGCTCGACATTCGTCTGATTCGCGAAAAACCGGATTTTGTTCGCGAACGGATCGCGTCCCGCGGCGGCGACGACGCCGCGAGGATCGACGAGCTGTTGAAAGTCGATGCGGAGCGGCGAAAAGCCGAGACCGAGCTGCAACAGTTGCAGTCCGAGCGCAATCGATTGAGCAAGGAGATCGGCGGGAAAAAATCCCGCGGCGAAGCAACCAAAGATCTCGAGGGCGAAGTGCGAAAGATTGGCGACCAGATTGTCGATCTTGATCAGCGCTCGGCCAGCTTCGACGAGCAGCAGAGGAATCTGCTTCTCGAGATTCCGAATTTGCCACACGAAAGCGTTCCGCTCGGAAAAGATCCGAGCGCGAACAAAGTTGTTCGAGAGTGGGGGACCAAACCGGAACTCGGCGGCAAAGCGCTCGATCATGTCGCGCTCGGCGAAAAATTGAAAATTCTTGATTTAGAGCGCGCCACAAAACTGAGCGGCAGTGGATTCATCTGTTTCACCGGCGCCGGAGCGAAACTGGAGCGGGCGTTGATCAATTTCATGATCGACCTGCACACGCGCGAGCATGGCTACACCGAAGTCAGTCCGCCGTTTCTCGTTCGACGCGATTGCATGATCGGCACGACTCAGCTGCCGAAGTTTGAGTCCGATATGTACGGCTTGGAAAACGGCGAACTTTTCCTCGTACCGACGGCCGAAGTGCCACTGACAAACTTGCATCGAGAGGAGATTTTAAAGTCCGCGGATCTGCCGAAGAGGTTCGCTGCCTACACGCCGTGTTTTCGGCGCGAGGCCGGCTCGGCTGGCCGTGAGACACGAGGAATTCTCCGCGTCCATCAATTCGACAAGGTCGAGCTGGTGAAAATTACACCGGCTGAAAAATCCTACGAAGAATTGGAATCACTAGTCGCGGATGCGGGAAAAGTTTTACAGCTGCTGGGTCTCCATTATCGCGTGATCGAGCTTTGCACCGGAGATTTGACTTTTGGTTCGGCCAAGACTTACGACCTCGAAGTTTGGTCGCCGGGATCTCGCGATGGTGGGACGTACCTGGAAGTTTCGAGCTGCTCGAACTACGAAGATTTTCAGGCGCGCCGGATGAATCTTCGTTACAAAGGCGCGGACGGAAAAAACAAATTTTGTCACACGCTCAACGGCTCGGGCTTGGCCTTGCCGAGGTTGTTCGCGGCGCTGGTCGAGAATTTTCAGCAGCCGGACGGTTCGGTGCGAATTCCGGAAAAGCTGCAGTCGTATTTTGGCGGGAACGAAATGAGATAGCAAAATCCAAGCGGCGGCCGCCTCGGTGTTTTCCTAGCGGGACGGTGAAGGTTTCGAAGGTACATCGTAGGATAGACGCCGATAGCCCAGCCGAAGCGGGGGTCATTTGGGTCGACCAGATAATTCCATCGCCAGAGTTGGATCTCCATTCTTGTGATAAGAGATCCGAACATCAGATTGCGGTTACGGCGCTGGACATAAAAAGAGAGAAACGCGTCGAATTTTTCGCTGTGTCGCGTTGTTCGAAACACTCTCGCTAAAATATCGCGACCGATTGGCAGCCAGGCGGGAGAAAAATCACGGGTTGGAATAACGATTGATCTGCCGTTTTCCAAGGTCGCGATGACCTTTAAATAATGCAACGGTCCCTTCCCTTGCGCGTAAGAGTACATATTCCATGAGCTGAGCGGGTAATATTCTACTGACCAGACCCAGGCTACGAAAAAGATGGCAACCATTAACGCTGTGGCGACTGCCGGCAGAGACGAAAGTGGCCGCGGCGGGATGTCGTTCCTCACTTGGGCACTTACGGCCCGATTACCGGTCCGAAAGTGGCGCCCGCAAAAATTGGTGACCCAATCGACATTTAGAAAGATAAGTTGCAACATGAGCAGGTCTGGAAACAGGATGTGTTGGAATACGAGAATTCCGACATGAACACCGAGAGCGGCGATCGGTATGATGATTTGCGCAGTTCGCGAGAACAGAACAGTAACGTAGCCCAGTTCTACGATCAGACCGACGGTTCCAATGATGGCGAAGACGTAGCCAGGGGCATGATGCTGCACGAGCCAGATCGTCGCTTTCCATTTGTAATCGAAGAAGATCGGGCTCAACGCGTCCTGGACGAGTTTTAGCTCGATATTGTCGCCGCGGAACCAATCCAAACCTGAGCCGCGAAGTTTGCTCAATCCAGACAGGACATAAACGACCGCCATCACGGCAAAGCAGGCATAAACGCTGAAACCGACCGATTGCCTGCCAGGCTGTGGTTTTTGGTGATTGAGCCAGCTATCGATCGACCACGTTGCGGCGCAAGGAGTCCAAGTAATGACAAGCACGAGGTAAATCAGGACCAGCCCTGAATGATATTGATATGTGTAATGGCGAAGGATTGCCTGCATCAAAAAGAACCCGAGGCTACCGAGAAACAGAGTTGGCCGCGTCAGGAATCCGATCAGACCGGAAAACAGCAAGACCGCTGTCGTCCATTGCAGCGTCGCCAGCAAATACGGACTCGAGAGAAGCGTGGAGTAGCCCGGCAGAGAATTAAGCACATGAAAAAATTGATCGTCGTTTCGCATTCCAGCCGGCATCGAAGCAATGGCCGGCAAATCTTCCATCAGCGTATAAATGAGCGCTGTCAGGCAGACCACGATGCGAATCCAGGCGAGCTGTCGGGGAGTTCCGTTTACGAGTCGTGGCGAGGAAAAGTCGAGAACGCGAAAGATTTTAACTAGCGCGCCGACTAACAGCACCGCGGCGACTCCGGAAATGGCTAGTTTTAATCCACCAGATTTCAGCCAACCAGAGCCCACTAGTGAGAGGAGCGACAAGCCAAGGGCGACCGCACCAGGATTGAAACGCGATAGTCGATCCTGGTTGCGGCTGCTGCGATCAGATTTGTCTCGCCGGTGTCTTTGGATTGTCATGCAGCCCAGGAATTCTAGGTCGTTGGTTCCTTGAAAAGATCCATCTGCGATT
>Ga0209690_1001779_pt1 | contig 12300 bp, 7 predicted proteins | sample GraSoiAngelo_150_FD_186164 | JGI IMG/M metagenome (GOLD analysis project Ga0209690, IMG submission 186164) | Grasslands soil microbial communities from the Angelo Coastal Reserve, California, USA - 14_1009_09_40cm (SPAdes) (version 2) | ecosystem: Environmental > Terrestrial > Soil > Grasslands ...
GCGGATGAAACAATCTGTTATGTTGTTGGACGGCGCAATCCGAATTCGCGCTGAAACCCGACCGATTGCTTGCGGAGGAATCATGATTCATCGTTTTCCCGCCATTGCTCTTCTTGCTATCGGCGCTACGGTCACTCACGCGCAACCGTCTTTACCATCCAGTTTTCAGGCAAAAACCATTCACAGCCCGGAAGCAGCGGACATCTTCGTGCGCTGGGGAGGAAAGGGCCCTGTCGTTGTGCTCATTCACGGATATGCGGAGAACAGCGACTCCTGGGCTCCTCTGGCCGCAGATCTCATGAAGGATCACACCGTTGTGGTGCCGGACCTTCGTGGAATTGGAAAGTCATCGAAGCCTGAAGCTGGGTACGACAAGAAGACGCAGGCCAAGGACATTCGCGCCGTCGTGACCGGGCTGGGATATGACAAGACCTTCGTGGTCGCACACGACATCGGCAATATGGTGGCTTACGCCTACGCTGCAATGTATCCGGACAAGGTTGAGCGGCTGGTTGTAATGGATGCACCGATTCCAGGCATCGAGCCTTGGAATGAGATTCTCCTAAACCCTGGAGTTTGGCACTTCAACTTTCACGGGCCCGACGCCGAACGGCTTGTGGCCGGTCGTGAGCGCATCTACTTTGATCGGATATGGAATGACTTCACAGCCGATCCTTCCAAGCCCGACGAGGCCACCAGAAACTTTTTTGCGGCCACCTATGCGCAGCCGGGTGGAATGCGGGCTGGGTTCGCCCAGTTCACCGCTTTTTCTCAGGACGCGAAGGACAACAAAATCTTCGAGCACGTGAAGTTGACTATGCCCGTACTGGCTGTGGGCGGAGAGAAGTCGTTTGGTCCACTGCAAGCGGTGATCATGCGCCACGTGGCGACCAATGTTCGAGAGGCGGTCGTCGCTGCCTCTGGGCATTGGCTGATGGAAGAGCGTCCTGCGTATACCGTGACGCTTATTCGTAACTTCCTCGACTCTCTGAACGTTGCCGTACCGACCGTCGCAGGCTCCGCAGGCCACGTGGCCGAAAGCCGCCTTACCCCCGCCGAGTACGAGTTTCCACAACACGGCAATCCCGGCACCGGGAGTTCCGGCGTTGGCGGAATTGAGACTGTTGTACTTAAAGGTGATCCGGACAGAGCGGGCGTGTATACGATCATGCTGCGCGTTCCCGCGCACACACAGATCGCGGCGCACTCCCATCGCGATGACCGGGTAGCAACCGTAATCTCCGGTACTTGGCACATTGGCTACGGGGAAAAGGTCGATCAGGCAAAACTCAAAGCGCTTCCTCCGGGGAGTTTTTACACCGAACCACCAGGCGAGGCCCATTTTGCAGAAACCGGCGACGAAGCTGTCGTAGTTCAGATCACCGGTTTCGGCCCATCGTCAACAGACTATGTTGACCCGACGCAAGACCCTCGCAGGCGCAAATCAGAATAACTGCTGGACCGGACTAGAACTGCCCTATTTCCGGGTAATCGGCTTGTGGAACGTCATTCGGGTGGTGCCCAGAGGATGGACAGCCCGTCACTCGCCGAGTGACGAGCAAACAGGAAGGAATCCCAAGGCTAAGAGTTGTCGACGATTCGTTCAGGATGCAAAATTGAATGTTGACGCGCTGTTTCAAAACACTCTTTAGCATAAGGAACGTAAACCGAAATTTTCATACGTGCGAGGCGCAACTCACAGCGATGGAGGTTCGGGGGTGCGGGGAGTCGGATTAAGAACAATGGTGAATTATGAGTAGACTGTCTGAGAAAGTGGCAATAGTGACAGGCGCCTCCAAAGGCATAGGCGCTGGGATTGCAACGGCCTTGGGAGCTGCGGGCGCGCGCGTGGCCTTGAACTATTCCTCCGACCGGCAAGGCGCCGAGCGACTCGCTCAGGCGATCATCGACAGCGGGGGCGAGGCGATCTCGGTCGGTGCGGACGTGTCCAAGGCAGCAGATGTCGCACGGCTATTCGACAAGGTGGATTCTGCCTTCGGAAGACTGGACGTTCTGGTCAATAACGCCGGAGTATTCCGCTTCGGCTCCTTCGCGGAGATCACCGAAGAGAGCTTTCACCTCCACTACGACATCAACGTTCTCGGGGCGATTCTCACGGTGCAGGAGGCGATCAAGCGGTTCGGCGCCAACGGCGGGAGCATCATCAACCTCAGCTCCATCGTCGGCTCGCATCCGGTGGCGGGAGCTCTGCTATACGCGTCCACGAAAGGTGCCATCGAAACGCTGACCCGGGGATTGGCGCTCGAACTGGCACCGCGCAAGATCCGCGTCAACGCCATCGCTCCCGGTCATACAGAAACCGAAGGCAATATAGCTGCGGGAACCTTTGAGGGTGGTGCTGGGGCTGTTCTGGCTGGGAAGACGCCGCTCGGCCGGCTCGGTCGCGTCACTGATATTGCCCCGCTGGCCGTATTCCTAGCATCAGACGAATCCGCCTGGATCACCGGAGAGGTCATTCGGGCCGCGGGCGGCCTCGTTGTAGCCACCTGAGTGCGATGTGCTGATCTCGCAATAACAGATTCGAGTGAATGCAGTCAGGGCAACACAAAGAGGAGAATCCTATGCAACTTCAACATGACTACTTCGCTGCCTATCGTAGCCTACGGCTGACTCGGGACGCCGAGGGTGTTCTCGTAGGCGAATTTCACAGCAACGGCGGACCATTCGCTTTCACGGCGCAAGATCATACCGAGCTTGTCGACGCCTTCTACCGGATTGCACAAGATCGTGCAAACAAGATCGTAATCCTGACTGGCGCAGGCGGGGACTTCATTCCCAGCATTGATTTTTCATCGTTTGGCAACGTCGCCGATCCCGCCGTTTGGAGCCAGGTCCACGACGAAGGCGTGCAGATTGTGGAAAATCTAGCCAACATACGGGTACCGATGATCGCCGCTATTGAGGGACGGGCACATGTGCACTCAGAGTATGCCCTGCTTGCCAATGTGATTGTGGCGGGCGAGGGTGCGACCTTCCACGATATTCCACACTTCGCCGGAGGCATCGTGCCGGGTGACGGAATATTTACGACTTGGAGTTATCGTGCTGGAGCAGGACGAGCGGAGTCATTTCTGCTCAACCCGCAGCCGCTGACGGCGCGCACCGCATGTGAATGGGGAGTCGTAGCGGAAGTTGTGCCAAATGGTCAGGCACTCGGGCGGGCACGAGAATTGGCCGAGCTCTACTTGAAGGCTCCGGAAGTGACGCGCCGCAACACACGCGTACACTTCATGCAGCCCTTGAAAGAACGCATCGTGCGAGAAGTTGGCTACGGACTGTCGCTCGAAGGAGCGTCGGCAGCCGATCTCGTCAAATCAATGCAAGCCAAGAGCGAACCTCTTGCTCAGAAAGGAAAAGTAGCATGAAGAGCACCGAGAGCTCTCCATCCGCCCATGTTCTTAAGAAGTCGCAGCCGGAAGAATTTGATCTGGTGATTCTCGGTGGCGGCACGGGCTCGACCGTCGCAGCGTGGACGTTTGCTGGCGAAGGCAAGCGCGTCGCAGTCGTCGATCGCAAGTATATTGGCGGCTCTTGCCCTAATATTGCGTGCCTTCCGAGCAAGAACATTATCCATAGTGCGAAAGTTGTGGACTACTTTCGCCGAAGCAAAGAGTTTGGCATTGCTCACGATGGCTTCACGATTGAGATGTCGGGCGTCCGAGACCGCAAGCGCAAGATGGTGGTCGGCCTCAACGAGATGTATATGGAGAATTACCGGAAGACGGGCGCCGAATTCATTTTGGGCACCGGGCGGTTCGTTGCTCCGAGAACTGTGGAGGTCGCCCTCCTCGACGGAACCATTCGTCAACTCCGGGGTACTAATGTGATCGTCAGCACCGGCACACGGGCTTCATTGGAAGCAATTCCTGGTCTTGCTGAAGCACATCCGCTCACGCACATCGAGGCGCTCGAATTAGGCCAAGTCCCCGAACATCTGCTTGTTATCGGCGGTGGCTACGTCGGAGTAGAGCTTTCCCATGCCATGCGGCGATTCGGCAGCAAAGTGACTGTGATTGATCGCAATGGACGATTGATGTCGAAAGAAGACCCGGACGTATGCGAGGCTCTTCGCAGCCTGCTCGCAGATGAAGGCATCGACATTCTCCTGAATGCACGGATCAAGCAAGTGTCGGGCAAATGCGGCGACTCGGTGAGTGTCGTCGTCGAGCAGAATGGAATTGAGAAAGTCCTGAAGGGTAGTCACGTATTGGTCGCCACAGGCCGCAATCCGAACACCGAAGGACTCGGTCTGGAACTGACCGGCGTTGAGCTCACTGACCGGGGATACATCAAGGTCAACGAGCGGCTGCAGACCAGCGCGCCCGGCGTCTGGGCGATCGGCGAGGTCGCCGGTAGCCCGCAGTTCACGCACATCAGCATCGACGATTTCCGAGTGGTCCATGCTAATTTAACCGGCGGCAACCGTGTGACAACGGGCAGGCAGGTCCCATATTGTCTGTTTACCGACCCCGAACTTGCTCGTATCGGTCTGAGTGAAACAGAAGCGGAGGCTCAAGGGATAGCGTATCGCCTGTTTAAGGTTCCAATGGAAACCAACCTGCGTGCGCGCACGCTTTCGGAGACCCGCGGGTTCGTGAAGGCCCTCGTGGAGGCTCATAGTGATCGCATCCTCGGGTTCACGGCCTTCGGTGTCGGTGCGGGGGAGACCCTGGCCGCCGTCCAGATCGCGATGATCGCAGGGCTGCCCTACACGGCGCTGCGCGATGCGGTCTTGACTCACCCAACACTGGTCGAAGGTCTCATACCTCTGTTCTCGTCCGCGGCGTCAGCGCACAACGTTGTCGAGACAAGAGGAGCCCAGATCTCCGCTGCATGAGGTGAACTGCAAGAGCAATGAGAAAAATAAAATAGGGACTGGCGATGCGGTCGTTGCGCAACATGGTTCGCTACTTGCCCCGCACTAGCTAGAGTGCGGCAATTCTCTCCAAATCTGGGTCCGACTTGGGTCCGGTAAGCCGGGTCAAAGAGCTCCTTTAGGATCAAGAACGGGCTGTCAGTACCGTTGAAATCCAATAAGTTGCACGTCGTTGCTGCCCTGTCACGGCACGGCCGGATGGTGCGGGAGGGAACGAGAGGGCATTGAAGGGAACCGGACGGAATCAGACGATCGTTAGTATGCGGGGGCGCGTAGTTCAGCTGGTTAGAACGCCTGCCTGTCACGCAGGAGGCCGCGGGTTCGAGTCCCGTCGCTCCCGCCATTTTCTGTCGACAATGCGAGCTTGATCTCGTTCCAACCCTACCTCTTAGGGGGTCCGTTCCACAGGGATCAGTGTTCAGGTTGCGCGTCGTCACGAGTACAATTGCCTAACCGCCCCCAACGCGTGACCGCCCGGGTGTATTTTGTTGACAGCCCGAATCCTGACGAGGATTGTCTTGCGCTTCCAAGGCCTGGAAACAAGTTGAAATGCTATCAAATCGAAGCCGCGCATACTGATGAGCGACACCCACCAAAGCGGGGCCGGGACGGCGGCAACTGAGCGATACGAAGCCCTCTTCCGCGTTTCGCAAACCCTCATCTCAATCCGATCTTCGGAGGAACTCTTCAGCCTACTCGCACGCGAGTTGCGCGCGGTGGTGAACTTCTACGTCATGGGCGTCGGCATCTACGACGAGAAGGCGCACGAGATGCACACCACGTCGTACGGCGAGCCGGGTGTTCCCCTGCAGGCTCCACAATTCGCGCCGGAAGAAACCTTCAGCTGGTGGGTGTACCAGCAGCAACAGCCCTTAATAATTCCTTTCTTGGACGCGGAGACACGATTCCCAGCGGTAGCCGAGATGCTCAAGAACCGCGGGGTTCGGTCGGTGTGCGTGCTTCCATTGACGACGGTACATCGGCGCCTCGGGGGCCTCGCTTTGGGCAGCACAGAAGCTGATGCCTATAGCGAGGAGGAAGTTAACTTTCTCTCGTTCGTCGCCAACCAAGTGGCACTGGCGGTGGATGATGCGCTGAACTTCGACGCCTTACAACATGCCGAGGAGGCGCTGCGCGCGAGCGAACAGAGTTTTCGCCTGATCGTCGACAGCATCCCCGGGCTCGTTAATACTACGACGGCGGAAGGCGAGTTCGAATTTGTCAGTCAGCAATGCCTGGATTATTTTGGCACCACTCTTGAAGAATTGAAGGCTCAGGAATCGAAAGGTTGGACCAGCTCAAACATTGTTCATCCCGATGACTTTCCTCGCATGTTGGCTACGTGGAGGCGCTCGGTCGAAACTGGGCATCCATACCAGTCTGAGTACCGTATCCGTCGTGCCGATGGCGCATACCGCTGGTTCCATGTACGCTCACTCCCCTGGCGGGACGCGGCGGGACGTATCACCCGCTGGTATACCCTGCGGACGGATATTGACGATCGCAAACAGGCGGAAGACCGGTTACAGTTGCTCCTCGATGTCACCAATCAGGTTGTCTCAAATTTGCAGCTCAGTGACCTCCTGCGTGCAATCTCGTCTAGCGTCCGGCGCATCATGCAATGCGATCTGGTGAGTGTCTGCTTCCCCGACTCGGAGATGAAAAGATTGCAAACGTTCGTGATCGACTTTCCAGACAGCAAAGGATTCATTCGAGAGGAGCTTATTTCGATAGAGGGGTCGCTTGGCGGTTTTGTTTTCCGCACCGGCAAACCATGGGCTGGCAATGCTTCAGACCTGCTTCAGTCAGGACTAAAGAATGAGCCGGCCATCGCCGAGGGTCTCAAGACCGGCTGTGTCCTGCCACTTATAAGCCGGAATGGTGTTCTCGGTGTATTGGCGCTTGGCCGCCGCGAGGACAATCCTTTCAGTCGAGTCGATATTGGGTTTCTTACGCAGGTGGCGAACCAGGTGGCCATCGCGGTAGAGAACGCCACTGCCTACCGCCAAATCGAAGAGGCTAGGGCCGAACTGCAGAAAGCCTTCGAAGAAATTAAGGACCTGAAAGACCGTCTTCAAGACGAGAACGTGGCGCTCCGGGAGCAAATCGATCAGGCCCTCATGTTCGAGGAAATTGTAGGGGTCTCTCCCGCACTGCGAGCAGTGCTTTCTCGTGTGTCCAAGGTTGCGCCGGCGGATTCCACTGTTCTACTCACGGGTGAAACGGGCACAGGCAAAGAATTGATCGCGCGCGCAATTCACAAGAGATCTGGGCGGTCGTCCCGTGCCTTCGTCAGTCTGAATTGTGCTGCAATTCCTGCTCCGTTGATTGCATCGGAGTTATTCGGTCATGAGAAGGGGGCTTTTACGGGGGCAACGCAACGGCGACTGGGTCGGTTCGAGCTTGCGGAAGAAGGCACCATTTTCCTCGACGAGGTCGGTGAGCTACCCGCGGAAATTCAAATTACACTATTGCATGTTCTGCAGGAGCGGGAGTTTCAGCGTGTGGGCGGCAATCAGTCTATCCGAGCGAACGCGCGGGTCATCGCAGCCACCAATCGCGATTTGGAGGCTGCCATCGCCGAGGGGACATTTCGCAGCGATCTGTTTTACCGGCTCAACGTTTTCCCGATTGAGATTCCTCCTCTGCGGGAAAGAAAAGACGACATTCCCCTGTTGGTCGAGTACTTCATTGACCGTTTCGCAAGAAAGGCAGGAAAGAGCATCCGCGGGATGAACAAAAAGACGCTGAACCTTTTTCTATCCTATCCCTGGCCAGGTAATATTCGGGAGTTGCAGAACGTCGTGGAACGTTCTGTGATTGTATGCGAAACGGAGACTTTCTCGGTGGATGAGAGTTGGCTATCGCGGAAGCCTTTTGCAAACGAATCGAAAAGTCAGTCAGAACTATCTCAAAAGCTTGCTGCCCAGGAGAAAGAGATGATTGAAGCTGCCCTGCGCGAAAGCGGAGGTCGAGTGTCCGGACCCTCCGGGGCGGCTGCAAAGCTGGGGCTCCATCGATCAACCTTAGAATCGAAGATCGCATCACTGAAGATCAACAAGTATCGCTTCAAAACTGCAAACTCCTCCAAAGTCAGCTAGCCGCATTTCTAGCCACCCGCAACACAGTTGCCTCCGAAACCTGTTGTAGGGAATTTCAGCAATTGACGAAGCCCCCGACATTCCAGCAACAGCTAAGACATTCAGGTTGACTATTTTGCGGTTGGAACTGCGATTGCCATAACAGTGCGTGCGACAGGCAACGGCGGAGAAAGACACATCAAGAGAGCGCAGCGAAGATGCTCAAGATCACGAGGGCAACGAACGGAGAAGTGATCTTTACAGTGAGCGGCCGAATGGACGCTGAACACCTCGCCGAATTGAAAACGCTGCTCAGTTCGGAAGCGAACGGTTGCAGCATAATTTTGGACCTTAGAGATCTAACCCTAGTGGATCAAGACACTGTCAGTTTTCTAGAGCGCTGCGAAGCGGGCAACATCCAGCTCAAGAATTGCCCAGCATACATCCGCGAGTGGATCACGAGAGGACGAGGCGGGAGTTAGCAGAACATCTGGCTAAAAAAGATAAGAACGCTTCGGCCTTCCAATAGAAGGGCCAATGTAGGGCCATCGTGAAGCAACGGAAAGGAATATGGCAGTGAGGCATGTGCGCCCATCAACGATGACTTGCGTATTGGTTGCTGCACTCTGCCAATTCCAGTTTGCGGTGGCGCAAACGAACGGTGCAGCCGTACTCACGCTCGACGAAGCGCTCCAACTGGCCAAATCCAATAATCGAGACCTCAAGGAGTTTGGACTTGATGTAATCAAGCAGCGAGAAGCAGTGGGCGAGGCAAAGACGCACCTATATCCTCGGCTCGACACGTCGGTGCTTGCGGCCCAGTTGCTCGCGCCGCTCGATTTCACAATCAACAAAGGGCAATTCGGTACTTTCCCGGGAACCGGGCCGATCCCGGGGTCTAACACCGATCTTCACACGCCTGCCCGTCCAATCGCGATTGCCTCGGTTACTGCGACCCAGCCGCTTACACAATTGATTCGCATCCACCTATTCGTCGCGGTACAGCGGCTGAAGGTCGATGCGGCGCAGTTATCCTTCGACCAACGTGAACAGAAGCTAGCCGACGATGTTCGCCAATCGTACTATCAGGTTCTCCAGTCGCAGATCCAGTATGAATCACAGCAATCCGTGGTGAAGTACCTAGAGGAGTTGCTGCAACTCACAGATCGGCGCTTAAGCCAACATTCCGTACTCGAAGCTGACAGACTGAGTGTCAAAGCAGAGGTAGCCAAGGCGACCGATCAGCTGACCACGATCGAAGACAGGCTCGCGGATAGCAAAGAGGTTCTTAATCATCTTTTAGGTCGCAGCATGCAGACGGAGTTTTCGGTGGAACCCGTTCCTGCGACTCTCCTTGAACAAGAAGATCTTTCTACAGCCAGAGCGATCGCGCTCGAACATCGTTCAGAAATCAAACTGACGACAAATCGTATGCGTCAGGCTGAGCTGACGACCAGGAGCGAGAAAACGCATTACATCCCGGATGTTGCTATCCAAGCGAGCTACTTCAGTCCCGCAAACATCAATTTTCTGCCGCAAAACATAGGCTCCGTTGGAGCCTTGCTTACCTGGCAGCCATGGGATTGGGGAGAAAAGCGCCGAAAGGTTCGACAGGCTGCGCTGGCAGAGCAGCAAGCCGGGCTCTCTGTCGAAGACACACGGGAACAGATTCTTCTCGATGTGAATTCGAACTTTAGACATCTCAGAGAGGCGCGTTCGCACCTTGCAGTCACAGAGGCAATTCGTGACGCTGAGACCGAGAAGATGCGGAACCAAAAGGAAGCATATTCCCAGCAATCGATACTGCTGAGCGATTTGCTAAAGCAGCAGTCTTCACTGGCAGATGCGGAGAGCCAATACCATCAGGCGGTTCTCGCCTATTGGAGCGCGCGCGCTGATTTCCAGAAATCGCTGGGTGAGGAGTAGCGCCGTGAAGCCTTTCACAATCCCGGAAAACAGACTGAACACGACGCTCGTACTTGTCTTTCTGTCGATGACAGGAGTATTGAGCGGGTGTAGTCACGAGTCGAAGATACCGTCACAGCCGCCGCGCGCTGTCCGGCTCACGACCGTGGCACCGCCTCAGACGGGCGCAGAGACACTGCGTTACTCAGCATCCATCCTTCCCTACGCGCAGGTAGACCTGATGTTTCGCTCCTCCGGCTATGTGACTAATGTAAGGCAGGTGCGAGGTGCGGACGGGCGAACTCGCAACATCGGAACCGGAGATTACGTGGAACAAGGCCTCACTCTCGCGCACATTCGCCGCGAAGACCTGCAGAATCAAATGGCACAGGCGCAAGCCCAACTCGATCAAGCCGTGGCGCAGCACACCAAGGCCGATCAGGACTTCCAGCGCGCGAAAGCCCTCTACTCGACGCAAAGCCTCACCAAGCCAGACTACGATCAGTCGGAGGCAGCCTTTAATGCGACGCAAGCTGCGATGGACAATGCAAAGGCCACGCTGCTTCAATCCCAATTGACGCTTGGAGACGCCGACCTGAAGGCTCCTTTCTCCGGATACATTCTGAGCCGGAACATAGATTTAGGAAGCTTGGTGTCTCCGTCCACGAATGCCTTTACCATCGCCGATATCGGTCGCGTAAAAGTAGCCTTTGGTGCCCCGGACTTCGTTCTCAGTCGATTACGTTTAGGGCAGGAACTGACGATCCAGACAGAGAATGATGCCGCTCCTGTGAAGGGGTGGGTGACAAGCATCTCCCCAGCAGCCGATACGCGAAACCGAATTTTCGCGGTTGAAGTGACCGTCAGCAATCGGGACCGTCATTTGAAGCCGGGCATGATCGCGTCGATCGGTCTGGGTGAAGTTCCGCATTCCTCCATCTCGATTCCACTGAGCGCCATCGTGCCGCTCCCTTCGGAACCCGATCATTTTGCGGTGATGGTCGCGCAGGATCGCGCCGGCAGGCTCGTTGCCAACTTGCGCAAGGTTCAGCTGGGGACAACCCATGACAATTCAGTTGCCGTTGAAGGAGTCCAACCCGGCGAGCGAGTGGTCTCCGTAGGTGCGCAACTTTTGAAGGATGGCGACCCCATCCAGGCGATTCCTTAAGCAGACGAAGTCCATGGCATACAAAAACGACCAGGATCGAATCGAGAAAACCCACAATGCCCCCAGGTTCTTCGTGGAGCACCCACAAGTCTCGTGGGTGCTGCTCATGGGTGTCCTCGTATGGGGCTGGTTTGGATACCACAGCATGCCCCAGCGCAAGGACCCCGACATTCCGGTCCGGGTCGCAGTGGCCTTCTGTTCGTGGCCGGGCGCTACAGCGCAGCAAGTCGAGCAGTTTGTCACCCGTCCTATCGAGGATGCCGTCGCCGAAAACAAGACGATTCATCCCGGTACAGCTTCAGACTATGGAGTTCGCTCTGTCTCTCTGCCCGGCGCCGCTTACGTCTACGTGCAGCTCGCCGAGAATGTCTCGGACGTCAAGAGGCAATTCAGCGACATCAATCTCAAGCTAAACGCGCTAAACAACCAACTGCCGCAAGGTGCAGGTCCGATCTCCTTCCAGAGCGACTTCGGGGACACTGCTGCACTCATGCTGACGATCGCCAGCCCTAAGGCAGACCAGATAGAAATCAACATTCGAGCGCACGCGATCCAATCCGCAATCGAATCGGTCCGGGCAAAAAGGAAACACACAGAACGCGCGGTGCCGGTCACGATCGCCTATTCATTCCCTCGGTCCATTTCCCCGGCGACGATGCTAGACCCGGTACAGCTCTTCGAGCAACAAGCTGATGAACAGAGTATTCTGCGCGCGCCGCAGGTAATTTCAGGAAGTGGGTTTATCGCCGTGGATGGTGTTTCGGATAAAGACGACGCGAGCATCAATCGCTTCGTAGAAGCTTTCTTCGAGAAGCAATTGCAGAGATCAGAATTGCCCCCGGACGGTTGGACACCAATCATCATCCGTGATCCTCATGATGTTCGTACCAGGCTGACTGATGTCGCAGGAGACGAGTACAGCTACGCCGATCTCGATAACTTTTCTGATCTGATTGGGAGAACCGTGCAAGGGGCGCCAGAGACCTCAAAAGTGGAGAGGCGAGGTCTGTTGCCACAGGTGGTCTACCTGGAATATTCGCAAGACCGACTAGCCGAGTACGGACTCCAGCCAGCAACTCTCGGACAAGTCCTGCGCGCCCGCAACATCATTGCGCCGGGAGGCGCATTCGAGACGGGCCAGCGACAGATCATCATCAATCCTTCCGGCCAGTTCGAAAGCAGAGACGCCATTGGGGAAGTCGCTGTCGCTAAGACCTCGACTGGAGCTCCCGTTTATCTGCGGGATCTGG
>Ga0209690_1001781_pt1 | contig 12294 bp, 13 predicted proteins | sample GraSoiAngelo_150_FD_186164 | JGI IMG/M metagenome (GOLD analysis project Ga0209690, IMG submission 186164) | Grasslands soil microbial communities from the Angelo Coastal Reserve, California, USA - 14_1009_09_40cm (SPAdes) (version 2) | ecosystem: Environmental > Terrestrial > Soil > Grasslands ...
CGGCCGCCCTCGCGCCTTCGACGTGGACGAAGCTCTCGACCAAGCGCTGAAGGTCTTCTGGCGCAGAGGTTACGAGGGCACGTCGCTCCCGGATCTGACCCGGGCCATGGGCATCAACCGCCCGAGCCTCTATGCCGCGTTCGGCAACAAGGAAGCGCTGTTCCGCAAGGCGCTCGATCGCTACAACGATGGGCCGGCAGCCTACGTCCACGAGGCTCTCGAGGAGCCGACCGCGCGCGCCGTCGTCGAGGCGCTCCTGCGCGGGGCCGTCGAGCAGCTGAGCAGTCCGCGGCACCCGCAGGGATGCCTCATGGTGCAGGGCGCGCTCTCGTGCGGCAGGACGGCTGATCCGATCCGGCGCGAGCTGGCCGCGCGCCGCGCGGCGGTTGAGGCGGCGATCCGGCGGCGCTTCAAGCGGGCGATATCGGACGACGACCTTCCGGCCGACACTGACGCTGGCGATCTCGCCCGATACGTCTCGACGGTCATGTACGGAATGGCCGTGCGGGCAGCGGGCGGCGCGAGCCGGAAGGAACTGCTCCGGGTCGTGAAAATGGCCTTGCGAGCCTGGCCGGCTGGCGGTGCCTAGGCGAGCGACCAGCCGTCGGCGCTCCCTCGGGGAGAGTCGCCGGGCCTGCTCATGCTCACGCACGCGGGCGCGGATCGTCCTTCACATCCCCAGCGTGACCCAACTCGATGGGATCGGCCAACTGCAGCTTTCGTCGGGCGCGGCCGTAGAAGCTGGTCCAGCCGAGCCGGACGAGCAGCCCGGGTGCGTCGCTTCGGCGCACCGCGATCGTCGCCCCCGGCGTGAGCTCGCGCTCGCGCGCGCCGTCGCGTTCCACGACGACCGGCGCGCTCTCTCCGAGCACCTCGATCTCGAGCAGCTCCGTCGCCGCGATCGTCAACGTGCGGTTGAAGAGACCGTGCGGTGCGAGGGGAGTGACGAGGATCGCGTCGACCACCGGCGAGACGATCGGTCCTCCGACCGAGAGCGTGTAGGCCGTCGATCCGGTTGGCGTTGCCACGATGATACCGTCGGCCGCGTAGCGCGCGAAGAGCTCGCCTCCCACGGAGATCGCGAGAGCCGCTTGCCCGAACCCCGGCGTACGCCACACGACCAAGTCGTTGAACGCGTGGACCGTCATCGGTCCCTCGTGGGTGTGCAGCGTGCATTCGAGCGCCAGACGCTCTTCGACGCGGTACTCCCCGACGCCGATCGCCTCGAGCGCTCTTCCGAGCTCGGGAGGATCGACCTCGGCAAGGAACCCGAGACGGCCCAGGTTCACGCCCAGAACCGGGACGCCCGCTGGAGCCGCGAGCGCGAGCGCCCGCAGGATCGTGCCGTCACCACCCGCCGCGATCACCAGGTCGGCGGTGCTCGCGAAGCCCTCTCCCGGAACCTGATCGGCGTGCGAGACCCCGGCTGGTGCCTCTTCGGGCAGCGCGATCAGGCGCGCGCCACGGGCTCGGACCCAGCCCACGATGGCCGTGAACACCTCGTCGCAGTTCCGGCGCGGATGGGTCACCACCCCGACCGTGGTCAGCGCCCTCGGCGGCGATGCGATCGACATGAGCTTCGTCCCCTTCGTGAACGCGAGCTGAGGGTCGGGCCGCTGATCAACGCCCCCCGTCGCCGAAGACCGCCCGCCGCCTGCGGCCGCTGAGCAGGTAGACGTCCGCGCGCACCTCGGTGATGGGATCGCCCGATGAATCGATGCCATCGACCCTGGGCAGGGGGTCGAAGATGATCTTCCGCCGCTCCGGTACCTGGTCATCCACGCGGGCCGTTACCGTGAGGGTGCCGAACGGGATCTCGGTACGGCTGTCGGGCCAGGTCACACTGGCATCGGCGACGTCGTCCCCGGGCTCCGCCATTTGCACGGACACGCCGAGCCTGACCGGCTCCTTGGCGAGCCTCCGGCCGAGCTCGTCGAAGAGGAAGGTCTCGGACTTCGCCGCTGCCTCTGCGTTGGAGAGATACTCGGTCCCTGCTTCGGGCCGGATCCGAAACCGCCCGTGACGGCTCACGCCGTCGGCGTTTGTGAACTTGAACGACGTGACGGCGAAGAACGCCTCCCGGGCGAAGCTGGTCGGGATCGGCTTGGCCGTCTCGACGAACCGCTTCGCGTTCGGGTGGCCGGCGAGAAACGTGGCGAGCGCCTCGGGCTGCCCCGCGCCGGCGGCTGCCACGGCGCGGAGAAACTGCACAAACTCCTCGCCGGTGCGGACCGGGAAGCCGTTGGTCGAATGAGCGATGATGTCGGTGTGGGCGTGGTCGGCGAGGTGGAAGCGGATGGCGATTCCCCTGGGTCCGGACCGTGCCGGGTCGTTGTCGGGGATGGCCGGCACCCCGGTCGAGTTCGAGTAGCGCACGGTCACGGCCGTGGACGCCGTCCTCGCGTGCGGGGCGCGGGTCAGTTTCGCCGCCTCGCGCGAGGGCGTGAACGTGCCCGAGCACATCAGCCCCTTGGCGTGGGCCGGCCGAAAGCCGGGGTGCAACCCGAATAGCGCGTCCAGGGCGTCGAGCAGCTGCTGAGCAAGCGCAGGGTTCGTCAATGTGGCGGTCGGCATGCGTCTCTCCTTTGGCGGCGGGCGCCAGCAAGCCCGCCCTTCCCACGCCGCGTCATACTCCGCTGCGGGAAGTCAGACCATCCCACCCGAGGTGTTTCGCAGGAGTGTGCCCTGCGAAACAGGTCACGGAGGACTAGGGGGGGTATTCGCGCTATGGCTCGTCCGCTGCGCCTCCGTCACGACGGGATATCGCATCGTCGCGCGACCGCACGGGGGCGTCGGTCGCGTCACGCCTGCGCGGTGGGGCGGACGACGATCTCGTTCACATCGATATCGGAAGGCTGTTCGATCGCGAACGCGATCGCGCGGGCGATTGCAGCTGGCGGCATCGCGAACTTGTCCCGCGCGGCGGCGAGCTGGGCCTTCACCTCTGGATTTGTTACGCCGTCCGCGAAGTTCGTCTGGACGAAGCCCGGCGAAATGATCGTCACGCGCAGCTTGTCGCCGGCCTCCTGCCGCAAACCTTCGGAGATGGCGCGCACGGCGAACTTCGTGCCGGAATAGACCGCCTGGTTCGGCACGGTCTTATGTCCCGCCGTGGAAGCGGTGTTGACAAAATGCCCGAAGCCCTGCCTGCGGAAGACAGGCAGCGCGGCAGCGATGCCGTACAGAACGCCTTTGATGTTGATGTCGATCATCTCGTCCCAGTCTTCGACACGCAGGTCGTCGAGGGGAGAGACCGGCATGATGCCGGCGTTGTTGACGAGAACGTCGAGCTTGCCGAACCGCTCACACGCCAGCCCGACGAGGCCGGCGACGTCGTCGCGCCGCTTCACGTCGGTGGGCGCATAGACGGCTTCGCCGCCCGCATCCGCGATGCGGGCTGCCAGAGCCGCAAGGCGATTCGCTCCGCGCGCTCCCAGCACGACCTTCGCACCGCGCCCGGCGAGCAGAAGCGCCGTCGCCTCGCCGATGCCGCTGCTCGCGCCCGTGATCGCGACGACCTTGCCTTCGGTTCCTGACATAACCATCTCCTCTCCGGTTCCCGCGAATTGCAGGATACGCTTTGATCATAAGCGCAATGCGTCCGCGCCGTAGCCACCGGCCTGGTGATCTCGTCGGGTATGCCAGGTTCATGGAATTCTCCGGGCTAGGAGCCCCTCAGTCGCCTGGGCACGGAATCGTCTGCCGAAACCGCTCCACAGCAGAGCGTCGGCGGCGAGGGGCTTGCGCACCCGGACCACCCTTCCGCGCGGCATGCTCCTGAGCCCTCCGGCGGTAGATCGAGGGCGGCGAGGTGTCGGATCATGGCGACCGGGCGGGCGATCTCCTCGAGTGTCGGTGGCAGCTGGTTGCCGGCGAGCTTGATCGTTAGCGCATCCCGTTCCCGGGGGCGTCGCCCTACTATCCCGTAGTCTGCTTCCAGTTCGGGACCGGGGGAAGCTGTTCGGGGGTTCTTGACGACGGAGGATTACATGTATATGCATGTAACGTGAACACGGAGCGCCACAAACGGCTCGCCTCGCCGTGCCTGTGCAACGCTCTGCGACAGGCGTCCCGGGCCGTGAGCCGGCTCTACGACGAGGAGCTGCGCGGCGTGGGCCTGCGCACGACCCAGTACTCGCTACTCAGCCGCCTCAACCGCGTGGGGGAGGTCCGGCAGCGGGACCTCGGCGGGATGACGTCGCTGGACGAGACGACGCTGACGCGTAACCTCCGCCCCCTGATCGACTCCGGCTGGGTCGCCATCGGCACCGGGGAGGACCGGCGCGAGAAGCTCCTCCGCCTCAGCGAGGCCGGCGCGGCCAAGCTGCGGAAGGCACGCCCGGCTTGGGAGCGCGCCCAGGAGCGCATGCGGTCGCGCCTGCCAGACGGGGCCTGGTCGGCCCTCCTTGCTGCCCTTCCCGAGCTCGCCGGGTTGGCCGACGAGGCATGATGTTTTGGGCACAGAGACGAAGGTCTCGATCGACATCTCTCAGCCATCAGCTTCACTTCGGCTCACCTGAGCAAGGGGCGCGAAGTAGATACGGAGGGCGACAATGGTACCGGTCCGATCTTCGTATCGTGCAGCGCAGGCTGTGAGTCCAGACAAGCTCGAGCTGACCGAGAAGCCGTTGTTTGACCCGCCGCCGGGTCATGTCCCCATCCGCGTCGAGGCCTCGCGAAACGGCGCCCAAGACCGAGGGAGCATGAGTAGCCCGGAATCGCGCGTCAAACCAGACGCCGAGAGCGAGTTGGTACGGGATGGTGTCGGCGTGGCGAATCCGCTTGGATCTGAATCGAAGCAAGGCCCCGATGCGGCGATGCAACCGCCTGCAGAATCTCTCCTCACCGCTGTAGAGCGAACCCTCGAAATGATCGCCGGGGGGGCGAGCCTTGCGGATATCCTCACGAATCTGTGCGCCGCGATTGATGCTCAGAGCCCCGGCATCATTTCCTCTGTCCTGCTGATGGATCCCGACGGCCAGCGGCTATGGCCGGCGGCCGGGCCCCGCGTGCCCAGCGATTGGACCCGGGCGATCAGCCCGTTGATGATCGGCCCGGACATGGGCTCCTGTGGTACGGCGGCTTTTCGCAAGGAGCGGGTCATCGTCTCGGACATCGCCAGCGATCCGCTGGTCCCCACCGCCCAGTTACGCGACCTCGCACTGACTCACGGACTCCGAGCCTCGTGGTCTCAACCGCTCCTTTCGAAGGACAATGACGTGCTCGGGACGTTCGCGATGTACTACGGCGCGCCGCGAAGCCCCAGCACTCGCGAGCTGCGCCTGATCGAGGACGCGGGACACATCGCCGTCATTGCGATCGAGGGGGAACGGTCACAGGCGGCTCTCAAGAACGCATTCCTCGAAATCCAGACCTCGGAACGTCGACTTCGAACGATCCTCGACGCGATCCCTACTCAAGCGTGGAGCCTTCGCCCGGACGGCACCGTCGCCTATGTCAATCAACGCTGGCAAGAGTACACGGGCCTCTCGATGGAGGACGGGCCCGACATCACCCAAATCATTGTTCATCCCGACGATGTCCAAAGCGCGTTAGCCAAGTGGTCCGAGATTCTTCCCGCAGCGAAACCGGGCGAGTCCGAGGTACGACTGCGTCGCCATGACGGCCAATATCGTTGGTTCATCGTCCGCGTCGAGCCCATGCGGGACGAACAAGGCAACGTCCTCCACTGGTACGGAACGAATACCGATATCGAAGACCTCAAGCGCGCCGAAGCCAGGCTGCGACAGGACGAGCAGGAGTTGCGGGGCGTCGTCGACGCCATATCCCAGATTATCGTCGTCCTCAGCCCGAGTGGCACTGCCCTTTACGCGAACCGGCCCCTGCTCGACTATACGGGACTCACCATGGAACAGGTGATGGCCCCGGACTTTCGGGGCAACCCGGCTTTCTTCCATCCCGAGGATTGGGCTCGACTGCAGGATGAACGCCGCCAGGGGCTGTCCCGTTCGGTGCCATTCGAAATCGAGTGGCGGCTACGGCGCAAGGACGGCCAGTACCGGTGGTTCCTGGTCCGGTACCATCCCCTGCGCGACGAGCAGGGACGGATCCTCCGCTGGTATGCGAGCGCAACGGACATCGACGATCGGAAGCGCGCCGAGGAGCGGACGCGTAATGAAAACCTCGCGTTGCGCGAAGACATCGACCGCTCCTCGATGTTCGAGGAGATCGTCGGCTCATCACCGGCCCTGCAGCGCGTCTTGGCGCAGGTGGCGAAGGTGGCCACGACCGATTCCACGGTGCTCATCCTGGGCGACACCGGCACCGGCAAGGAGTTGATTGCGCGCGCCATTCACAAGCGCTCCCGACGCTCGACCCGGGCGTTCATCCGCGTGAACTGCGCGGCCATCCCCCCGTCGCTGATCGCCTCCGAGCTCTTCGGTCACGAAAAGGGAGCGTTCACCGGAGCACTGCAGCGACGCCTTGGCCGTTTCGAAGCCGCCGACGGCGGAACGATCTTCCTGGATGAAATCGGGGACCTGCCCGCCGAGACGCAAATCGCGCTTTTGCGCGTGCTCCAGGAGCGCGAGATCGAACGCGTGGGCAGCAGTCATCCGATTGCCGTCGATGTGCGGGTCCTGGCCGCCACGAACCGCGACCTCGAGACCGCCGTACAGAGCGGCGCGTTCCGCCAGGATCTCTATTACCGTCTGAATGTCTTTCCGATCGAGATCCCACCGTTGCGCGAGCGCGTGGACGACATTCCCGTTCTGGTCGAATATCTGATCGAGCGCTACGCCAAGCAGGCCGGGAAGAGCATCCGCAACATCAAGAAGCAGACGGTGGAACTGTTTCAAGCCTACGACTGGCCAGGGAACGTGCGCGAGCTGCAGAACGTGATCGAGCGGGCCGTGGTGTTGTGCGACGGCGAGACGTTCGCAATCGACCAGTCGTGGCTCCAGGGGAAGCCATCCCGGCCGTCCGCGCGCATGCCACGGCCGGTGACCACGCTCGCCGAGGGCGAGAAGGAACTGATCGAGGCCGCGCTCGCGGCATCTAGCGGACGGATCTCCGGGCCTTTGGGAGCGGCGGCGAAGCTCGGCATCCCGCGCCAGACGCTCGAGTCGAAAATGAAAGGCCTGCACATCGACAGACTCTCGGTTCGCGTACCCTAGAGTCCCGCCGCGCCCGCCGACCCACGCCGACCGGTCGGCAATTGCTGATAGGTCGGCCGCATCTCCGTCGCCAGCTGCCTATCACGAAAGTACTTGGTCATGGCGCGGCGCTTGCTCCCTTACGCCGTGCATGGCCGAGGAATCCCGGTGACCTTCAAGATCGAAACCGCGTCCGACGGCCACACCGCGTCGCTGCGGCTCATCGGTCGCATCGAGGCGGAGTACCTGGACGAACTCGAGGCGCACGTCCGGAGGCACCGGCCGCCGCTCGCGCTGGACTTGAACGAGGTGACGCTGGTTGACGTCGCGGTCGTTCGCTTCCTCATCGCCTGCGAAGCGGAGGGCATCGAGCTGCGGCACTGTGCGCCGTACATCCGTGAATGGATGAGCATGGAGCGGAGCCGAGGGGAGTAACCGTTTCAATACGTTCGGTCCGGTGGGAACAGAAGTCTGGCGAGATTGTGACAGCGAAAGGCTCTCGCAAAACCGAAAAGGAGACCCGTATGGCAATCTTGAGCGACAAAACAGCACTCGTCACCGGCGGCTCACGCGGCATTGGCGCGGCGATCGCCAAACGTCTCGCCGCCGACGGGGCCAGTGTGGCCATCACTTACACCAAGGGTGGGGACGCGGCCGCGAGGGTCGTGAAGGAGATCGAACGCGCTGGCGGAAGGGCGATCGCCATCCAGGCGGATGCCGCCGATGCCGACGCCGTGAAGGCCGCGGTCGAAAAGACCGTGGCAACCTTCGGCCGACTGGACGTGCTCGTGAACAACGCCGGTACCGCCATTCCCAAGCAGTTCGAGGAGGCCACCCTCGAGGAGTTGGACCGCGTGATCGACATCAACGTCCGCGGCACGTTCGTCGCGACGCAAGCGGCGTTGAAGCACATGCGGGAAGGCGGCCGCATCATCATGATCGGCTCGTGCGTGGGCGAGCGCATGATGACGCCCGGCTTGGTGCCCTACGCGGCCACGAAGGGAGCCGTCAAGATGTTTACGCAGGGGTTGTCCCGCGAGGTGGGGAGCCGAGGCATCACGGTCAATAACATCGAGCCTGGCCCGATCGACACCGACTTGAATCCCGCCGCGGGCGATTGGGCGGTGCCCCAACTCGCTAACACCGCGCTGAAACGCTACGGGCACGTGGACGACGTCGCCGCGTTTGTGGCGTTCGTCGCCGGTCCGGAAGCCTCTTACATCACCGGTGCGAACCTCACCGTCGACGGCGGCACCAACGCCTGATGCAGAAGCGTTCGATCGTGCCCGGCGGGACGACGGCCGGCGTGTAAATGCCAAAGAATGAGAGGCGAAAATGTCGCAGACCCGATCTACGTATCGCGCAGTACAGGCCGTCAGCCCGGGCAAGCTGGAGCTGACCGAGAAGCCGCTGCTCGATCCGCCGCGAGGTCACGTCCGCATCCGCATCGAGGCCTGCGGCGTTTGCCATTCGGACGCCGGCACGGTGGAAGGAGTGTTCCCCATCCAATGGCCGCGTGTGCCCGGCCACGAGGCGGTCGGTCGGGTCGATGCGCTCGGTGAAGGCGTCGAAGGCTGGACAGTCGGCCAGCGTGTCGGGGTGGGGTTTCTCGGCGGCAGCTGCGGACACTGCGTTCCCTGCCGCGCCGGCGACCTCGTGAACTGTCAGAACCAGGCCTACACCGGCGTCCAGGAGGATGGAGGCTACGCGGAGGTGATGATCGCCAAGGCCAGCGGGCTCATGTCGGTGCCGGATGAGCTCTCGTCGATCAACGCGGCGCCGCTGCTCTGCGCCGGCCTCACGACGTTCAGCGCTCTGCGCAATTCGCCGGCGAAGGCTGGCGATCTCGTCGCCGTACTGGGCATCGGCGGGCTCGGGCACCTCGGGGTCCAATACGCTCGCCACATGGGCTTCGAGGTCGCCGCGATCGGCCGCGGCGCTGACAAGGCGGAACTCGCCACGAAGCTCGGCGCGCATCACTACATCAACAGTGCCGCGACGAATCCGGCCGAGGCGCTGCAGGCCCTCGGAGGCGCGATGGTGGTTCTCGCCACCGCGTCGGCTGGCAAGGCGGCAGCGGACACAGTGAAAGGTCTGAGGCCTCGTGGTGTGCTGATCGAGGTCGGCGCGCCCGCAGAGCCGATCGAGGTGTCATCCACGGATCTGCTGTTCGGTAGCCGAAGGGTCGAGGGCGCGCTCACCGGCACGCCTGCGACCGGAGACGCGACGCTGAAATTCAGCGTCCTGAGCGGCGTCGCCGCCATCATCGAGACCATGCCGCTCGAGAAGGCCGCCGAGGCCTACGCGAAGATGATGTCCGGCAAGGCGCGCTTTCGAATGGTTCTCGCCGTGGACCGGTGACCCGCCGTCGAAAGGAGCGTAGTCATGGCCGTCATCTCCGTGATCGTCGGAAGCACCCGACAGGGCCGGTTCTCCGAGAAGCCGGCGCGATGGATACTGCAACACCTGAAGAAGCGCAGTGGCGTCGATGCACGGCTGCTCGATCTGCGCGACTTTCCGATGCCGTTCTTCGACCAGCCTGTGTCGCCAGCCACGCCGGGTCGACCTCCCTATGAGAATGACGTCGTCAAGAAATGGACCGCCGAGATCGCGCAGGCGGACGGCTTCGTCTTCGTCACTCCTGAGTACAACTATGGACCCCCAGCGGTGCTCAAGAACGCCATCGACTGGGTCTATCCAGAGTGGAATCGCAAGGCGGCGGGCTTCGTGTGAGCTATGGCTCCGCACTTGGCGCACGCGGCGTCCAGCAGCTCCGCGCAACGGCGATCGAGCTGCAGCTCGCCCCGGTTCGCTCATCGGTCCACATCCCCGTCGCCACCCTATGGGCTCACTACAAGGGCGGCGATGTCGACGCTGGACTGGCCGAGCTGGAGGCACCTGCCGGGGCGCTGATCGATGATCTGTTGTGGTGGTCCACGGCCTTGAAGACGGCGCGCGCCAGTGCGTCCTGACCGCCCACTGCGCCTCGTGAACAGGCAACACGAGGTTCGTTCGCTCACTCTGCCTGAAGGAGATGAAGATGAAAGACTCGAAAGCGCTGCTGTTGGAGTATCTCGCCTCGATCCGTGATCCGGAACGCGCGGCGTCGCTTTTTGCGGCCGACGGGGTGTTCGAACTGCCGTTCCTGCGCTCGCTCGGGGTCGAACCTCGCCACACTGGGCGCCGCGAGATCACCGCGCTCCTTCACCGACTGCTCGAACTCTACCCGAACTTCGCATTCGCCCCGGCCGATATCCATATCCTCATCGAGACGCCGGAAAAGACGTTCGCCGAGTATGTGGCACACGCGCGCGCTGCTGCGACGGGGCGAACGCTCCATCAGCTGTTCACTGGGTACCTGGTGGCAAAGGCTGGTGAGATCAAGTTGCTGCGCGAAACCTTCAATCCGCTGGCGATGGCGCAGGCGCAACTGCCGAATGGAGTTGCCGATATCGCACCACCCGGCGACGAGGTGCACTCTTTCTGATTGAGCGCGAGCAACTAGGCCGAAGGGTTCAGGTAAGGAGACCATTATATGACGGCGCGGTAGCGGCGGGCATTGCCGGGATGATCGTCAGTCGACGGAGACACCACATGGCAGACACGACGGTGCAACGCACGAACGAGCTTCTCTATCTTGACGACCTTCACGTCGGACGGCGCTTCACGAGCGGCACCCATGCGCTCGACGAGAAACAGATCACGGCATTCGCCAGAGAATTCGATCCGCAGCCGTTTCACACCGATCACGAGGCCGCGAAGGCGACCCTGTTCCATGGACTCGCGGCGAGCGGATGGCACACTGCGGCAATCACCATGCGCCTTCAGGTCAACGGCGGCCTCCCGATCGCTGGCGGCATCGTTGGCCTCGGGGGAGAAGTCGCCTGGCCGAAGGCAACGCGGCCCGGGGATGTGCTCCACGTCGAAAGCGAGGTCGTGGAAGTCGTGCCGTCGCGCTCGCGGCCGGACCGCGGAACGGTCACGGTGCGGAGCGAAACCCGCAACCAAGGCGGCGACGTCGTACAGGCGGCGACGGTCAAGCTGCTCGTCCCACGCCGTTCGAAGATGGACAGCGCGATTCGAAGGTCCTAACGAGGTCAACGATAAGGGGGTCTCCTATGCGGCAGTTACAACTCGTAGCTTTCGGTGAACCTTCAGAGGTCATCGAGCTCAACACAGTCTCCGAACCGATTCTCGGCCAGGATGATGTTCTCGTCTCGATGGAAGCGGCCCCGATCAATCCCTCGGACTTTCTGCTCGTCCGTGGCATGTACGGCGTCCGACCGGCCTTCCCATTCTCGGTAGGTGCGGAGGGCGTCGGGCGAGTCACCCAAACGGGCTCGAAGGTTGATGTTGCTTTGCAGGGTAAGCGCGTCCTGATTCTCCCGACCTTGGAGCAGGGCACATGGGCAGACCAGGTTGTCGTCCCGGTGCGCAACCTCGTGCCGATGAGCGACGAAGCAGATCCCCTGCAACTCTCGATGATCGGGATCAACCCGGTTACCGCTTACCTTCTGCTGAACCGATACGTGTCCCTGATGCCCGGTGACTGGATCGGTCAAACCGCAGCCAACTCCGCCATGGGGCAGTACATCATTGCGCTGGCGAAGCTCGCTGGAGTCAAGACGCTGAATGTCGTCCGCCGGGAAGACGCTGCCGAACAGGTTCGGCAGTGGGGGGGTGACCGCGTCGTCCAGCAAGGCGACAACTTACACAAGGATATTGAGGAGGCTCTGAACGGGAAGAAACTGAGCCTCGTCCTCGATAACGTAGGCGGAACTCCGGTGGGCGAGTTGGCCAAGTCGCTCAAGACTGGCGGCTCGACTGTCGTCTACGCCGTTCTGAGCGGGCAGTTCCCGGCGATCTCGCCCAAAGACTTGATCTATCGTGATCTCAGCCTCCACGGGTTCTGGCTCATGAATTGGATACGCAACGCGCCCCGCACAGAGATCCAGGAGATTTACCAGAAACTGGGCGACCTCGTAGCTGATGGATCGCTCACGGCCGCAGTGGAGCATGTCTACCCGCTCGAGCAGTTCAAAGAAGCGTTCACACGATCTTTGAGATCGCATCGCGGCGGCAAGATCCTGTTCCAATTTGGCCACTGATCGACGCTCGCGTGCCGTACCACCACCAAGCCCCACAGGATCGTGACCTAGACGTAGCGCACGCCCACGCA
>Ga0209690_1001784_pt1 | contig 12283 bp, 12 predicted proteins | sample GraSoiAngelo_150_FD_186164 | JGI IMG/M metagenome (GOLD analysis project Ga0209690, IMG submission 186164) | Grasslands soil microbial communities from the Angelo Coastal Reserve, California, USA - 14_1009_09_40cm (SPAdes) (version 2) | ecosystem: Environmental > Terrestrial > Soil > Grasslands ...
GGAAGGCTGATGCTCTACCAACTGAGCTACGCCCGCGCGCCGAGTGGTGGGGGAAGGATTCGAACCTTCGTAGGCTGACGCCGGCAGATTTACAGTCTGCTCCCTTTGGCCACTCGGGCACCCCACCAGCGCCCCGCCTCTCGTGTCCCGCCGCCCCGTCCCCCCGTCCCCCGGTCCCGCCCTCCCACTGACAACTCACCCCGCGTTTTCCAAGGCGCGGGGTGTGTCGGACCCTCCAGGACGGAGTCGAGCGGCGCATGCCTCTTCGGCAACGTGAGCTGACGAAGGGACTCGAACCCTTAACCTGCTGATTACAAATCAGCTGCTCTACCAGTTGAGCTACGTCAGCCGGCCGACGCCTAAAATTCCCAGACGTGTAGCTTAACGGGGACCGGGCCCGCATGCAAGGGACGGGCCGGGAAGAACTTAGGTGACCCGCCACTTGGTCCCGGCGGCGGTGTCCTCGATCTCCACGCCCTTGGCCTTGAGCTCGGCGCGGATCCGGTCGGCCTCCTTGAAGTCCTTGGCTTTGCGGGCCTTGTCGCGCGCCGCGAGGCGCTCCCCGATCCAGCGCTCCAGCCCGGGATCCACCGCCCGGTCGGTAGGGAGGACGTCCAGGACGCCCATGGCCTCGTTCAGCCCGCCCAGTGCCCGCTGGGCCCCGGATGCGCTGGGCTGGCGGTCGAGCTCGCGGTTCGCGGCCCTCACGAAGTCGAACAGCGCGGCGCAAGCCCGCGGGGCGTTCAAGTCGTCGTCGAGCGCGGCGCGGAAATCGCGCGTGAAGCGATCCGTGACGGCTCCGAGTGCATCCTCGTCACGGGCCTGGGTCCGTCCTGCCGCGACCTGGGAGACTCGGTCGCGAAACTCGGCCAGCCGTTTGACGGCCTCGGCCGCTCCCGCGAGCGCCTCGTCCGTGAAGTCGAGCGGCTGGCGGTAGTGGGTTTGCCAGAACAGGAGCCGGAGCGCCGCCGGGTCCACGCCCTGATCACGCAGGTCCCGCACGGTGAGAAAATTGCCGAACCGCTTCGACATCTTGGTGCCGCGCACGTTGAGAAACTCCCCGTGCAGCCACCAGCGGGCGAAGGCGCAGCCGGTCGCGGCCTCGGACTGCGCGATCTCGTCTTCGTGGTGGGGAAAGATGAGATCCACGCCGCCGGCGTGCATGTCGAGTGTCTCGACGCCAAACCGGCTGATGGCGTCGAGCGACATGGCGGAGCACTCGAGGTGCCACCCGGGCCGCCCGCGCCCGAAGGGCGCGTCCCACGCCGCGCCCACCTGCTCGTCGATCGGCTCGGCCTTCTTCCACAGCGCGAAATCCCGGGGGTCGTCCTTGGCGTACTCGTCGCTCGCCACGCGCGCGCCGGTCTTGAGCTCGCGGGTGTCGAGCCGGGAGAGCCGCCCGTAGCCGGGAAACTTGGCGATCGCGAAATACACCGAGCCGTCTTCCCCGCGATAGGCGACCCCGCGCTCGAGCAGTCGCTCGACGAGCCGCACCATCGCGGGCACGGCCTGCGTCGCCCGCGGGTAGGCGTGCGCCGGCCGGATCCGCAGGTAGTCGCGATCCTCGTAGAACGCCGCGATGAACGGCGCCGTGTAGTCTGCGAGGCGCTGCCCCGCCGCGGCGGCCGCCTTGATGGTGCGGTCGTCCACGTCGGTGAGGTTCATGACGTGGAACACGTCGTACCCCGACCACTCGAGATGGCGGCGCAGCAGGTCCTCGAAGAGGAACGTCCGGAAATTGCCGATGTGGGCGTAGTTCCAGACGGTCGGGCCGCAGGTGTAGAGCGTCACTCGTTTGCCGACCAGTGGCTGGAACGGTGCGACGCGGCGCGTGAGGGTGTTGAAGAGGGCGAGGGTCATCGGCGCGGGTGAAACGTAGGAAGGGGCGGTGGGAGCGTCAACGCGCACCGGGCCGTGGCGGTACACGAGCACGCGCGCCGCGAGCCAGCCGCCCGCGGCGGCGTCCGCCGACGCGAGCAGGCCGCGACGCACGAGCCGCGCGGCGACGTCCGACACGACAAGGAGCGGCGCACTCGAGACGGGCACGCGGCGACACTATGAGCGGCGGCGGGGCAAGCGGCATCCGATCGCCGCCGCACCAACCATAAATCCGCGTGACCTACTTCGCGGCCAGCGCCTCGCGCACGATCGCGTCCACCAGCGGGCTCGGGTCGAACCGCACCGGGTCGGTCGCCGGCAGCCCGGTCTCAGCGGCGGCGCGACGCACCGCCTCGTTCGCCTCGGCCTCGGTCATGTCGAACGTGTTGAGACAGATGCCGAGCACCTTGGTGGGCCGGACGGGCGCGGCCGCGCGCTCGTGGATCTCGACCAGCTCGGCGAGCGGTGGGATGCGGACCCAGGGCTCCCGCCCGTGATAATCCCCGATGAAATCGCGCGTGGCCTGGTGGCACAGGATCAGCCCGTCGGGGCAGGAGCCGTGCAGCAGGCCGAGCGTGACGCCGGAGTAGCCGGGGTGAATGAGGCTGCCCTGCCCTTCGAGCAGGACGATGTCGGCGTCCTCCGCGCCCTGGAGCACGAGCTGCTCCGCCGCGCCGGCGACGAAATCCGCCACGACCGCATCCACGGCGATGCCCCACCCCTCGATGAAAATCCCGGTCTGGCCCGTCGCCACGAAGCGGGCGCGATGGCCCCGCTCGACCAGCGCATCGCGCAGCTGGAGCTGCGCGGTCATCTTGCCGACGTTGCAGTCCGAGCCCACGGTGAGGATCACGTAGGCCGCGACGTCCGCCGCGCGCCCGTCCGCGATAGGCAGGTTGGGAGGCGGCTTGCGCACGTCGTGGATGCGCACGCCCTTCGCCCGGGCCAGGCCGCCCAGCTCCGGATCGTCCCCGATGAAGGTGTGAAGGCCACTCCAGATGTCGAGGCCCCGCTCGAGCGCGGTCTTGAGCCAGCCGCGCCACTCCGGGGGGAGCTGGCCCCCGAGGGGAGCGATGCCAATGAGCACGGCCGTGGCGCCGAGCGCGAGGGCGCGCTCGAAGTCACCTACCACGGGGATCGGCCCGCCGAACCCCAGCACGTCCTGCGCGGTCCTTCCGGCCTCCACCCGGTCGAAGACGCCCACGATGCGCTCGGGGAAATAGCGGATGCAGGAATTCGCGGTCTTGGACGTGAGCGGGCCGAACTGGCCGTCCGCGACGATCAGAAAGCGATGCCGGCGTGGCTGCAGCGTCATGCGCGGGGCGACCGATGCTCGCCCGTCGCGCGCAGCACCGCGGGCTCGAGGTGGCCGGTGTCGCCGTACACCTCGGCCTGCACGACGTGGCGCAGCACGACCATCGCGACCGCGAGCACCGGGACCGCCACGACGAGGCCGACGACGCCGAGCAGCGTGCCCATGATGAGGACGCCGGCGATGGTGAGGACGGGGGGTAGCGCGACGCGCTGCTCCATGATACGCGGCACCACGACGTTCGCCTCGATCACGTGCACGACGACCCCGAGCGCGATGACGGCGAGCACCCGCAGCCAGTCACCGGTGCCCACCACGAACAGCGCGGGCAGGAGCGTCGAGACGAGCGTGCCGAAGAACGGCACCACGGCGACGAGGCCGGTGAAGATGCCGAAGGCGAGCCAGTAGGGGACGCCGAGCGCCCAGAGGCCGAGGGCGGTGAGGACGCCGAGCACGAGCATGGCGAGGAGCTGCCCGACGACCCAGGCGCGCAGCGTGGCGCTGGCGTCGTCGAGCACGCGGGCGCCGACGGCGCGGTGCTTCGGCGCGACGAGCGACAGGACGCCGTCGCGGTACATCCGCGGCCGGACCGCGATGTACAGCGCCATCACGATGACGCTCGCGCCCTCGATGAAGAGCTTCCCGCCGGCGCGCACGTACGGGAGGATCGAGCCCCGCAGGAAGCTCGACGCGTCGTCGACCAGGCTGGCGACGAGGCCGCGGGTCGGCTCGGCGAGATCGGTCTGCCGCAGCACGGGGTACTGGCTCGCCCAGCGCGCCACGACGGTCTGGATGTCGGTGAGCGTCTGGGGCAGCCCGGACACGAGCGCCTGGGTCTGCTCGATGACGGGAGGGACGAGCAGCGCGCCGATCCCCGCCACGGCCGCGAGCGTCGCCACCACGGCCGTGGCCAGTCCGAGCCAGCGGCGGAACCGGAAGCGGCGCTCGAGCAGGTCGGTGATGGCCGAGAGGTAGACCGCGCACAACGCCGCGAGGAACACGAGGAGCAGGACTTCGATCACCCGGACGGCGAACCAGATGGTCAGGGCGGCAACGAAGAGCGCCACGAACGTGGCGCCCGACAACCGTGTGGTAGATGACTCGGTGCTCAGCGGTGGTGCTCGGCGTCGTCATCCTCGACCAGCTCGGCCTCGGCCGCGCCCTTGCCGAGCTGCTTGGACTCGGCGGGCGAGCCCGCCGGGAGCAGCCCCAGCTTGCGCTTCAGGTCGAGCAGCTGCTGGTCGGCGTCGGCCTTCACCTCGAGGGCCTGGAACTGCTTCACGAGCCGGTCGCCCGTCAAGTCCTCGTTCACCTCGGCGGCGGCGATGAGCTTCCGCTCCTCGTGCTCGATCTGCTCGGCCATGCGCTCGAACGTCTCGAACACACTCTTGTCGCCGATGGACGACATCGTCTCCTGAATCCGCTTGTGCGCCTCGGCGCGCTTCTGGCGTGCGATCAGGATGTTCTTCTTGCGCTTCGCGTCTTCGATGCGGTCGTTGAGCTGCCGCAGCGAGAGCTTCAACTTCTCCGTCTCCTCGCGGTGCTTCACCCACGTCTCGTGCAGCTGCACCGCGCCCTGCCCGTGCTCGTTGTGCCGCAGCAGCGCCTGCTTCGCGAGGTCGTCCCGCCCCTCCTGCACCGCCAGCACCGCCCGCCGCTCCCAGTCCTCGGCGCTCTTCTTCTCCTGGTCCACCTGCGATGACAGACGCTTCTCATCCGCGATCGCCGCCGCCACCTGCTGCTTCGCCTTCGCGAGCTGGCCTCGCATGTCGACGATCAGCTGGTTCAGCATCTTCTCCGGATTCTCGGCACGGGAGATCAGGTCGTTGATGTTCGACCGGAACAGCGTCGAGAGACGGTCAAAGATTCCCATGAGGACCCTCGCTGTACTGGCGGGGCGTCACAGTCCCGCGCCCCCCCCCAACTTGCGCTCCCGCCGCTCGGCGAGCATGCGCTCGGCGAAATCTAAGCGCTCCGCGAGCTCGGCGACCTGGCCGTGGAGCTGCGCCACCTGATCCTCCAGCGCGGTGACCCGGTGCGGATCCTCGCCTATGCCCCCCGGACGGCCCCGCATTTTCGTGCGGATCCGCTCGGCGAGCGCCTCACCAACCGGGGTCTGCAACACCCACCGCAAGCCGATGAACAGCACGATCATGGCGACGATCGGCATCGCCTGGTCGAGCAGGAACGTCCAGTCGAGCCCCGGCGGCGGGGGCGTCGGGGGGCCCTGCAGCATCGTCACGCTGTACGCCTCCCGCTCACTACGGGTTTCCGCCGCCTCAGCGGGGCGGCCCGAGCCGCTCGCCCTCGCGACTCTTCGCGAGGAGCCGCTCGGTAAAATCTACGCGTTCCGCGAGTTCCGCCACCTCCCGGCGCAGGTCCTCCAGCGCCGCGGCAAGCTCTTCCTGCCTCGCCTCGTGCGCGGGGCCCGCCTGGCTCCCCGCCTGCAGCTTGGCAGTGTACGCTTTGGTGAAGGTCCGGACGATCATCAGGGCGAAAAACCCGCCGATGGCGACGATGGGGATGAGGACAGCCACGGCGTCGGGGTTCATCAGCTCCTCGGCGGCGCGAGCCGCTCGCCGTCCCGCTGCTGCGCGAGCAGGCGCTCGGTGAAGTCCACGCGCTCGGCGAGCTCACCCACCTCGCGGCGAACCTGCTGCAGTTCGCCCAGCAGCTCCTCCCGCAGCTCCGCGAGACCCCGCGCATCGGTCCGCGCAGCGCCCTCGCCGCCGATCCGCTTGGCGAGCGCGTAAGCCAACGGACGGAGCACCCAAAAACCACCGCCGAACACGAAGAACAGGACGAGAATCTTCTCAGTGTCCCACACGGGTCACCTCGGCGGCGCCAGGCGGTCAGAGTCGCGCTGCTTGGCGAGCAGCCGCTCCGCGAAGTCCATTCGCTCGCTCAACTCGCTCACTTCGGTGCGGAGCTGGTGTACCTCGCCCGTGAGCTCCGAGCGGAGTTCATCCAGCTCACCGCGCACGTCCTCGGGCAGCGCGCCGCCGCCCGAGCGGCGGATGCGCTCGGCAATCGCCCTGCCCACGGGCGAAATCGCGAGCAGAAACAGCGTTCCACCCCCGAAGATCAAGACGATGGCGAGGGCACCTGTGATGTCCATGATCGGAAGTTACTGAGCTAGTCGCCTGCCGCCAGCACCTTGCGCAGGAACTGGCCCGTGAACGAGCCTCTGGTGTGCGCCACTTGCTCCGGCGTCCCCGCGGCCACGACCGTGCCGCCGGCCGCGCCTCCCTCGGGACCCAGATCAATCACCCAGTCGGCCGTCTTCACGACGTCGAGATTGTGCTCGATCACCACCACGGTGTTCCCCTTGTCCACCAATCGGTGCAGCACTTCGAGCAGCAGCCGCACGTCCTCGAAATGCAGGCCCGTCGTCGGCTCGTCCAGGATGTAAAGGGTGCGCCCCGTGTCGCGCTTGGCCAGCTCGGTGGCGAGCTTCACCCGCTGCGCCTCGCCGCCCGACAAGGTCGTCGCCGACTGGCCCAAGTGGATATACCCGAGTCCTACGTCGTTCAGGAGCTCCAGTTTCGACCGGATGCGCGGCTGGTTCTCGAAGAACTCCAGCGCCTCGGCGACCGACAGGCCGAGCACGTCGGCGATCGACTTTCCTTTATATCGGACCTCCAGCGTCTCGCGGTTGTAGCGCCGGCCCTTGCACACCTCGCACGGGACGTAGACGTCGGGGAGAAAGTGCATCTCCACTTTGACGAGCCCGTCGCCCTGACACGCCTCGCACCGCCCGCCCTTCACGTTGAAGGAGAACCGGCCCGGGCCGTAGCCGCGGATCTTCGATTCGGGGAGGTAGGTGAAGAGCTCGCGGATCGGGGTGAACAGCCCGGTGTACGTCGCCGGATTGGACCGCGGGGTGCGCCCGATCGGACTCTGGTCGATGTCGATCACCTTGTCGATGTGGTCGAGGCCCTCGATGCGGTCGTGGGCGCCCGGCATCACCTTGGCGCGGTAGAAGTGCCGCGCCAGCGCGCGGTACAGGATGTCGGTGACGAGCGTGGACTTCCCCGACCCCGACACGCCGGTCACCGCCACGAACGAGCCCAGGGGGAACTCCACGGTGAGGTCGCGCAAGTTGTGCTGGCGCGCCCCGATCACCGCGAGCCGGCGCTCGGGGTCGCGCGGGCGGCGGCGGGGAGGGACCGGGATGCGCAGCTCACCCCGGAGGTAGCGGGCCGTGAGCGACTCGGGGTGGCCGAGCACCTCGGCGAGGGTGCCGGCGACGACGACCTCCCCGCCGTGCCGTCCCGCCCGGGGCCCGAGGTCCACGATGTGGTCGGCGGCGCGGATCGTCTCCTCGTCGTGCTCCACGACGAGCACCGTGTTCCCCAGCTCCTTGAGCTCGCCGAGCGTCGCGAGCAGCCGCGCGTTGTCCCGCTGGTGCAGCCCGATGGAGGGCTCGTCCAGGATGTAGAGCACGCCCACGAGCCGGCTGCCGATCTGCGTCGCGAGCCGGATGCGCTGGGCCTCGCCGCCCGAGAGTGAGTCCGCCGACCGGCCGAGCGTCAGGTATTCGAGGCCCACGTTGCGGAGGAAGCGGAGCCGGTCGTTGACCTCCTTGAGGATGGGCCGGGCGATCTCGGGGTCCAGCCCCGCGCGGCCGTTGCCTCGCAACGGCAAGCCTTCGAAGAACGTGAGGGCGTCCACGACGGGGAGGTCCACCACGTCGCCGATGCTCTTGTCCTGGAGGAGCACGGCGAGGCTCTCGAGGCGCAGCCGCTTGCCGCCGCACACGGGACACGGCTGCTCCACCATGTATTCCTCGAGCTGCTCGCGCACCGCGTCGGAGGCCGTCTCGCGATAGCGGCGCTCGACATGCTTCAGCACCCCCTCCCACCCCGACTCGTACTCACCGTGCCAGCGCTCGCTCGCGTACTGGAACGTGAGCGTGCGGCCCGGCGCACCCTGCAGCACGACCTTCTTCACCGGGGCGGGCAGGTCGCTCCAGGGCGTGTTGAGGTCGAACTTGAAGGCGCGCGCGAGACTCGGCAGGATCACTTTGCGCAGGTACCCGCTCGGCTCGCCCCAGGGAAGGATCACGCCTTCGAGAATCGTGAGGCTCGCGTCGCCGAGGACGAGATCGGCGCTCACTTCGCGCTTCGTGCCGAGGCCCGAGCACTCGGGGCAGGCGCCGAACGGCGAGTTGAAGGAGAACTGCCGCGGCTCGAGCTCGGGGAGCGAGAGCCCGCACGTAGGGCAGGCGTAGCGCTCGGAGAAGAGCGTGGACTTGGAGCCCTGCACCACTTCCACGGTGCCGTCCGCCGCCTTCAGCGCAGTCTCGACCGAGTCCGCGAGCCGCGCACGGTCGGCTTTGCGCACGACCAGCCGGTCCACGACGACCGCGATGTCGTGATTCTGGCGCCGGTTGAGCTTCGGCACCTGCGCGAGGTCGTACGCCGCGCCGTCCACCCGCACGCGCACGAACCCCTGCTTGCGCGCCGCTTCGAATACCTCGCGGAACTCGCCCTTGCGACCGCGCACCAGTGGCGCGAGCACCTCGAGCTTCGTCCCCTCGGGCCACTCGAGCACCAGGTCGGTGATCTGCGAGGCGCTCTGGCGCTCGATCGGTGAGCCGTCGCGCGGGCAGTGCGGCGTCCCCAACCGGGCCCACAGGAGTCGCAGATAGTCGTACACCTCGGTGATGGTCCCCACGGTGGAGCGCGGGTTGTGACCCGCCGACTTCTGCTCGATCGAGATCGCCGGCGAGAGCCCCTCGATGGCGTCCACGTCCGGCTTCTCCATCAGGCCCAGGAACTGACGGGCGTAGGCGGAGAGCGACTCGACGTAGCGGCGCTGCCCCTCGGCGTAGATCGTGTCGAACGCGAGCGACGACTTCCCCGAACCCGACAGCCCGGTGATCACCGTGAGGCTGTTGCGCGGGATCTCGACGGTAATGTTCTTGAGGTTGTGCTCGCGGGCGCCGCGGACGATCAACGCATCGCTGGACATAGACTCGTAGGCTAGATAGGGAACGGTTCGCAGGTCAACTCTCGGCGTACGGGCGGCAAGGACGGCAGGGGCGGCAAGGTGTTCGTGCCGTCTTTGCCGTCTTTGCCGCCCTTGCCGCCTTGATTAACCCCAGCCGGTTCCCTACGTTAGCCCTCCCGCATGAGCCCCACCGCGCTGCTGGTGCTGACGACGCTCGCAAGCGAGCAGGACGCCCGGGCGCTCGTCACAGCACTGGTCGCCGACCGGCTGGTAGCTTGCGGGACGCTCCTCCCCGGGGCCCGATCGATCTATCGGTGGGCAGGGAAGGTGACGGAGGAGACGGAGGTGGTCGTGTTGCTCAAGACCGATGCTCGCAAGTGGGACGCGCTCGCCGCCGCGGTGCGGGCGAAGCACCCGTACGAGGTGCCGGAACTGCTCGCGCTGCCCGTCGAGCGCGGGCTCGAGCCGTATCTCGCCTGGCTCGCGAGCGAGGTGGGGGGGGGGGCGTGATCCGCAAGCGCGATCCGCGGTGGCAGACGGCGGCCGAGCGGGCCCGGGTGGCGGCGGAACTGATAGAGGAAGCCGAGTCGCTCACCGAGACCAGCACGATCGCGTCGCCCGCCGACGTCGCCCGCGCCAACCTGCCGCCGCCGATCAGGGTCGAGCTGCCAGTCGAGCCGGAGCCCGCCCCGGCCGAAGTACCCACGGCCAGTCCCCCAACCGCCGAAGCCGTGGCGCCGAGCCCGGACGAGATGCTCGCCGCCGACCCCGCGAACGTCGCCCCCCTCCTGGAGCGCGCCGCCCGGCTCGCGGCGGGAGGGGAGTACGCCGCCGCGCAGCGCGACTACGACCGGGTGCTGCGCGCGGCGCCGGCGCACGGCGAAGCGCTGACCGCCCTGGGCGTGGTGCTCTCGCGCCGCGGGCTGTGGAGTGCCGCCGTGACGCAGCTGCGCCGCGCCGCGGAAGCCGATCCCGGCCGCGCGGCCGCCTGGTACTATCTGGGCGAAGCGCTGAACCACGTGGACGACCTGCGCGGCGCCCTGGTCGCCTACGAGCGCGCCGTCGAGCTCGAACCCCGCAACGTCAAGGCGTTGTACGGCCTCGGCATCGTGCTGGACCGCCTCAACCGGCCGGACGAGGCGACGCGGATGTACCGCCGCTCGCGGGAGGCCGCCGGCAGGTGATCCGCGTGGTCGTGGACGATCTCGCGTTCCTCGCTTCCGACGCGCTCGTCCGCCCCGCCACGGCCCGCCTCGACCCGACGACACCCGTGGTGCGCCGGCTCGAGCAGGTGGGCGGCAGCGAATTCGTGAGCCGCCTGCGCATGCAGAAGGAGCTCGCGGTGGGCGCGGCGGTCGTGACGGCGGGCGGCGGCGACCTGCCGGCCGAGTTCGTCATCCACGCGGTCATCCAGAGCGACGACGAGCCCGTCACCCGCGGCGGCGTGGCGCGCGCCTGGCAATCTGCGCTGGAGCAGGCGCAGGCCTGGGAGTTCGCGCACCTCACCGTCCCGCCGATCGGGACGGGCGCGGGCAACCTGTCGCTGGAGGACGCCGCCGACATCATGGTCCAGGTGCTGACCGCGCATCTCGGGAACGCGACGTTCCCGACGAACGTATCGTTCGTCGTGGAGACGCCGGAAGCGCGTGAGGCGTTCGAGGCCGCCCTCCAACGCAGCGGGGCCGGGGGAGCCACCCAGTCGTGACGCGCCGCGGCTGGGCGACGGCGATCCTGGTGGCGTGGGTGGCGGCGCTCGGATGGCTGGTCCGACGGGAGTTCTTTCAATCCACGGGCGCGCGGCTCGCCGAGGCCGCGCTCAGCGTACCGCCGGGCGCGGTGTACTACCGGCTCGACGTGGGCGGCCAGCAGGTGGGGCTCGCCTCCAACACCATCGACACCCTCGGCACCACCATCCTCGTCACGGACGTGCTGGCGCTCGACGTCCCGGCCCTCGGCAGTCTGCATCGCACCAGTGCGATGAGCCGCGCGACCGTGAGCCGGGCGCTCCGGCTCCAAAGCGTGGACGCGCGGTTCGACGGCAACCTCGGCCGGTTCACCGCCCACGCGGTCGTGAGCGGTGACACGCTCCTCACCGTGACGCTCGAGTCGGGAAACCACGCGGACACCACCCGCGTCCCGCTGCGGCACCCGATCGTGCTCCCGAGCCTGCTGCCGCTCCGGCTCGCGTTCGGCCGCGAGCTCAGGCCCGGCCGCACCGACACGATCTCGGTGTTCGACCCGTTCCTCCTGAGCGAGCGCCCCGTGACCGTGAAAGTGGCCGCGGAGTCCACGTTCGTCGTCGCCGACAGCGCGGCCTACGACTCGACGGCGATGGCCTGGGTGCCGGCGCACTTCGACACGGTGCGGGCGTTCGGCATCGAAGAAGAGACGGGCGGCGTGCGCGGCCGGGCGTGGATCGATGCCCAGGGGCATGTGGTGCGAGCCGAGAGCCCAGCGGGCTTCACGCTGGAGCGCTCGGCGTTCGAGATCGCCTACCAGAACTTCCGCAAGCGGGACACGCTGCGGGTGGCCCGCGCGAGCGCCGCTCCCGGCCCGGGCGACGTGATCCCGCTGACCGCCCTCGCCGCGCGCGCCCCGCTCCGCGGGGGGGGGAAGGCAGGCACCCCCGACCGGTTGCGGGTGCGGCTCACGGGGGTCGATCTCGCCCGCTGGGGAGCGGATCTCGCGAGCGGGCGGCAGCGACTCGCCGGCGACACCCTGGTGGTGCAGCGCGAGGGAGCGGCCGCGCTCGCCGCCCGGTACCGGCTGCCGGCGCGTGATACGGCGCTGGCCCGGTTCCTCGCGCCCGAGCCGTTGATCCAGGGGGACGATCCTCGCATCCACGCGCTGGCGCAGCTCGTGCTGGGCGGCGAGCGCGACCCCGCCCGGGCGGCGCGGCTCCTGCTCGACTGGGTGCACGGGCACGTCGACCCCCAGGTCGCGGCGGGCGTGCCCAGCGCCCTCGCGGTGCTCGACGCGCGGCGCGGGGACTGCAACGAGTACACCGTGCTATACGTGGCCCTGGCGCGGGCGGCCGGGCTCCCCGCGCGCACGGCGGCCGGGCTCGTGCATCTCGGCGGCCACTTTTATTACCACGCCTGGCCCGAAGTGTACGTGGGCGACTGGGTCGCGTTGGAC
>Ga0209690_1001789_pt1 | contig 12272 bp, 11 predicted proteins | sample GraSoiAngelo_150_FD_186164 | JGI IMG/M metagenome (GOLD analysis project Ga0209690, IMG submission 186164) | Grasslands soil microbial communities from the Angelo Coastal Reserve, California, USA - 14_1009_09_40cm (SPAdes) (version 2) | ecosystem: Environmental > Terrestrial > Soil > Grasslands ...
ACCTGCTCGGCCGCACGCCCGGCCTGCGCCGGTTCTTGCCCAGTCCGTATGGGCTTCCGCTCCGCCGGCTCGGGCGGCTGCAGCTCGATGCCGCGGTCCTGTTCGAGCAGGTGACGAACGCGCTGAAGCTGATCGGCGAGCAGTACCTCACCCGCGTGTACGGCCACGTGTCGCGTCGCTTCCACCTCGCGGAGTGGGACGTGAGCATCACCCGCAAGCTGCAGACGCTCGACGGGATCTATGGAAAAATGGCGGACCGGGCGGCGACGCAGCGGATGGAGCTGCTCGAGTGGATCATCATCGTGCTGATCGCCGTGTCGATCGTGCTGCCGTTTTTCTCGGGGCTCGTCGGGAAGTGAGCTAGTAGGGCCGCTCTCGACGCTGGTCGCGGGGGAGAATCATTGCCCGCACCACTGCCGTGGCGTCCACGGCAATCAGCAACCCCTCCTGCGGCAGCGACTGCACCCCAATCACGATTCCCGCCGGCGGGTTCCGCTGGGGGAAGAAATCCGGCGCTGCCTGGCGGATTCGTTCCATGTCCTTGGGCGAGAAGTTCACGACATAAATCGTGAGCTTGGCGACGTCGGCCGGGGTCGCCCCGCCGATCCGTAACACCGTCGCGAGGTTCGCGAACGCCTGGGCGGCCTGGGCGCCCAGGTCGCCGGGACCGACGAGGCGGCCGGTGCTGTCGAGGGCGACCTCACCCGACACGTACAGCGTCGGCCCGATGCGCACGGCGTGTGTGAAGCCCGGCAACGCCGCGAGCGTTCCGGGATTGATGTAGCGGGTGGAAACGGGATCGGGCACCTGGCGGACGGCGCCCGGGGTTGGAGCGACGCAGGCGGCGAGCAGCGGGATGGTGACGATGCTGGACAGGGCGACGCGCATGCGATGCTCCTCACGAGGGCGGGGGGGTAGGGACGTCAACGCCACTCTGTATACGCCGGGGACGGGTCGGAGTTCAAGGGTCCGGCGGCGGTGGTTCAGGGCAGGGCAACGCGCAGCGAGACTTGCATCGAGACGTAGCGCCACTGCGCGGTCGTCGCCGACTCGGTGGCGACCTCGGTGGCGACGCCGGAATCGTCGCCGTCCAGCTCGAACCGGAGCTCGCGCCCCGGTGCGAGCGGCACCGCGATAAGCGAATAGAGGCGCAAGGCGTGACGCCAGGGCCCGACCGCAGCCCCCTGCCGGGCGGCCACCCGCTGCACGCCTACGCCGAGATCGAAGGCGAGCACGATAGACCGGGCGGTCTCGAGCTCGATGTATGATCCCGCCTGCGCTATCTGAACGAGCCGGGGCGCGAAGTACCCTGCGCTCGAGGGCCGGGAGTAGCGGATCTCGTGGATCTGGCCCGACACCTCGAGAATCGGCGTCAGGGCCACCGCCGCCACGCCGGCGAAGGTCGTCCGGTGGTTCACATCGAAGGAGCTGCTCAACGCGGCCGTGCGGCCGATCCCGCGGAGTTTGAGTCCTCTCGCGACGGGCAGCTCGACGATCGCGCCTATTTCTGTTCGCACCACCCGGTTCGTCACGAGGAGCGGGCTCGCGTCGATCACGTTCCGCCGCGCGCGGAGGTCGATGGCCGGTCCGCCCACCGGGTCACGCCAGCGGGCGCGCAGCTGGCCAGTGGGGATGAGTGTGGCGCGCGCGCCGCCGATGGCGTCGACCCGAGTCGCTCCCCCCTCCAGATCGACCTGCAGCGTGCCCCGGGGCAGCGCAGCGGCACGGAGCGTGAGCTCGTCGAGCCCGATGGCGGTGCCCCCGTCGCGAATCTGCTCGCGGGTCGCTCGCACCCCGAGCCGGGTCGGCCCGGAGGCCCCGAGCTCGGCGGCGCCGCCCAGCCGGAGTGTGGCGTTCCCGTCAGAATCACGGCTGCCGCCCACCAGGGGCATGATGGCGGGGGCGGCGGCCACCCGCGCCGCCGCCAGCTCGCGTCGTACCTCGGCGTCCGTGGGGTGAGCGGTGAGCCAACCCTCGTAGACTGCGATGGCGGCACCCGCTCGGCGCGCTCGCGCCAAGGTCCGCGCGCGCCCCACCACGGCATCGCGCTCGTCGGGCGCGAGGCGCAGGGCATCGTCGTAGCACCGCAGCGCCGCGCTGAAGCGCCCTGCGCGCGCCAGCATCTCCGCCAGCGCCATGTACCCCCAGGGGTCCGACGGCTCGAGCGCGACGTAGCGGCGGAACAGCCGCAGCGCCAACCGGGGGTCATGTCGGTGTAGCTGCGCGAGGCGATACGTGGCGTGGGAATTCCACGGGTCGGCGGCGAGCACCGCGGCGTACTCCTGTGCGGCGGCTCGCGTATCCCCGGCTGTGAACGCTGAGTCCGCGCGGCCGAGATGGCCGGTGGTGAGGTTCCCGCTCTGTGCGGCGGCTGGGCGCGCGTGAGCCGTGACGACCGCTCCGAGGACCAGTAGCACGATCCGCCTCCGGCGCCCGCCGGCCGCGACGGCACGCCGGCCTTGGTACCGTTTGATGGAGGTCTCGCGGTCCGGCCGCCGGCGGATCCACAGGCGCAACACCTCGACGCCGAGGAGCACGGCGGCCAGGGTCCCGACGCTGAAGAGGAGCGCCACGGCGGGCAACAGGTTGCCCGGATGCAGCGTGGCAACGGCCGGGATGACGCTGCGGGAGGCGCTGAGCGCGAGGCCGAGGAGCCAGCCCGTCGCCCACACGCCCGCGAGGATGGCGCCCGCGATGGCCGTCTGCGTGGCAACCATGCCCCACCCACGCGACCTACGGCCCCGCACCCGTAGGTACGCTTCCCGCAGGGGCGTCGCCAGCGCGCTCATCAGGTAGAACATCCCACCGATCCCGGTCCCCGGCAGGCCGGCCGTCACGGTCAGTGCCCCTTCTCGTAGACGCGGAGCGAGCGACCGAGCAGCAGCTCGGCGCAGACCGCACGCAGAAAGAAGACCGCGTTGACCGTTCGCAGCACGAAGAACGCGGGGATGCTCGCGATCGCGCGGCGGATCTCCCGCCGCCGTGCGGCGCCAGCGAGGACCGGAACGAGCACGGCAGGGGCATCGATCACGTAACCGATCAGCACCCAGGGCCTCGCGAGCAGGAGCGCGAGGATTGGCAGCAGCACCAGGTAGACCGCGGCCGCGATCGTCGCATCCCAGAACGCCACCGCCACCGCGGAGCGCAAATAGGGCACCGCGAGGAGCCCGCGCCAGTGCAGCTTCACGTTCTGAACGAACCCGTGTGACCAGCGCCGCAGCTGCTTTCCCATCAGCGTGAGGGTGTGAGGCTCGATCGGGTAGCACACCGCTTCCGGCACGAAACGCACCTCATGGCCTGCTTGGTACAGGCTCCAGGTCAGGTCCACATCCTCGGCGAGGGTGCGGTTCGACCAGCCGTTGTGCGCCCCGAGGATGTCGGTCCGATACATCGAGAAACAGCCCGAGGAGATGAGGGGCTTCCCGTAGTACTCCTGCAGCTGCTTGTAGTAGGTGAACGCGAACAGATACTCGATGTAGCGCCCCCGCTCCCATACGCTCCGCACCCGCTGCGGGAGCACGAACCCGCATGCCGCCGCGACGGTCGGACGGGAAAAGGCCGGCAGCAGGCACTCGAGCGCGTCCCGTGCGAGAACGGTATCGGCGTCAACGGCAACGGTGAGCGGCGTGCGGACGGAGCGGAGCCCAAAATTTTGTGCCCCTGCCTTGGAGCCGGTGTTCGTCGGTGGTCGGACGACCACGACCCCGAGCGCGCGGGCCACGTCGCCCGTCCCGTCGGTCGAGCAGTCGTCCACGACGATGATCGCAGCCGGCGGCGTGGTCTGGCCCTGCAGGCTCTTGATCGTGTCGGCGACGCTGGCGGCTTCGTTGTACGCCGGAATGATCACCGTCACGTCGGTACCGGCGATCGGGCGGAGGAGGGGCGCGGTACGGTCGCGGCTCCATCGGTGCTTCAGGCGCGCTGCGCTAGAAGACAAGATCGCGTCCCGCTGTTGCAGGCTGAGGGTTATGGCCGATACGGGACTTGCTCGACGTTCCGGGGGCCGGGGCGTTTCCTTGCTAAAGAGGCCGCCCGGCTGACTCGGGTAACGCAGCCGGACGGGCAACCCGGGTTGCAACGCCGCAACGGCTCTAGAACATGAACCCCATGCGGAAATAGATCGCCGTGCGCTCGGGGCTCCTGGCGGCCGCGATCGACAGTGTGTTGGCCCGACGGTGCTGCCAGGCGAGCCAGAGCCCGCCCCCCGCCGCGGCTTGCCAGCGGCCTGACGACTCCCCCGGGGTCCAGACCCGCCCCGCGTCCGCCAAGCCGAAGGTGCCGACGTCGCCGAACGGCAGGCGGCCGGCGAGGAGCCGCAGCTCGGCGTTGCCATACGCACCGCGTCGTCCGGCGAACCGCTGCTCGGGGTAGCCCCGCACCGTCAGCCCGCCACCCACGTACACCAGCTCCTGGAAAGGCACCGTGCCGCTCACCGCCGCGCCGCCCGCCCGGAGCGCGAGCGTCGCGGCAGGCGGGTCGCCGGCCGAGAGGTAGGTAGAAGCCTCCGCCGAGACGCTCGCGAATCCGGAGACGACGTCCCAAACGGCTGGATACCACTGCCCGGCGATGCTCACATGCAGGCCGCGGGCCGGTGCGGCCGGGAAGTCGCGCGTGTCGAGCTCGAGCGCGGCGCGCGCCCCGACTTGGCCGAAATCACCCGTGCCGTAATAGGGACCTGTTGTGGCGAGGACGGTGCCTGAGTCGCTCGGGGTGTGAGCGTACTTGAGGAGCGGTCCCAGGGTGAGCCGGAGTCGGGGCGACAACGGGATCCCCACGCGCGGCGCGACGAGCAGCTCCTTCTGGCGCACGCGGTACACGCTGTCCGGCTCCGACCCCTTGGTTTTGTTGCCTAATCCGTAGAACCGAATGAGCTCGAGCCCCGACGCGCGCAGCTCGATGTAGAGAATTGTCGGAAAGAGCGGCCGCCGGAACTCACCTGCCACGTCGATACGGTACGTGCCGGCGCTGGTCGCGTACGCGGCCTCCGCAAACAGGCGGGTGCTCGGGGGCAGCGCGCGGAATCCGTAGCGCGTGTGCCTGATGCCCGCCCCGACGAGCAGCCCGATGTCGGGGGAGTAGCTCGCTCCGAAGAGCGGCACCGTCTGCGGTTGCCACGCGTCCGGGCCGGTCTGCCCGGAGGCCGGCGTCGGTCGCGCCAGCCCCAACGCGCCGAAAGTCCCGAACGCGAGCACGCCGCGGATGAGTCCAGGCACCAGCGAGAACATCCCGCCCCTGGGCCCCCAGAGCAAGACTTGCCACGCAGTCGCCCGCGTTAGTATTGGGGAAAGGAGTTGCCCCAATGAATGCCAGGCCACTACTCGCTGCGCTCGTGCTCGGAACCGCGCCGCTCGCCGCGCAGCACCCGGCTGCGCCCGGGCATCCAATGATGGGCGACCCGATGGCCCTGCAGGACCTGATGGGCCCGATGATGCAGGTCCTGGTCTACACGCCGCAGCATCTCCTCGCACGCAAAGACGCGCTCGGGCTCACGAGTGATCAACTCGCGCGCCTCAGCACGTTGCGCAACGCCGCCGAGACCGGGACGGAAGCCGCCATGGCGGACGCCAAGCGCCACGTTCAGGCCATGCAGCAGGCCGCGGCTGGCCTCACCCCCGACACGGTTGCCTTGAAGACCCACTTTGCGGCCGCGCACGCCGCGATGGGGAAGGCGCACTGGTTGTCGCTCGTCTCGGCGGTGCAGGCGAAGGCGGTCCTCGACGATGCGCAGCGCACCAAGCTCAAGGCATGGGCCGATTCCATGCAGGCGTGGATGCAGCAGCACCGTCACATGATGAAGCCGACCCAGCCGCACTAGACATATCAACACAACTTGATATATTGCGGTGCATGCCCGTAACGACCCTTCCCGCCGTCGGCCGCGCGGCTCGCCGGTTTCACGCGCTCTCGGATGAGACCCGGCTCGAGATCGTGCGGCTCTTGTCGCACGGGGAGCGCTGCGTGTGCGAGCTGCAGGACGTGCTTGATGCGGCGCAGTCGCGTCTGTCCTTCCATCTGAAGACGCTCAAGGACGCGGGACTCGTGAGCGATCGGCGAGAGGGCCGGTGGGTTTACTACTCGCTCAGTCGCGAAGCGCTCGACGAGATCGCCGAGTTCGCATCCGAAGTGAAGCCGGGGAAGCACGCCGGCAGCTGCGCCCGGGCGTGCTGCAGCTAGACGGTTTTTTTGGTGCCTAACCCATCAAGATTTGTTGATAAGGAGCGGTGCACACATGGGTGGCGACGAGATCAAGCAGACGGTGAAGGAGAAGTACGGACAGGCCGCGCTCCGCGTAGCCGGCGGCGAGCGCGGGAGCTGTGGGGGGACCGGCAGCTGCGGCTGCGATCCCGTCAGCTCGAACCTCTACGATGCAGCGGAGACGGCGACGCTGCCTGAGGGGGCGGTGCTGGCGTCGCTCGGCTGCGGCAATCCCACGGCCCTCGCCGAGCTCCACGAGGGGGAAGTGGTACTCGACTTGGGGTCCGGAGGTGGGATCGATGTCCTGTTGTCCGCCAAGCGCGTGGGCCGGACCGGAAAAGCCTACGGCCTCGATATGACCGACGAGATGCTCGGCCTGGCGCGCGAGAACCAGCGCAAGGCGGGAGTCGCGAACGTCGAGTTCCTGAAGGGGGAAATCGAGCACATCCCGCTCCCGGATGCGTCGGTGGACGTGATCATCTCGAATTGCGTGATCAACCTCTCGGCCGACAAGCGCCAGGTGTTGCGGGAGGCCTTCCGCGTTCTCAAACCAGGCGGCCGGTTCGCCGTGTCGGACGTCGTAGTGCGGGGCGAGCTGCCGTCGGCGGTGCGCCGCAGCATGGAAGCCTGGGTCGGGTGCGTCGCGGGCGCCCTGGAGGAAGAGGAGTTCAAGGTCCTCCTCGCGGAGCAGGGGTTCGAGCAGATCAGCATCGAGCCCACGCGGATCTACCAAATCGACGACGCGAAGGCGTTGCTCCAAGGCGCCGGACTCGACGCGGAGGTGCTGGCGCGGGAGGTCGATGGCTGCGTGATGGGGGCGTTCGTGCGGGCGCGGAAGGCGCTCGAGTAAGCCGTGTTCCGCGTTCTCTTCCTCTGCACCGGCAACTCGGCGCGCAGCCAGATGGCCGAAGCCCTGCTCAACTGGAAGGGCCGAGGACGATTCCAGGCCGAGAGCGCCGGGTCACGCCCCGCCGAGGGAGTGAATCCCCTATCGCTCATCCCGCTTTTGCCGCATAGTCCTTAGGCGATTGGCTCACCTTCCTCCACTCTCAGGAGGCGCCTATGCGTCCGGTTCGCTGGAATCGATCCCTACCCCCATGGGCGGGAGTGATCGCCATCGGTGTCTCGCTCGGGGGGACCCCACCCCGACTTGCCGCCCAGGGGACGGCGAAGGCGGAGTTCGCGCCCTTCGTCGGTGTGTATGTCCCGACGGCGAAATCCGTCGACGAGCAGTCCGGTAGCGACTTCATCCGCTCCAAGCAGAAGACGACGGTCGTATTCGGCAGCCGGGTGGGTGTGCGGGTGAGTGATCGCGTTGCGGTCGAAGGCTCGTTCGGCTATGCCCCGAGCAAGCTCAAGACCGACTTCAATCTCACCGGCATCGGCAGTGGAACGGACGAAACCGCCGGTACGGTGATGCTCATCAATGGACGACTCCTCCTCGGATTTGGTCCGCGGGCGGGAAACACATCGTGGCACTTCATCGTGGGTGGGGGAGCGATCATCCGGGGGGGCGACGCGTGGTCTGGCGTGGGCGGCAAGACCGACATCGGTGGCGCCGTGGGCGTCGGCGCCAGGTTCAAGGTGGGACCGACGCTCGCGGTCCGCGCGGACATCGAGGACAACCTGTACTCGGCGAAATTCGACTTCTCTGGGACCGAAAGTAGCTCCAAGTTCCAGAACGATATCGCCGCGGCGGTCGGACTGGCGGTCTCGTTGGGCAAGTAGCGCGCGCCGAGCGAACGACGAAGCCGGGACTGCGTCGGTCCCGGCTTTCGCGTCGCTCCGATGGTCGTTCCGTCTGCTTGCCCGTCGGCGCGCCGCGCCGTATTACTAGCCCACACCTGGACTTGTAACCCGTCATTCTCCAGGAGGTGGCCCGTGAGATCGACCCCCGTTCTTCCGCTGCGCATCGCGTTCCTGTTCGTCGTCCCCTTCGTCCCGCTGGTCGCGCAACAGACCGGTACGGTCTCGGGGACCGTGGTGGCAACCGAGTCGGGCGCGCCGCTGGTCGGGGCGAGCGTCGTGATCGTCGGGACGGCGCGCAGCGTCCTTACCAACGAGAAGGGGCTGTATCACCTGAGCGTCCCGGCCGGCGCGCATAGCGTGCGCGCCCGGCTCATTGGCTACGAGCCGGCGGAGCAGCGCGTGGTGGTGCCTGCCGGGCAGACGGTCAGCGTCGATTTCAAGCTCACCGCGACGCCCCTCTCCCTCAACGAAGTCGTCGTGGTCGGTGCCCGCACGTCGCGCACCGCCACCGAGACGCCGGTGCCGGTGGACGTAATCACCTCCCAGGAGGTGCAGGAGACGGGCCATACCGAGGTGAACCAGATCCTCGCCACGCTCGCGCCGTCGTTCAACGCGTCCCACCAGACCATCGCCGACGGCTCCGACCACATCAACCCGGCGAGCCTGCGCGGCCTCGGCCCCGACCAGGTGCTCGTGCTCGTCAACGGCAAGCGGCGGCACCCGCCGGCGCTGGTGCACGTCAACGGGACGTTCGGCCGGGGCACCGTGGGCGTGGACTTGAACGCGATTCCCACCGCGGCGATCGAGCGGATCGAGGTCCTGCGCGATGGGGCCGCTGCCCAGTACGGCTCGGACGCCATCGCTGGCGTGATCAACATCGTGTTGAAGGATCGGGCGTCGGGTATTCAGGCATCGAGCACGGCCGGCGTCACGGGGGAGGGCGACGGCGAGGAAGTGAGGGCCGACATGAACGTCGGCTTCGGAATCGGCGAGCGGGGTTTTTTTAACGTGACCGCCGATTATCTCGACCGGCAGGCGACCAATCGGGCAGGACCCTATTCGGGTCCGATTTTCGTGCGTCCCGCACCCAGCAATGCTGCGGCATACACGGATTCATTGCGGCAAATCGATACTGACTCGCTCACGGCGTACGGGCTGACGCGGAATGATTTCGATATGCGGATCGGCCAGTCGGCTGCGACGTTTGGTACGGTGTTCTACAACACGATGTTCCCACTCGCGGCCAACGCCGAGTTCTACAGTTTCGGCGGATTCTCAAATCGCGCGGGCGACGCAGGCGCGTTCCGTCGCTTCCCCGACCAGGACCAGCAGGTCACGCCAGAGATCTTTCGCTACGGCTTCCTTCCCCTGATCAACACGGGGATCACCGATCGCTCGGTCAGCGCGGGCGTTCGTGGCAGCACGAACGGGTGGGATGTCGACTTCTCCCTGACGCATGGCAGGAACGACTTCCAGTTCCTCATCGAGAACACCGTCAACGCGTCCATGGGGGCCTCGAGTCCCACGACCTTCAACGCGGGGCGGCTCGGCTTCGCGCAGACCGTGGGGAACCTCGATCTCGTGCGGCCAGTGACCTTGCCGGCCGTGAAGGCGATGTCGCTAGTGCTGGGAGGCGAGTTCCGCCTGGAGACCTACCGGATCGAGGCGGGCGACGAGCCGTCCTGGCTGCTGGGGCCGGACTCGACGACAAGCGGGCAGCCCAAGCTCGCAGGCGCGCAGGGGTTCCCCGGGTTCCAGCCGTCCAACGAGATCAACCGGCCTCGCACGAGCATCGGCGGGTACGTCGGCCTCGAGAGCCAGCTGAGCGACCGTGTGACGCTCGACCTGGGCGGCCGCTACGAGAACTACAGCGACTTCGGCAGTACGGTGACGGGGAAGGTCGCGGCGCGGCTCGAGCTGGTGCCGGGTTTTGCCCTGCGCGGCGCCCTGAGCAACGGTTTCCGGGCGCCCTCTCTCCACCAGGTGTGGTTCAACAACGTGAGCACGCAGTTTGTCACGGTGGGGCCCGGACTCCAGGCACAGCAGGTCCTCACCAGCAACAACCGGAGCCGGGTGACCGAGGCGTTCGGCATCGCTCCGCTGAAGGAGGAGACGTCGCTGAACGGGAGTCTGGGGGCGACGTGGCGTCCGTGGGACAACCTTTCGATCACGGCCGACGCCTATCACATCTCGATCGACGACCGGATCGTGATCACGAGCCAGTTCGCGACCACGGACACGATCGTGCAGCGGATCCTGTCGCCATTCCCTGGCGTGGGACGAGCCCAGTTCTTTTCGAACGCGGTTGACACTAGGACCCGAGGCATCGACGTGGTCGTCGCCTATGCGCGGGCCCTCGGCCCGGGCACATTGAACCTGACCGCAGCGGCGACGTTCACGAACACGAAGGTCGAGCGAATCAACATTCCGGATGCAATGCGGAGCATCTTTGCCAACGGCGACACCAACGTCATCAAGGGCCTCATTCTGAACCGCGAGGATCGGAATCGGCTCGAGGACGGGCTGCCGCGCGAAAAGGGAACGCTGTCCGCTCGGTACGGGTTCGGGCGGTTCACCGGGCTGGCGCGCGCCGCGTACTATGGCGTCCTCCACTACCGCGGCACCAGCGCTGCTGCGGATGAGCGTTTTGGCGCGAAGACACTGTTCGACCTGGATCTGGGCCTGGACGTTGGTCGCGGCGTGAAGGTCAACGTCGGCGGGTCGAACATCTTCAACGTGTATCCGGACAAGCAGGTGAAGGCGGGCAACATCAGCTTCGGCCGCTTCGTCTACAGCCGCCGGGTCACACAGTTCGGGATGAACGGCGGATTCTACTACGCACGGCTGCTCTTGAGCCTGTAGCGGCCCGCGGCGATCAGGCCTGGTCCAGCGGGCGTCGCCACAGCGATGACCCGAAGGCCAGGCTGGCCACGATGACGTTGGCCACGATGATCGGGAGGGAGTGGATCAGCACGCCGTAGGTCGCCCACGCCAGGGCGGCGAGCCCCTGAACGCGGCGCAGGGTCGTCGATCGCTTGCAGAAGTAGGAGCTCGCGAAGATGGCCGTCGCGAGCCATCCGATCAAGTCAGGCATACCCGCGCCCCCCCTCCCGGCTCACGCAACCAGCGGCGGCGCCGCGTCCGTGTCGCGGATCGTCAGGAGATCCGTCTGCACCTTGTCCCATTCCTGGAGCACGAGCCCGCGGGACTCGAACAGCGCATGAATGCCACCCGCGTCCATGCCCACGATGTCCTCCAGGATGGGGACCAGCACGCTGACGGCGTCGTCGCTCAGGACGGTGCGCTTCGCAATCTGCGCGAGGTACTTGTTCTCGGACACCGCGATCGTGAGTCCGTTCAAGCGGTTGACATGCAGCATCACGTGAATGTCGGAGCTGCCGTCACCCACGTAGATCACCCGGTCGTGGCCCACCGGCAACTGCGCCCGGAGCTCCTCCAGCAGCGCCACCTTGCCGTAGCCGGCGGTGACGCGCTCGATCGACTGGATCTCGCCGGACGCGGGGTCGTAGTGGAATCGCGTTCCGTAGATGTGATCGGGTGGCACGATGCCTTCCAGCGCCGACTGGATCACCTCCTGGGGAGCCGCGGAAATGACGTAGAACGCGAAGTCGTACCCGTCCAGCTCGCCGAGCAGGCGCGGTAGCAGGCTCAGGTTCTGCTTCAAACGGACGCGCTTGCCCACCTCGATCAGGTGCTCCTTCCGCACCCGCCGGTACTCCGGATCGTGGAGCAGCAAATACGCGAGCTCCGCGCCTTGCTGCACCAGGTGGATACGTGAGAGCCCCGCGGTTTTCTCGCGAAAGTCGGAAATGCCCAGCAGCTCGCTCAGGACGATCCCCGAGTCGTTGAAGCTGAGGGTTTGGTCGAAGTCGCTCGCCAGCAGATATCGCTTCATTGTCCTTCCTTGGGTTCCGGAAACCCGACGCCCCCGCCGGAGCAGCTCCGGGGGGGCGTCGGCGCAGCAGGATGCCGCCCAGCGGGCTGGTTCAGGGAGCTGCCCACCGCCGATTGAGCACGAACGCCGGGCACCGCATCGAGGTTCCAAGGTTCATGGAACGCACTCTAGACGGGCCGAGAGGGCCTGTCAAGGCTTCGTGCCTTGCGCGAGCAGTTGTCGCAGCACGTACTCGAGGATTCCGCCGTGGCGGTAATACTGCAGCTCCTGCGGCGTGTCGATTCGTACGGTGGCCGTGAACTGCACAGCGGACCCGTCAGGCCGCGTCGCGTTGATCACCAGCTCCTTGCCGCGCGGGAATCCCTCCGAGAGCACGGCGGCGAGCCCCGTGATCTCGAACACTTCTTGTCCG
>Ga0209690_1001792_pt1 | contig 12269 bp, 14 predicted proteins | sample GraSoiAngelo_150_FD_186164 | JGI IMG/M metagenome (GOLD analysis project Ga0209690, IMG submission 186164) | Grasslands soil microbial communities from the Angelo Coastal Reserve, California, USA - 14_1009_09_40cm (SPAdes) (version 2) | ecosystem: Environmental > Terrestrial > Soil > Grasslands ...
TCAACTCCGAAAGTTTTGACTCACTCGCTCCCGTTTGTTTCGGCCTCTCGGCTTAACCCATCTATGTCGCTCGCACCCCTGCGGCTCCATTCGCGAGCAGGCCATTTGACATTTCACGCGCGAAGTTTACGGATTTTCAGCTCAGCTGGTTGCGGTCGTAAGGCCGCCTACGTCGAACCAGGGAAGCGTAGGAAAAGCAAAATTAAGAAGGAAGAAACCCGCCAGATTTGGATTCATTCCAGTCCTCCCGAGTCGTTCTCCGCTACCCTTGCGGCTAATGCCAGTCCGGCTCGGACCCGTGCATCTTGTCATTCCCAATTCCTCGATTTCAGCTGAAGAAGTCTAATAAATCGATTGCGCGCTACTTAGAATGTTAAGTATAGGTCTCAAAATGTTTTTCCATCGTTCTCTCCTTTTGGGGGTTAGTATGTTCGCGGTGGTGCCGTTGCTGGTACTTGCGGTTTCTCCACCCTGGGAGAGCGGACGCCGACGCGGAGAATTGTTCGTTCCCAGGTCGGCTGATGATGCTGCCTTGAGAACGCGAATCGCGGCACTCTCACCCGGCGTCAGCCCGGACGACGCTCGGCGAGCCGTCTATACTGCATACATGACCGGAGTAGAACTGCGCCGTCAGTGGCGTGTGGTGTGGCTGCCCGGCGTTCAGAACTTCCTTGTCAATATCGGAGCGAGAAAAGGGGGACTCTGTTTTCAGTGGGCAACGGAGCTTCTCGTTCGATTGGATGCGCTGAAGCTGCAAACGCTCGAGCTTCACTGGGCTGAGTCTTTTGTCAACACCGATGGTGAGCATAACGTCATCGTAGTTACGGCCAGAGGCCAACCGTTCGAACAAGGTATCCTCCTCGATAACTGGCGTTACTCGGGACAGCTCGTTTGGACACAAGTCACCATGGACCCGGAGTATCACTGGAAGGAAAACAAATCCGAAGCCGTCCGCAGATTGGAGAGAGCAAGGGAGACGGCTTCGAAACAAGTAGGACAACATCATGAGCAAAACAAAGGATCATCCAACTAGCATGCTGGTCAGACCAACGCTACCAGCAGCCGCCGCACCGGAGGACAATCATCCCATGGACTAGGTCCGCCCTTTATAGATGCGCCCTCTTCGCCCTTCGTGAATCTTCCTGGATCCGAAGCCTATCGCTGCGAACGGCCATTACGATCCCCACAACGAGATCAGTCAATCTTCGGCCTTTTGATTATATACCTCACGTTCAGCGAAGGCGGACGGCTTCCATAAATCTTTTTCACCATACCACTTTTGATTCCGCCAATTTTTTCCGTGGCCTTTTGAGAGCGAATGTTCTTTTCTCCGACATAAAAAACCACGTTCTCAACAAACTTGAATGCATGCGCTAGCATTAATTGTTTCATTTCCCGGTTGTATCGCCCTCCCCAATATTTTCGTGCCAGGAACGTCCATCCAATTTCAATCTCCGATTTGTCCGGATCATGACCGTAAAACCGCGTTGATCCGATGATTTGTTGGGTCTTCTTATCGATGACGACAAATGCCCCGCCGGATTCCAGGGCTTCCCTGAAGAAGATTTTAAATACTTCTTCCTTGTAACGATCGCTCTCGGGGTGCTGCTCCCAGATGAGCGAATCTGACGCGACCGCAAAAAGCTCGTCCCAATCATCAGGTGCGAGCGGGCGGAGCTCGATGAGTTCGCCTTTTAGATGTGGTTGAAGATCAAACGATATTCTTGATTTCGCAGCTTTGCCGGTTGCGTGGTTCACCTATGAATATCTGGTGTCGGTTTAGTCTGTAATCGATCTTGAGACCGTGCCAATCGATGGCGAGTTCGGCTTTCCGCCAAAGCTGGCTGAGCGCTCTAGAATTCGTTTTCCACATTCATCCAAGACATCGCATTGGCAATCTTCAACTCGTTTCAGCAATGTTTCCATTTGCTTGAGACGACTCATGCGTTGTTGTAGCTCTGCCAGCTTTCGCCGGGAGAGTTCGCGCCATCGTTTTGGCGGTCGCGTCCCGGGCGGAAACCCGAAAAATAACTTCCGTATTTCTTCCAGCGTGAAGCCAGTCTCGCGAGCACGTTGGATTACGGCGAGCCGAAACAACGCAGTCTCCTCGTAGCGGCGCTGTCCGCTCCTACGCAGCGGCGCGGGCAGAATACCGATCTGTTCATAATATCGAATGGCAGATGTTCGTAACCCAAACAGGCGTGCAACATCGGAGATAGCCAGGTCTTTCACCATTCAAAAATCTAAGAAATAACCATCTAAGCGCCACTCAAATTGCCCTCAATTTAGTTGAAAATTTCTCGTTGACTTAAAGTGAACTTGAAGTCGTAGCGTCGCCGAACTATGAAAAAAATAATCGTTTTGATCGCACTAATGGCCGCCCGGATTCCGGTCGGATTTTCAGCAGCGTCGGAGCTCACAGCCCAAGCCACGTTCTTAAGCAGCGCCGATATTTCGACTCTACTGAAGCGGATGCCGTCTGGCGCCTCCACTGATCAGCCGCTGCGGATAATTGACGGGGGAGCAGCCAATGTCGGCATCTTCGTTGTCCGCCGGCCACAAGAGCCCGATGAAGGCTGCACGATCGAGCACGACACCCTCGTTAACGATAAGACCACTTCCATCTTCTTGGTATTAGAAGGGGCTGGGACCATTGTCACCGGAGGCAAGCTCGTCCAGCCGGCGCCGGTACGTTCCAACGATCCGGATCTGAAATTGCTCGGGAGTGGCAGTCGGGGTAGCGGAATTCAGAATGGACAGAGCCGTCGCATTACCGCTGGCGACGTAGTCATCATTCCTCCCAGCGTTCCTCACGGGTTTAGCGCGATCGAAAAGTCTATCACTTACCAGGTCGTGCGGATCGATTCGGGAAAAGTACTGCCACTGAAATCTTCCTCCGCTGCGCAGGCGCGCGGCATTTCGCCCTTTGCATGCGATCGATTGGCGCTTTCGCCAGAGATTCAGAAACGGCACTTCGATGTGGTTGGACCGGAACTGTTAAAACTAACGAAGAGCGCCCGCGAACTAGAAGACGGGTACGACTTTGAATTTCCGGTTGACGAAAAAACATTCCGGCTCCTATCGGAGTGGGCGATGCAAGAGCGATTGTGCTGCCCTTTCTTGGATATCAGTCTGCGGTTTGAGCGAGAAGGCGGACCGTTGTGGTTACGGCTGGCCGGCCGCAAAGGAGTAAAGGAGTTTATCAAGATAGAGATGGCGCAAGGTGGGATCAAGCTGTGACGCGATCGTCTCTGAATCATTGGCCTACTCGAAAAACAAATGAGTGCGGCAACATGCGGCAAAGGAGCCACGCCATGTCACAGGTCTCGACACAAGAGTTCGAACAGCTAGGACTTCGGGTTCACGACTTTCTTGCCGGAGTGCCGCTCCATGACGTGTGGGCCGTTGATCTGCCAAGGACGCGCCCCGGTATCACGCTGACTGAGTTTCTGCGGGCGGCAGGCGGGTGTCCTTTCCCACTCCCGCCGGTCGTGCGCGCACTCGTAAATATTCGTCTCTTTATCGGACGGCTTCTTGGTTGGGATCGCGAGCCGGCGGCAACCGCGTGGGAAACCTTTGCAACACGTCTGACAACCGCCGATCGCTTGAAGTCGCTTGCGCCAGCGGGAACGCGCCAGGGGCTTTTCCGCATCGTGTACCGCTTCGAAAACGAGCAACTCCTCGAACTGATCAACCGCACAGCCCACGCTGCGGCGCTGAGCGCCCTCGTCGAAACGGCCAATGCCTACCGCTTCTATTTCGGCGTCTATGTGCGCAGCGTGGGACGCTTCACGCCGGTCTACATGGCCCTGATCGACCCTTTCCGTAAGCTGATCGTCTATCCGTCACTCTTGCGTAGAGTCCGCGCTAGCTGGAATCAAACATTTGGGACGGCCTGACGCGCAGCTCGTGCAGCGCCTTAGGGCGGCTGCACCCCAGAGCTGAATGGTCTTCACTCGGCCGCGACGATGAGTTCGCCTTTTAGATATGGTTGAAGATCAAATGACACAGCTCGGATTACTTTAACAACGAATCGACACTGATATCCGTTGAACCGTTAAAGCGTTACATCGTTAAATCGTTAAATCGTTGTAGCGGCGGTCTGCGACCGTCGGCCCTCCGGCAAGGGGAAAGAATCAGGAACCGAGGAAGAAATAAGGACAAAATCTGTAGCCGCGCCGCTGGGCAGCGCTGCCCTGCCAGTCGTCGCGAACTTACCTGCAACGTTTTTTTGCCACAGATTACACAGATTTTCACAGATCAGTAAAACATCACAATCTCAAAAGCGCCCTGAATCGGCGTCATCTGTGGATCCAAAACCGTCTCGAAGATTCGTGTGAATTCGTGTGCATTAGTGGTTAGCCTTCAAATGCTTTCTTCAGCGCGGAATTTGCGGGGTCTTCGGAAATGACGGCAACGACTCGTCAAGCTTAACCCAGGGCAATTTGTCTTCGAGCCAGATCGTTTTCTGCGGTGCAAATGGTGCCGGGTCGTCGAGCGACGCGATGGTTACGTCGATCGTTTCTGAATCTTTCGTGTCCTCGAAAAACAAATGGGTGCCGCAACATGCAGCAAAAGAACGAATCCGATTCGCATACGCAATTTTGCGCGGCTCACCTTTTGTGACGACGAGATCTTTGCGAGGCACCGATCCCCACGTGACATAGGGCGCACCCGCGCTTCGGCGGCAATCGATGCAATGACAATCGATCAGAGCAAAAGGCCGACTCTTCAACACGTATCGTGTCCCGCCGCAAACGCATCCGCCAGTCAACTCCATAAAATTCGTTTAGCGCAGTTTAACCACGAATTGACCCGAATGAACACGAATTTGGGTAGCGGATGCGTCTCGAGTGCTGGTTGCGGTGTCCCGCCGCAACGAACTTCCCCAAATAGATGAATCAGGAAACCAGGAAGTCAGGAAAATCTGTAGCCGCCGGTCGCTGACCGCGGCCCTGACCATTCGGCGTTCGATGTTGAATGTTGGGCGTTGAGCGTTTTCCGCTTCCGAATAGCACCCCTCGCCATTCTTAATTGAAACTCGCTCGTTGCCCGCACTAGCTCGCCGCTACCCTCGCAGCTTTACCTTCTATGTCGCTCATCCCATTCGCTCCATTCATCCTTCAGCCGCGTGTCCGGCTCCGGACCCACAATCTCCGCACTCGACTGCAATAGCATTCGTAATCGGACCCGAAAGTTCGCCGTAAGTCGGCTCCTCGTAGAACACCACGAACAGATGCGTTGCCAGAAAAAACACGGCGGCATAAATCAAGATCGACACCAATTCGTAAAAAAGCGCCACGCCAGGAAGGGCGAACGTAGCCCCGATATACATTGGATTTCGCACGAACCGATAAGGCCCCTGGGTGACGAGGCGGCGAGGCGGATCGAATGGCGCCGGCGTGCCTTTACCGATAAATGCGAAAGTGAGAATGCACCAGAGCGCTATCGCCGCGCCGATAAGTCCCGACGATCATCCCAGCAATCTGCAGCCCTCCAAAGACCGCGGGCCGGGAGATGCCCGACAAGGACAAGAGTCGGGCGGGTAGATAGATGAAGACGAATGCGATAAAAAGCGTCGCGTAAATGACTGCACGAACGAGGACAAAAATATTCATGACGTGCGCCGGCGGGCGTAATACGAGAGATCAGAGCACAGAAGTCAGAACTCAGGGCGCCATCCAGTTCGGACCTTCATAATTCTTCCGTCATCCTTCATTCTTTGCCATGAATGGGGTGACTTTCTGCATATCGTCCGGTTTCAGCAGCGGCAAGTCAACGGATCAATAAAGATTTCCCGATTTTGAAGTTTTTTCGTTCTGCGATCCGGGAAAAGCCTGCCCTGAGCGAAATCGCTCTCCTCGCCTCGCGGGCCAGCGCTAAGAGAAAACCCTTGCCGGAAACGAAGTCGGTGGTGCAGCATCCTGGTCCGGCGGCAAATCGAAACGGTGACGAGAACTTAACCTCATGGCAACGGCCAAGACTCTTGGTGCGGGGAGAGTGAATCGCTTCCTTTTGTGTCTCACTGTGATTTGCCTGCTCACTGGCTGCACTATGCTTTCCGTCCGAAGATTCGAGAACGATTTCGATGGGCTTAATGCTGCCGCTTCGCGCTCAAATTCCGCAGGCGGCACGCTGCGCATTCTTTTCATTCACGGAATGGGTCATCACGCGCCCGGTTATTCCCAGCCAGTGATGCAGGGGATCGCCGTCCGCTTGAACCTGAGCAATACCGGACCTTCGCGCAGGATAACCATTCGCAAAGAGAGTCATGACTACGGCGAGATAAATATTGCCAACTATTCCAGTTCCGAAGGCAAGAAGGTGCGGGCCTACGAGTTAACCTGGTCAGCTACGACAGACGCTCTTAAGGCGAGGCAATTTGCCTCCGACGCCACATACGCCTCCAACCGTGTTTTGGTGAACCGGCAACTGAAAGCGCAATTGATCGACGATGCCTTGGCTGATCCGGTTCTCTACATTGGCCGCTATCGTAACCACATGCAATTCCCGATCATGCGCGCGATCGAAGCGATCTTGCACGATTACGAACCGCAGGATGAGCTCGCGATCATCACCCACAGTCTCGGCAGTTACATGTGCTACGACACTCTCCTAAAAATGAGCCGAGGCGAACGGATCATGGGCGAAAAGGAATATTCCGCCGATGTAGTGCGAGATTTGATCGGTCATACAAACTACGTTTTCATGCTCGCGAACCAATTGCCGCTGCTGGCATTGAGCGCTTCGGCACGCGTCTGACACAGCCGTCAAGGCTCTGGCCGAAATCCGGCGTCAGAACAAACCGAGAGCTCGACTGCAACGGCAGCAAGCTCCCCTCGCTTTGCACCTCGTTGCTTTCAGCGATCCGAACGACCTCCTTAGTTACCCACTCGATCAAAGCTCTATTTCAGGCAGCACTATCATATACAGCAACGTTGTCGTGAGCGTGGAACGCTCAGCGATTCTTGGGGTCTTTGCCTGGCCGCTGACGGCGCATACCGGCCATGACAAGAGCAAAGTGGTCATGGATTTGTTGGCCTTCGGCCACAAGGGAGCCGATTTGCGTGCGGCGAGTCAACCACCTGTCACGCCGTAGCTTTAGCAAAGGCGGATCAACTATCAACTATCAATCGACTGCTTGGGGAGTCTTAGAGCTCTTCGGGAACGACGGAAGCGATTTGTCGAGTGTAACCCAGGGCAATTTATCTTCGAGCCAGATCGCTTTCTGTGGCGCAAATGATGTCGGATCGTCGAGCGACGCGATCGGCGTGCCCGACCTCTCCGGGCAAATTCAAAGATGCACGCGGAAAGCACCGCGACACCTAGGCCGATGCACACGAGGCCGAGCAACTCCGTCGGGCTGGTCAAGTCGAACTGCGTCCGAACCAGTCCGAAGAATCTCCACGGCACATAGCCGGCGAAAACACCTGGAAGCAAAATCGTCCAGAGGGGACTTCGCAACGGGAGCCAAACCGATGACCAACCGCGAGCGCGACTGTTCATCCCTCATCCTTCATCCTTTCGCGGCGTTCTCTACGGTGGCGATGTCAATCTTGTCCATTTCCATCATCGCTTTCATGACGCGATTCGCCTTCCCGGCATCGGGATCGGCCAACATATCGGCGAGAAAGACCGGGTTGACCTGCCACGAGAGACCGAATTTGTCTTTGAGCCAGCCGCACCGCCCGGTCGATCCGCCGTCGGCGGAAAGTTTCTCCCAGAAATAATCGATCTCATCCTGGGTCTCGCAGTTGACCGAGAACGAGATCGCTTCGGTGAACTTGAACTGCCCCGAACGCTTTCGGGGTTGAGCGCCACGACGTCGACTCTGTCGAGCGTAAATTCCACCGTCATCACGCTGTCCTGCGGCCGCGGCCCATCCTCGCCGTAATGCGTTATCTTCCCGATCTTCGAATTCTTAAAAATGCCGACGTAGAATTTAACTGCCTGCTCCGCTTCCGAATCGAACCATAAAAAAGGATTTATCTTCTTCATCTGATTTCCCTCGGCGGTTTTCAGCGAGGGCGCAAGTCCTGGCTGTGCTCGTCACTGCTCACTTGGCTACCACGCCGAAGCCGTGCGCGGAGGTGGGTCACTCGTGAATGCTGTACCTAGCATTCTGGCTTTCGCTTGCTTATTCGCGTTCGGCGCAGCAAATTTACGCGCCCAACTGCAAAAAACGGTTCCGGCGTAATGAACAAAATTGATTTCGCAGTCGGCATTGGCGGTGAGAACGGCCAGGGGATTGCTTCCACTGGAAACATTCTCGCGCTCATCTTTGCGCGGCGCGGGCTGCATCTCAACGCCTACAACGCTTACCAGTCGATCATCCGCGGCGGCCACACTTTTCTGACGATTCGCGCCGGCGACGCGCCGGTCCGCAACATGGGGGACAAGATCGACGTGTTCATCCCGCTCAATCAAGACACGATGGATCGGCACCTGCATCTATTGAAGAGCGGCGCGTGCGCCATTTACGACAAAGAGAAGGTCACGCCCGGGAAGGCGGCCGACGGCGTCCAACTCTGCGCGATGCCGATGAAGGAATTGACCAAAGGCAACAAACTGGCGGTCAACACTGCTGCGCTCGGCGCGACGCTCCAACTGCTCGGGATTGAATCGGAGCCGCTCGAGACGGTCATTTCGCGGCAATTTAAAAAGAAGGGCGATGCAGTCATCGCCGAAAATGTGACAATCGCCCGCGCAGGCTACGATTACGCGGCTCAAAATTTTACGGCCTTTTCTTGGAAGGCGCCACGAAGATCCAAATCGCTGGGCATAATTACCGGCAACCAGGCCATCGCGATGGGCGGCGCGGCCGCAGGGGTGAAGTTTTATGCGGCGTATCCGATGAGCCCATCCACCGGCGTCTTGATGTGGATGGCGGCGCACGCCCGCGAGCTCGGCATCATGGTCCGGCAAGTCGAAGACGAGATCGGCGTGATGAACATGGTGATTGGCGCAGCCCACACCGGCTGCCGTGCCATGTGCGCAACCAGCGGTGGCGGATTCGCACTGATGAGTGAGGCCGTCGGGATGGCGGGAATGATTGAAACGCCGATCGTTTGTATCGATGTGCAACGCGCCGGACCGGCGACAGGCGTACCAACCAAGACCGAACAAGGCGATCTCTGGCAGATACTGGGCGCCGGCCAGGGCGATTATCCGCGCATTGTTGTCGCGCCGACGAATCAGTTAGATTTATTTCAAACGATTCCGGAGTTGTTCAACCTCTGCGACAAATACCAATGTCCCGGTCTGGTCTTGTCCGATCTGCTGATTTCCGAAGGAACCACGAGCATCGATCCGGATGATCTGGACTTCGCAGTGAAGATCGACCGAGGCGAATTGATTCTGCCTAACGGCAACGGAAACGGCGCGAATCCAGCCAGTGGCTATAACGACAAAGCGTATCTGCGTTTCAAGAATACCCCGAGCGGAATTTCTCCGCGCGCGGTGCCGGGAGTGCCCGGCCACATTTTTACCGCCGCAACCGACGAGCACGATGAAGACGGCACGCTCATCAGTGATGAATTCACCAATCCGCAGAAGCGGCGGTTGATGGTGGAGAAACGCGCCCGCAAAATGCAAGGCGCGATCAAGGACATCACGCCGCCGAAACTCGTTGGTCCGGAGAAGGCCGATGTCACACTGGCGGGTTGGGGCTCAACCGGAGGCGCAATCCGAGAAGCGGTGGAAAAACTGGCGGGCGAAGAAGGCATCGTGGCCAATCAGCTCGCCATTAAATGGATTGTGCCGCTGCACGGGGCGGAGATCAGCGCGATTCTCGGGCGCAGCAAGAATGTGATCCTGATTGAGAACAATCAGAGCGGCCAGTTCGCCCGTTATCTCCGGAGCGAAACCGGTTTCGCCGCGCACGGTCACATCCGCAAGTACGACGGCGAGCCGTTCATGCCCCACCACATTGTCGAAGCAGTGAAAGCGCAATTGGCCGGCAAGACCCGCCTTTCCATCCCTGTCCATGAGGTTAACGCCTAACAAACTATGACCGCGCCCGTTGCACCGCCCGCCACCACCGAAGCCGGCAAGCTCACAAAAGAAACTTACCGCGGCCGCATCCATCCTGATTGGTGTCCCGGCTGCGGCGATTTCTCCGTGCTCGTCGCGCTTCAAAGGGCGCTGTTCGAGTTGGAACTGCAGCCGCATCAGGCCTGCGTCATCAGCGGCATCGGCTGTTCATCGAATCTGCCGGGTTACATCAACACTTACGGAATGCACACGCTCCATGGCCGCGCACTGGCAGTTGCGACCGGCGTCCGACTTGGCAACCACGAGCTGAAAGTGATTTGCACTGGTGGCGATGGCGACGGTTACGGAATTGGCGGCAACCATTTCGTTCACACCATGCGGCGCAACGTTGACCTGACTTACATCGTGATGGACAACCAGATTTACGGCTTAACCACCGGCCAGTGCTCGCCCACCAGCGTCAAAGGAATGAAAACCAAGAGCACGCCGTACGGAAGCGTTGAGAACCCGATTAATCCGATCCCGATGGCAATCGTGGGCGGTGCGACTTACGTGGCGCGCGCTTTCAGCGGCAAGCAGAAGCACATGGTTGAAATGTTCAAAGGCGCCATTCAACACAAGGGCTTCGCGCTGGTGGATGTTTTCAGTCCTTGCGTGACCTACAACAAGGACAACACCTACCAATGGTTTAATCCGCGCGTGAAAATACTCGAGGAACAGGGCCACGACCCGACCGACTTCCACAAGGCGATCGAGCGCGGTTATCAATGGGGCGAAGAAATTCCAATTGGATTGTTCTGGCGTCGGACCGATCTGCCAACCTTGGAAGAGTTGGAACCGGTGCTGCACACAGGCGAAGGTCCGCTGGCTTTCCGTAATCTTGCTGTTCCTTCGGAACTCGCGAAGCGGTTGATTCAGGAGTTGCTCTAGCTGAGCTGGCAAGCGCTGAGCCCCGGTTGACCGTGGCTGCTCTATTCGATTTTGTGCCTGGATGATCTTAGCCGCCCTGATCGAGAGCCTCTTCGGTGCCCAAGTTATCTCGTTCTCCGCTTAGTTCGCCCTTCGGTGCAGGCGCGCCAGAGCGCTGTTCGCCGGGACGCGGCTCTGCCCGCGTTAATTTCTGTCCCTGGCGTGAGAGGCCTGGTTTCCCGACGGAGACGCACATGCAACCGGTGCCTTCCGCACAACCCTGGCAACAATAGGTTTCGCCGTCGTGCGTATATCCTTCGCCAGGCCACTCATTCTTGACCATTCTGCAACCGGGACACGCCGGCACTGGAATCGAGTTCACCAACGAATCGCTTTCATCGATTTCTATCGGCATAAGTTTCCTGTCCATCTTGGTGGATCGCCTTTCATAAAATAGCAATCGATTCTAACGGGACTTTTGCGCGGGTGGCCGCAGCAGGCGCCAACCCGCCTGCGCCGCATCTCAATCGCCGTAATCTGTGGACGCAAAGCCGTGTCGAACATTCGTGTGAATTCGTGTCCATTCGTGGTTAGCATCAGCTTCTCTTCGGTATCCATCGCCTGACCCGGCGGAAATACGCTTCGTATTCATCGCCGAAAGTTCGTCGCAAAGTCGGGTCCTCGTACAACACAACGAACAGGTGAGTTATGAGGAAAAACGACATAGAAGCTAAATCTGCGAGGTAGCAGCGAGAGAGCGCGGACAGCGAGCGAGTTTTCAATGACAGGTTCAGGCTTCCGCCGAGTTTGGGCTACGTTTCAATGCCGGACGCGAACGGGCGAACGTTGTGAATTGGTTGTATGCTCATTTTTGCCTTTCGTTCTTCAATAGAAAGACGAACGAGCACAACGGTTCCGGCCACATATTTGACTGCGAACCCGCAGCACCACGCTATGGTCATGAGGGACCCATATGTATTATGAGCGGCTTCTTTGAGGAGTTGCAGCGACGAAAGGTTTACCGCGTCGCTGCCGCTTACATCGTCGCTGCGGGATTCTTGATTCAAATCGCCTCGGCAGTGTTTCCAGCATGGGAATTGCCGAATTGGAGTTTGCGGCTCGTAATCGCGCTTTTGTTAATCGGGTTTCCGATCGCGCTTCTCCTCGCCTGGGCATACGACATCACGCCGCAAGGAATTCAGAGCACGCCAAAAACGCCAGGAGCCCATTGGCGACGAAATCTCATTTTGCTCATCGTCTCCGCTGTCATCGTCTCCGCTTCCGCTGGATTTTTTCTTTGGCCACGGGCCGTCGGGTATAAGATCGACAAATCAGTCGCGGTCCTGCCCTTTCAAAATTTGAGCAGC
>Ga0209690_1001794_pt1 | contig 12256 bp, 8 predicted proteins | sample GraSoiAngelo_150_FD_186164 | JGI IMG/M metagenome (GOLD analysis project Ga0209690, IMG submission 186164) | Grasslands soil microbial communities from the Angelo Coastal Reserve, California, USA - 14_1009_09_40cm (SPAdes) (version 2) | ecosystem: Environmental > Terrestrial > Soil > Grasslands ...
TTGAAGCTCGTTCGAGAGCTTTCTCAGGCTGGGCTTCGCCTTTTACTCTCACTGTGATGATTGATTGTCTGAAGAGTGGATGGGGTTGGTCGTAGCCGGCCCAATCGACTGTCTTGTCCTCGAGGAGAGTCTCTTGCATGAGATTTCCAAAAGTGTGCCCTTCTCCTTCGACCTCTACCTTCAACAGCCCCTTTGTCCTTTTCAGAACGTTCACTTTCAATTTGTAGCACTCGCTTCTGAATGGAAATCCTCTGCCAACCGCCGTCTTTCAACGTTTCTGCAGACGCTGCAGCGGAGTATGTGGCCTGAGAGAACCAGTTCGTTTCCGCATTTTGAGCAGTAGGCCTTCGTAACGCCTAGGTCTCGTCCGACAGTGGTAAGTTTTGCGATCCTCTGGCTAGTGTCTATGACCTTAGCTCTGATGATGTCGTTGGGCTTGACAACATCCCACATCGATCTTTCGAAACGTGGGCTGGAGTTGGAGACATGGAGCATCCCGGTGAAGGGAAGCGCCATCTTCTCCCCATCGACGACGATCATGTTGATGATGGCCATCTTCTCCTGAACCTTCTCAACTATTCCGACAACCGTGGAACCTTCTTCCGGGACGACCACAAGACCTGTCGCAGTTTTTACACTGACAATGTGTCTCTTGGGATCTATGGAGGCGACGCCGGTCTGTGATGAGTAGACTATGCCGCCTACTTCCACTGTTCCCCGTCCGGGGTCGAACTCTTCTACTACGCCTAGTTTCTCGCCAGGGACCACGAAGGTGCCATCGAGTTTGTTGATCATATTTTCTGTCCACACTCGGGACAGAACTTGGCCCCCACTGTAACTGGTTTTCCGCAGTTGGGGCATGGGGTGGTTGCTACTTGGGGCGGTGTCATTGTGTTACCGCAGTTCGGGCAGAATCTTGCTCCCTGTTGGACCTGGTTGCCGCATTTCGGACACGAGACAAAGGCAACCTGTGCTTGCGGTTGCATCATGGGCTGTTGCATTTGCGCACCCATTACTTGGGGAATGAGAACCATTCCAGCACCGAGGCCTGCACCCCCTCCTTGTGAGGCACCTAGGCTCGCGCCAATGTCCTTGGCCGTTTCCATGCGCAGCACGTCTGAGGTAGCGGCTCGTTGTTTGATCCAGAAGAGACGGTCTCTGAACTGGTCCGATGTGTCGATTCCTTCGAATTTGAAGTCTACAAGATCTGTTCCAAGCCGGTTCAAGGCGTCGTTGATGTTGACCTTGACATCGGTCGAGGCCTTGTCCAGTTGTGTGAATGCTGTGGTCAGATCGTACTTTGACATTACGTCGATGACTCGCTCGTTGATGAAGCCTCTGATGAAATCGTCAACCTGGCCAGTATTGTAGGCGCCCTGACCTCCCACGACTTCGTTGACGAAGAGGTTTGGATCCTTGATTCTGAACCAGGCGGTTCCATGGACCATCAAGGGTGCAAGCTCGGTCGTCTGAGCTTTCGCTCCCCATTTGCCGGCGAATTGTTTGGTTGAGACGTAGATGACTATGGCTGTGAATGGGTTCTTTCCTCCGAAAAATATACCGTAGGCTTTCGAGATTAGTGGTAGGTTGAGTGTGGTTAGGGTGTGTCGTCCGGGCGGGAAGACGTCGTAGGCTTTTCCGTCACGGAGGAAGACGGCCGCTTCGAATTCGTGGACTACCAGTTGGGCGCCGGTGATGATCTGTTCAACGGGGTATCGCCAGACGACATCGTCGGGACCGGCGTTAGTCCATTCTATTACCTGTGGCATTTTTTACTGTACTCCTACTATGATCTGTTTCCGTCCATTATACGCATTCTCTAAGGCGTCAACTGCCTTCATGGCGTCACCGACCTTGCCCTTGGCTTCTGGGAGCCTGTTGTTGTCCACCGAGTCCTTGAGTGCTTGTATGGAGGTGGTGACGTTGTCTGCCATCTGCATGAGCTGCATGTCATAGCTCATCATCCGATCGAGGTCGGGTTCTTTGACTTTGGTTACGTCGAAGAAGCCGGCGTATCCGTATTCTGAATGGTTGATGCGTTCCATGACTCTGTCGAGGCGCGCGAGGAGATGGTCAGTGTCGTCCCAAGAGTCGTTTGCTCCCTGATTGACTAGGGAGCGGTAGGTGTCTTTGGCCTGGGACTCAGCGTCGGATAGTTTCTGGTAGATCTGGTTCCTGATGAGCTTGTCGGACTCTCGTCTCAGCTCCTTCTCCTTGTACCCGTGAAATCCAGGTATTGCCAGCTCGATCTTTTCTTGGAGACTCGTCTGGGATTTGGCACGGTCAAAATACGGGTTAGCTGTCGAACTCAAACTTCGACCCTTTTTATCGTCAAAGGCGAATTCTCGTCTGACTCCCTATTAAGGGTGTCAAAACCCAACAGTCACAAAAATCGTAACGAGACCATCTTTCTCGGCTACTCGGCCGGGTTCAGCCTGAACGACATGTGGGCTCGATTGGATTAACATCATTCCGATCGGCAGAAGACTCCGACTGATTGAGTTAGAGCATCCTCCTAGGTCTAGGTTGCCGGTAGAACGGTTACAGAACGACTATGTTCACTGACACTGTTCGGCACATCAACGAAAGATGAAGACGATCAAGCAAGATGAGTCTATTTCACGGAGCAGGTTCGTCGACTGCCCAGTCTGCAAGAATCACACTCTGAAGCTGAAACGAACGGTGCAGGTTGGCCGGTGCAAGAACTGCAGCGAATCCTACAAGATCATTGTCCTCTACGTCAAGACCGGACGAAAAGCTAAACCTCCGGCCGCAAACATACCTCAGAACGAGACGAAGCCTCAGCCAACCGCTGAGCCAACTCTGCCATCTTGGCAGCTACCCTCGGACACTTCTCTCTTTAGCACGCTGACTGAGAACTCTTCGGGAGTATCCGACATAGGTTTCGATTACAGCCATTCCGAGAATACGGGCGAGTCTGAGTCTTCAACCAGTCAGTAGACTGTTCCTAGAAGGGAAACGCGTGCGCCCCGATTCTGGGGAGCGAGAGACCAGCTGCTCTAGTCTACTTTGCGTCCTTCTTCTTGAAATCTAGAGACAGCGAGTTTACACAGTATCGGAGTCCAGTAGGCTGAGGACCATCGTCGAAGACGTGGCCGAGATGACTGCCGCAGTTCTTGCATAGAATCTCGACCCGTTCCATTCCGAGCATTCGGTCTGGAACTTCCACGATGTTGTCTTTGGCCAGCGCGGTCCAGAAGCTGGGCCAGCCGGACCCAGAATCGTATTTTGTATCTGACGAGAATAGTTCGGCTCCGCAAGCTGCGCAGACGTAAACTCCCTTCTCCTTGTTGTGAAGATACTTGCCTGTGAAGGCCGGCTCAGTCGCCTTCTTCCGCAAGACTCTGTACTGTTGAGGGTCCAGCTGCTTCTTCCACTCCTCATCCGTCTTGTTCATGACCATAAGATCATGATCGCTCTACCGGTATTTGAACGCCTCACGCTGACACGATGGGTCGAGACCGCCTAAGGCGCCGGCTGATGACTGGCAAGAACAGCTGTCTCGCGTCACAAGAAAATATTGTCTCCCCCCTTTTTCGGAGGGTGGTCCCGCCGGTTGAAAACTGATCTAGGCGAGTCTTCCGATTCACGGCTTAGAATAGGCTGGTCAACTGTTTTTCCAGAGTGGAGATCAAGCGTATGGCTCTTCATGAAAAACTCGCGATCTAGAATCGCTTATCCCGATTTCTGATCCGGGCTTGTTCTGCGCCTGTCGGGTTTGGTGAAGAACATTCTGCGGTTTTCTTTCGTTTCGAAGATCGGGTGAGGAAGGGATTACTGTTTGTTAATTCCCTCGCAGAGTCGGGTTTTGCGTCGCGGGGAGCAACTACTTTTGACATTTTTCAACGGGGGGTCTCGCCAGTTGAAGCTGTTCCGGGCGAGCCTCGCGTTTCAGGGCGCAGAATCAGCGGGGCGACTCTTTTCGACATCGTGTAGCTCAGCGTGCAGGTCAACGTGCAAAGTGCGTGATCTCAAATCGCCTACCCCGATTCCGGATCAGGGGCTGATACTGAACGATTTCCCGCTCCAGATAATTCTTCGGGGCTATTTTGCCTTCCAGGTAAACGCTTTCACCGGCTGGAACTCGGCAAGCGCGTCTGTGACCCAGCCATACTTCTTCTTCAGAGCCTCCAAGACTCTCTTGGCTATTCCGCTCTTCATGTCTAGGAAGACGGCGTTTCCTTCGAGTATTGCCTGCCGTTTCGATCCGTCGGCCAGCATTACGGTGATTGCGGGGTTCTCTCTGAGGTTCCGATACCGAGCCGTCGCCTCGTCCACTCCCAGATAGAAGACTCCGTCTACAACAACCAAGTCAGAGGGCGATAGGTGAGGTCTGCCGTCAGGCCTTACTGTGGCTGCGAGTGTGATGACTCGATTGTTGGCAAGCTCAACTATCTCGCTGGCCGTCAGAGGATTCTGACTGTAGACCTTCTTGGTGTGAGAACTGGCTTTGCTGAGAGAGTTCCGGATGATCGATTCTAGGTTGGACAATGTTTCGGTTCGCAGAGACACAGTCATGGCAGATAAGATGATTTCTCTATTTGCTAAATCTTGCAGCCTTTCCAACGAATGGATTTGCGAGCTTCTCATCGCCGATTGTTGTCTCAGGTCCGTGGCCAGGATAGACGATGGTGTCATCGTCCAGCTTGAAGAGCCGCTCCCTGATCGAGTGAATAAGGGTCTCAAGGTCTCCCCCAGGAAGATCGGTCCGGCCGATGGACTGATTGAAAAGAGCATCACCAGTCAAAACGTATCCGTCTCCCACAAGGCTGATACTCCCCGGCGAATGACCAGGAGTGTGAAGAACGCGAATCGTCTCATCGCCCACTCTTACAACATCACCGTCTTTGAGGTAGCCGTCAACCTTGGGCGGTGCGGGAACCTCGAACCCCATGATTTGGCGTACGCGCGACTGCATCGACTCTAACATCGGCAGGTCATCTCGATGGATCAGAAATGGAGCCTTGGTCGCCTTTCGGATTCCGTCGACACTCAGCACATGATCAAAGTGGGTGTGCGTCGCGACAATACGTGTGGGTGTGGCGTCGATATCTTTGATGAACCTCAGGATTCTCTCTGGCTCGTCTCCTGGGTCAACAATGATGCCCTCGCTTCTCGACGTGATAACGTAACAATTGGTCTGTAACTGGCCCACAACCAGCGGATGTATCTTGGCCATCTATTACACTGTTCGACGATTCACTCGGCTCTCGTTATGAACTTGAACCCTCACGGCTCTTCGTACCCAAGGAGCTTCCCGGGAACTGAATGGTCCGGGTAAATTTGAAAAACCTAGGACTGGCTGGGAGGACGGGAAAGAAAAAGGGATGAGAATGTTGGAGTCTATATCGGGATCATGCCATGTTGCGCGGATGGGTTCGGCGGATCGGCCCTGACCCAGTAAGGAACGCTCAACGGCACCGTTCCGCCAGTCAGCTGTATGTCTCCGAAGTAGTCGCCGTTGGCCAAGCTTGGTGAGAGAGTGAGGGATACTGTGACCGTTCCTGTCCCACCAGCAACGACTGTTAGAGAAGTGACTGACGGAGTAATGGTTGGACCAGCGGACGCGGCTAGCACTGAGATGGAATACGTTGCTGTAGACGTTGAGACGGATGTCACTGTTATGTCGAAGCTTCGAGTTATCCCTGACGAGGGTAGTTCGCCGAAGCTGAAGCTGGCTTGACCGTTGCCTATGCCAACAGTAGTGGGACTTGCTTCGAGCGTAGCGGTTACCTGAGAGGCTGCTGCCAGATCGATTCTGCCGCCGCCTCTTACCATTGGGTTCTTGAGTTGATTGCCGGTGCTAAAGCTCTTCACGGGTCTGTGGGCCGAGTTAACGAGAGCTGACTTGACCTGTTCTGGAGACCAGTCAGGATGCTGCTGAATTAGTAGTGCGGCTGAGCCTGCGACGTGCGGCGTGGCCATGCTAGTTCCCTGGAAGAATGCGAAGCACGGCGGACTGGCACAACCGAAGCTGGGAATCGACGAGTAGACGTTAACGCCAGGGGCTGTCACGTCTGGTTTGATCTTGTTTTGGGGCTGTCCAACACCTACACCTGGTCCCTGCAGTATGGGTGGTCCTATCGACGAGAATGCCGCGAGAATATCAGCGCTCGGGCCATCTGTGAAGAATTCTTGTGGAGTGGTTCCGTCAACTGTCACCATTTTCGATGCAGCAGCGGCCATGGCTAGACCGTTCGGACGTGAGACCATGACTGCTGGAATGGTGGGCTGATTGGGGGTTCCGTCCTGCGCCATTGCGACCGGGTCTCCCTGTTGACTGTTATAGACGATAACTCCTATGGCTCCAGCGCTTTGCGCGTTGCGTATTTTGGTACTGAACGTGCATGCTCCCCTAGCGATGAGGGCGATCTCACCAGCCAGACTCCCGCTTATCGCGGTGCATCCGTTGGTGGGACTGGTCGTTACGTAAGTGGCTGTTACAGCCGGAACGAAGTTGGCAAATTGACCAATTGCAGCTCCAAAAGTGCCGATGCTGGTTACTGTCACCGGGATGCCGATGAAGTGTGGATTGGTAGAAGCGCCTACGGTTATGACCTTGTCAGCTATTCCCGGTGATTCGACCGTTCCGGGTAATGGGCCTGCATTGCCCGCAGCGATAGCCACTACGACTCCGGCGTCGACGGCTGAGTTGACCGCGTTAACTAGGACGTCGTTGGGCCGCGCTCCTCCACCTAGGCTGAGGTTCAGGACATCCATTCCGTCGGCGACGGCAGCGTCTACTGCTTTGGCAATGTCGTGACTAGAAGCGTCGAGGACGTTGCCTGGGAATACGTTGTAGTTGCCGAGATAGGCTTTGGGCGCGATTCCGCTGAGGTTGCAGGCGGGTACGAACGGAGCGCAAGTATTGGCTACACCCGCGGCTATTCCGGATACGTGTGTTCCATGCTCTTGGGCTGCGTGACCGTCGAAGTTGGTTCGGGTCTCGAAGACCTTTGCAACTATGACTTTGTTGCTCACAAAGTTGCACGAAGTGTCAGCGATGCCTACCGCTGAGTCGATTGCGTCACACTTTGGAAATCCCGCAAGGGCGGGTAGTGTGTTGTCCGTTAGGAATGGGTGTGTCTGGTCGATTCCAGTGTCAATAATTCCTATCTTGACCCCGGCCCCTGCATTACTCTGACCTCCAACTGCGTTCCAGAGGACAGGTGCGCCGATCAATGTGGGGGATCTGTTCATCTCCAAGTGGAAGAGGTAGTCGGGGACGACCCAGCTGGCTCCGGGAGCATTGAGCAGATGACTCATGCTATGACCATTGAGCTGCACTGCGATAGCATTCAGGGCGACTGAATATTCATCGATGACCTTGACCTCGGGAGCATTGTTCTTTAGCCAGCCTTTTGCGAGTCCTCGACCGTTAGCCAGGTAACTGGAGTAGGACTGAGACGCTGCCGAGCTCAAATCGAGCTTGTGACCTGGAGTCGGCATTGTCCGCCCGTAGCCTTGTACATGGCCATCGTAGCTGGCCAATGGTTGGTCCTTGAGAACGATTATGGCATTGTCCGTAAGAACGCCATCAGGGGACGGGGTTGCATCCGAGCCAGTATAAATAGCTCCAGTAAAGATTGGGGCAAGAGAAAGCACTGAGACGAGAATGACCGATAGAAGTATCTGTGTCTTCATGGATATTTCCGGAACCGTCTACCGGCGTAGCCGTTTTAACCCTTGTGGTAACGTCCACGCTTAGACATCAAGAGCAACACCACGATACCATGAGATTTACCCAGATATTCTAGAATATGCGCCTAGGCGACCGATGCGATTCGGGCGCTTGAACCACAGGTGTAGAAACGGAGGGACCCCATATGAAATTCCAAAAACGCATATAATCGAGCAGTCCACACCAATCTATAGTCTGCGGTCTCCCTCCTGGAAGGAACTATCCATTGTCAGAAGTTGACGCATGTCCCGTCTGCGGAGAACCCGTTAAGAGAAAGAATCTCATACGCCACTATAGGAAGATTCATCCGAAGCGCGCCTCAACGCTTCTCCAGCCGAAGCGGGAGACCAAAGCACCGAGGAGCCCGAGAATACGTCGGCCGAGAAGAATCCTGTTCTACGCTCTAGTCGGTCTCTCTATCATACTTGTTTCAATTACGGCAGCCGAAGTCGTAAGCGTGAACACGATTCGAATGCATATCCATACAGGGATCTCAATACTAATCCGCGGTGCATCTGAAACCCTCCCGGCGAACATAGGAATCGACCGTGAGCTATGGAGAGACCATTCCCTCGATCGATATGGCGTGAACGGATTGTCCCCCCTTCTCACAAGGGACAGTTCAGGCACCATTCATGTAGAATCCAATACCGTTCGAGATTTCACCTTGCACGAGTTCCTCGTTGTTTGGGGAGAATCGATCGACTACACCCAGATAGTTGGCAATCCGATTCAGCCGGGCGAATCAGCATGCATTTTTGTGGATGGGCAATCGATGTCGCTATCCAATGATGTAGTATTTGTTGATCTGCAAAAGATCACTCTTGAGATTCCTCCCAATTACCAGCCTTGCTCGGCGGTGAGCTAAACATGCCTGAACTAGGTTCTCGTATGATGCGCGATTTTCCTCTCCAAAGGATCCATGGTAGGACCGATCGTCCAAGAAGGGGACTGGCCAGGACCCGGAACCGGGAAGGGATTCGCGACGAACCTGTGTCGGACTGCGCGGAGGCGAGCGCTGATTCCAAGAATCCTTAAACTCGATTCCAGAATCTACTTTTGAGGGCCTGTAGAGGAAAAATGGGTACTGTGCATCGCGTCCTCTTCGGAAACTGTAGGACGATGAAGGAGATCGGTGACGAGTCAATCCAGCTGATGGTGACGAGCCCGCCCTATTACAACGCGCCTTTCGACTACCCGAATCTGTTCAAAGACTATGACGAGTTTCTCAGATTGATTGATGATCTGTCTCACGACCTTTTCCGAGTCCTCGCCCCCGGCCGAGTGGCCTGTTTTGTGACGGATGATATGCTCGTGAAGGGAGAGAAGTATCCCGTCGTTGCTGACATCACGAGGCTCATGCTGGATGCTGGGTTTCGGTATCGTGATCGCATAGTGTGGGTCAAACCAAAAGGGTACGTACGAATAAGTCGAAGAAGCGGCGTCGTAATTCAGCATCCATATCCGATGTACTACTATCCTGACAACATTCAGGAAAGCATTCTGATCTTTCAGAAAGGCAGGTTTGACTACTCGTATGTCCGAGAACTTTCTTCAAAGATGCTGGAAAAATCTAGGATTTCTCTACATGAATATAATGATCACGAATGGCACTTGACGGTATGGAACATCACCAATGTTCTCCCGCTTGGGACCAGATTGGAGAAGGGGATCGCGGCTTTCCCTGAAGAGATTCCCAGGCGTCTGATCAAACTCTTCAGTTTTCACGGTGAGACAGTTTTGGATCCTTTCTTGGGGTCAGGGACGACTATGAAAGTTGCGCAAGAATTGGGGCGAAATAGTTGGGGTTATGAGATTGACCTAGGACTGAAGAAAGTCATCAAGCGAAAGCTGGAGAATAACCATCAATCAGACTCGAGTGTCGAATTCCGGTTTAGACAGAAATCGAAAGAGTCTCGCCCATCCGCTTCAAGGAGACGAGTCGCCCGGGGAGTTGTTGTGACGTAGTATGATGGAAAGTTCTCAGTTATTCCAGTAGGGCCTCGTCGTTATGAATTGTAGCTTGGCCTCTAAGAGATCCTTGTAAAACTCATCATCGCTCTCATGCATCTTGGCTAGAACCCGGCTGGCCGTCTGAGGCCCGACTCCATAAACAGACTGTGCAATCACAGCCCTCCTCCCGTATGCGATAACCAGGTCGGCTGAACGGCGCGCTCTCGTCAAAGCTTTCTGCTCACTCTCGTCCAGTGACTGCTTGGTCCGTTTCTTTCGAAGAACGCCCGTCACGTATGCGCTTGACCAGAAGACCGGAGCCAAGAGAGCAGACCCACAATTCTGACAAGAAGGATGATCGGAAAGGCTCGCGATAGTGATTTCAGTTGTGAGGTTCGCGCAGTCGAAGCAGAGTAGGTCGATGGCTCGGCCTTCAATCGAAATACGCAACCTGGCCATATTGTCGGCTGCAACATTCTCTGGAGCGATAAGCTCTGGAATGTCCACGTGACGATAAAGGAGATGGTAGGCCAGTGGTGTAGGCTTGTCTTTGGATCGGAAGAATCTAACGTCCATATTTCGTTCTTTTATCTGCTTGAAGATCTTCTTGACCCCTTCAAAATCTGCCCTTTCGAGTTGCGCTTCGCGAATTGTCTCGTCGTAGATCGGAGTTAGCCGGAAACGGACCTGTAGCTCTTTCATTGCACCGCCATACATGAGACGGCCGCGGCTCAACGCCCCAAACCTCTCAGCGATCTGTTTCATCTGCAACTCCCATGGAAAGTGGCGGTGCAGAACACCATGACAAGCCCCTCCTAGTATCGGCTCGTCAACTCCGAAGACTTGTTTGAGAAAGAGATCCTCGAGATCCAGGTCGGCAGTGTCCGCCGTCATCTCATAGAGTATCCGATACGAGTCCCACCACCACATTCGCACGAGCCCCTGGCGTCGGAAGAGCTCCTCGATCACCTCACCCAAGGTGAAATTGAGAACGTCTCCGAAGTGGGTATGAATTATGATATAACGATCAAACCCTTCGATCAGAACCCTCTCATTGGTCGGGACGGGTGCGCCAGTGGCTCTGTGAGTCTCTATCTCTTCGACGACCCTTCGTACTCCGTACGGGTCCGCCGGCCATATTCGTGAGAACTTCTCGACAACCGGGGCGCGAGTCTTGTGCTCGTCCAATAATTTATCGATCTGTTTCCGGTACTCTCCCACTCGCACGGCGAGCTCACCAGGAACTGGGAGTATTTGTCCGTCCCATCCTGGAATAGCCGCGGTGGGATCGTTGATTGGGAGAACGTACACCTTCCCGTCATCGGTGATCTGTTTCATCTGCCAGACCCGTCCCTTGACGATGAAGTTCAAGCCAACATGGGCCATTGTGAGCATGAACTCTTCGCCGAGAATTCCAACAGACTGCTGGTTCGTCAGATCAATCACCTGGTATCGTCGCTCGTCCGGAATCATGCTCAAGTTCTCGTAATAGTACATCCTAGTCCGAGATGTCCGGGAGAGCGTCTCATCGTCTCGTCTGAGATGCCCCATTTTCCGCATGAACTCGACAACCTTCTCCAGCTCAGCCTCCTCAAGCTCAGAATAGGGGAACGCTCTCTTCAGAACTTGTTTGACGTGGCCGAGTGGGACGCTGCCTTCTGAGTCCATCAATAGGCCGGCGATCTGATGTGCCAGGACATCCAGGGCTCTATGGTGAATGATTGTTGGTTCGAGCCGGCCCTCCTTGGCCAGTTCAGTGACGCCTATCGACTCCAATAGATCCTCCGTTGAAACAGATACGAGAACTCCCTGAGAAGTTCTGGTCAGACTGTGTCCGGACCGTCCTACACGCTGAACAAGACTGTTGACCTGACGGGGGGACATGTACTGAACCACAAGATCTACAGATCCGATATCGATGCCCAACTCCAGGGTGCTTGTGCAGACGAGTCCCTTGACCTGGCGGGCCTTGAATGCTTCTTCAGCTCGGACCCGTTCTTCCTTGGGAAGTGAGCCGTGGTGGACCATTATATTCTGGTCCATCAGGTTGAACTTCGAACCCAACATCTCGGCGTTGACCCGGCTGTTGACAAAGATCAGAGTCGAATCATGTGCATCAACAAGATCAGATACCAGCGCTAGTCGTGCGGCAGCTTCTGGGGCGGTATACAGGCGTCGTGCGAGTTCTTGATCCTCCTCGCCGGGAATAGGATACTCAATCTTGTATCTAGTATCCTTGCTTAGAGGAATCTGAACAATTCTTACAGGTTCAGAGCCACCGAGAAATCGAGAAATCTCCTCGGGATTCCCAACCGTCGCGGAGAGGCCTATCCGTTGGAAGCCGTTGGGCCTAACTTCCCTTAGTCTTTCTAGCCCAACTGTCAGCTGGACCCCCCGACGATTTCCGGCCAGTTCGTGAACCTCATCCACCACTACGGCCTTGACGTGTCGAAGGTGCTGTCTCATTCTCTTTCCAGGAAGGACCGCTTGCAACGTTTCTGGAGTAGTTATCAAGAGGTCAGGAGGTCGCCCTGCCATCCTTCTGCGATCAGCTACAGGAGTATCGCCATGTCTGACCTCAACAGTGAAACCTAGTTTGAC
>Ga0209690_1001796_pt1 | contig 12248 bp, 11 predicted proteins | sample GraSoiAngelo_150_FD_186164 | JGI IMG/M metagenome (GOLD analysis project Ga0209690, IMG submission 186164) | Grasslands soil microbial communities from the Angelo Coastal Reserve, California, USA - 14_1009_09_40cm (SPAdes) (version 2) | ecosystem: Environmental > Terrestrial > Soil > Grasslands ...
AAGGAATCGCTGCACACGGCCGTCCGGACCCTCGAGACCGGGTACCACCTGCTCATCTTCCCGGAAGGGACGCGCTCGCCCGACGGAACCCTGCAGGAATTCAAGCCGGCCATCGGCTACCTCGCGTTTGCCGCCGGTACCGACATCCTGCCCGTGTACCTCGAGGGGACCCACGAAGCGATGCCGAAGGGCTCCTTCCTTCCCGACCCACGCAAGCGCAAGAAGCTGACGGTTCGCATCGGTCCGCCGCTGCGCGTTTCCGAGCTGCGCGAGGCGACGCAAGGCATGTCGCGCTCGGCGGCGCACCGCGAGGTCACCCGCCTGGTCCGCCTGGCGATCGAGGCGCTGCGCGACGGCACCCCGCCGCCGCGGATCGCGCGGGCCGCCGCCGCGCGCACGCTGCTGGGTGAGCACGGATGAAGCTGCTCGTCACCGGCGCTACCGGCTTTCTCGGCGGCGCGCTGGTGCCGCTCCTCGTCGAGGAAGGCCACCAGGTGCGCGTGCTCGCCCGCGGAGGCGCTCCCGACGCCGAAGCGCTGGGATGCGAGCTCTCGAGCGGCGACGTCCGCGATCCGGAGACGGTGCGGCGGGCGCTGCACGGGTGCGAGGGCCTCTACCACCTGGCCGGCCTGGTCTCCCGCGACCCGCGCGACGCGCACAAGATGTACGAGCTGCACGTGAGCGGCACCCGCGTGCTGCTGGCGGAGGCGGAGCGCGCCGGGCTGCAGCGCGTCATCCTCGCCTCCTCCTCCGGGACGATCGGAGTGTCTCCGGTCCGCCGCGTCGCGACCGAGGAGGACGACTATCCGATCGAGACGGTGGGCCGCTGGCCCTACTACCTGAGCAAGATCTACGAGGAGAAGATCGCCCTCGAAGCCGCGCGGCGCCGCCTGCCGGTGGTGATCTTGAACCCCTCGCTGCTGCTGGGTCCCGGCGATGCGCGGCTCTCCTCGACGCAGGACATCTACCGTTTCCTCCTCGGCCGCATCCCGGCGATGCCGCGCGGCGGGATCAGCTTCGTGGACGTGCGCGACGCCGCCCGCGCATTCGTCGCGGCGCTCAACCGCGGCAACGTCGGGGAGCGCCACCTGCTCGGCGCCGCCAACTGGGAGTTCAGCGAATTCTTCGGCCGGCTCTCCCGGCTGGCCAGGAGGCCGCCTCCTCCGCTGCGGCTGCCCAGCGCGGTCAAAGTCGCCGCCGCCCACCTGATGGAGGGTTGGGCGCACCGGCGCGGGCGCGAGCCCGACCTCCCCGCGGCGGACGTGGAGATGGGCGAGCACTGGTTCTTCATCGATTCGTCCAAGGCAGAGCGCCTGTTGAGCTTCTCTCCGCGCGACCCGATGGAGACCTTGGCGGAAACGATCTCGTACGTGCGCGAGCGGTTCTTGCCTCGGGAGGCGCGCGCGTAAAGAGGGACAGACGATGCTGCTCTACCTGGCGCGGCATGCGCAGACCGCCTCCTCGGCCGTCGACTCCTTCAACGGCCGGGGCGAGCTTCCGCTCACCGAGCGCGGCCGCGAGCAGGCGCGCAAGCTGGGCCAACGCCTCTCGGTGGTCCGTTTCGCGGCGGTGGTCCGCTCCCCGCTGGGCAGGGCCCGCGAGACCGCGGAGCTCGTCGCACCCACCGTGCCGCACGTGGTGATGGAGGGGCTGACCGAGATCGACTACGGCGCTTGGGAGGGTCTCACGCCGGAGGAGGCCCGGGCGCGGGATCCGCGGCTCTACGACGCCTGGCTCGCGGACCCCGCCACCGTCGCGCCCCCGGGCGGAGAGACCGCCGCGCAGGTGGCGGAGCGCGTGCTCGCCGCGCTGCGGAGCATCGAGAAAGCGTTCGAGGCGGTGGGGAAGGCGGTGCTCGGAATCTCGCACAAGGCGACGCTGCGCATCCTCGGCGCTTCACTGACGGACGCTCCGATCCGGCTGTATCGCAGGCGCTGGCCCCAGGACGAGTGCGCGCTGAACCTGATCGAGCTGCGCAAGGACAAGGAGCCTTTCCTGCGCCTCTGGAACGACACGTCGCACCTCGGCCTCGACCCGGGCGCGACTACTCGCGCCGGCAAGTGACCGACCGGGTTAGGAGCGGCGCTGGAAGACGTGCGCGCAGTCCTCCTTGCGCGCTCCGCGCGGATCGGCCACCGCGAACTGCGCGCGCTTGCCGGTGGGGCTCGCGTCGTACATCGAAGCCGCGCCGTACTCACCGCTCTTGCTCAGGGCGTAGAAGGTGATGCCGAACGCGGGCCGGCCTTGCGCATCCAGCAGACGCTTCTCGCGGGTGGTGTGCGCGATGCGCCGCAGCACCTCGACGCACGCGTCCTTCGGGTGCCGGCCCTGCCGCATCAGCTCGACGGCGAGGTGGCCGCCGCTCACCAGGATGTTCGCCTCTCCGCGGCCGGTGGAGCCGGCGCTGCCCACCTCGTTGTCGGTGAAGCAGCCGGCGCCGATGATGGGCGAATCGCCTACCCGCCCCGGAATCTTGAAGAACAGACCGCTGGTCGAGGTGCACCCGGCCAGGTCGCCGCGCGCGTCCACGGCGGAAAGGTGGATGGTCCCGCCACTGCGCGGCTTGCGGAAGTCGTCCCAGCCGAACTGATCGATGAAGGCCTTCACCTCGGGATCGAGCTTGTCGGGCGGCGGCTCGAGCCACTTGTCGGTGGCGGAGAGGTTCTGCCGCCAGTACAGCCACACCTTGCGCGCCTTCTCGGTGAGCAGGTTCTCGCGGGCAAAGCCGTTCGCGTCGGCGAAGGCGCGCGCTCCCGGTCCGACCAGCAAGACGTGATCGGTGGTCTCCATCACCAGCTTCGCCACTCTGGTCGGGTTCTTCACGCCTTCGAGCGACGCTACCGCGCCGGCGCGGGCCGTCGGTCCGTGCATGACGCACGCGTCGAGCTGCACCACGCCGTCGTAGTTCGGCACGCCGCCGAAACCGACGGTCATGTCGTTGGGATCGTCTTCGACAATGTTCACTCCGGCGATGGCTGCCTCGAGCGGATCGCGCCCTTCCTGCAAGAGCTGCACGGCACGCTCGACGGCGCGCAGCCCATTCGAGCTGGAGATGGCCACGGGGCCCGAGCCTCCGCCGCCGGGCGCTGCCTTCTGCGCCCGCGCGGCCCGGGCCAGCGCCGCCGCAGCGGCGGCAGAAGCCAAGAGCTTCCTTCGAGTGATGCTCATGCACGCTCCTCCGCGAGGTCCCGTAGCGGCTGCCCTACCGGCGGCGACTAGACGAGCTGCGACGTGCAGGCGCGGCAGCGGCGAGCCGTCGCCGGCACCACCTCCAGGCACTGCGGGCAGGTCTTCGTGTCGGGCGGCGGCGCAACCGGCTTCTCCAGGATCGCCTTGGTGACGACGTATACGACCAGCGCGACGATGAAAAAGTCGAGGAAGCGTCCGAGCAGGTCGCCGTACTTGATCGAGTTGCCGCGCGGGAGCGCGATGGCGGCGTTGCGCCACTCACCCCCGGGCAGCGCAATTCCGACGATGGGCATGATCACGTCGTCGACGATCCCGCTCACCACCCGTCCGACCGCGGCGCCGATCACCACCCCGACCGCGAGCGCCAGCGCATTCTGCTTGAGCAAGAATTCCTGGAAACCGCGGATCTGCTTCTTCACGTCTCGGACCTCCGGCGCGTGGCCGATCGGGGGCTGCCGCGGGTCACTTCTTTCCGCCGAGGCGAGGCTCGGGGCGGCCAGGAGGACGCGTGCGGACGATCACTTCGCCGGAGCAAGCTAGCGGACAGGCGGAGGAATTCCGCAACTCTCCGCCCGCCGTTCTGTTGCCTGATGCGCAGAGCGCGTGCTATCCCACCCCGCTGATGCAGCCCGACCTGTCCGTGGTAATTCCCCTCTACAACGAAGAAGCGAACGTCGAGTCGCTGCTCACGGAGCTCCTCGGCGTGCTACGCGGGCTCGGCCGCACGTACGAGGTGATCTGCGTCGACGACGGCTCCCGCGACGGCACCTTCGCGCAACTCGCGCGCGTGGCGCAGCGCGAGCCCGCGCTGCGGGTCATCCGGTTCCGCCTGAACTTCGGGCAGACGGCCGCCATGTCGGCCGGGATCGAGGCCGCTCGCGGCAACGTGATCGTCCCCATGGACGGCGACCTGCAGAACGACCCCGCCGACATCGCCAAGCTGCTCGCGCGGCTGGGCGAGGGCTACGACGTGGTGAGTGGTTGGCGCAGGGACCGCAAGGACAAGGAGTTCGGGCGCAAGCTGCCCTCGCGCGTCGCCAACCGCCTCATCAGCGCAATCAGTGGCGTCCGGCTGCACGACTTCGGCTGCTCGCTCAAGGCGTATCGCCGCGACGTGCTGCGCGACGTGAGGCTCTACGGCGAGATGCACCGCTTCATCCCGATCTACGCGAGCTGGCAGGGAGCGCGCGTCACCGAGATGGTGGTGAACCACCGCGCGCGGAAGGCGGGCCGGAGCAAGTACGGGCTGAACCGCACCATGAAGGTGCTGCTCGACCTCCTGGTGGTGAAGTTCCTCGCCAGCTATGCCACCCGCCCCATCCACGTCTTCGGCGGCTTCGGGCTCTTTTCCTGGCTGTGCGCCGCCTGCGCGGTCGGTTGGGCGGTCTATTACAAGGTGCGCGGCCTGAAGGACTTCGTGCAGACGCCGCTGCCGCTGCTCGCGGTCATGTTCACGCTGGTCGGTGCGCTGAGCCTGCTCATGGGTCTTCTCGCCGAGCTGGTCATCCGCACCTATTACGAGTCGCAGGGCAAGCGGCCCTACCTCATCGCCGAGGAGCTGAACGCGCGCGAGGACTCGCGCGAGCAGCCGCTGCGGGCCGCGAGATAGCCGATGTGTGGCATCTGCGGCGAGGTCGACCTCCTGGGCGCGCCCGACGAAGGGCCCGTGCGCCGCATGGCGCGCGCTCTCGCGCACCGGGGACCCGACGCGGAAGGATTCTTCGTGGAGGGACCCGCCGCCCTCGGGCACCGGCGGCTCTCGATCCTCGACCTGGAAGGCGGCGTGCAGCCGATGGTGCGCGACGGCGTGGCGCTGGTCTTCAACGGCCAGGCGTACGAGCACGGCGAGGTGCGCGAGCGGCTTCGCGCGCGCGGCCACGCCTTCAGCACGCGCAGCGATACCGAGGTGGTGCTACGCGCCTACCTCGAATGGGGCGAGCGGTTCGTCGAGGAGCTGCACGGGATGTTCGCCATCGCCCTCTGGGACACGGGCCGGCGCAAGCTGGTCCTGGCCCGCGATCGCCTGGGCAAGAAGCCGCTCTACTATGCGCTCGCCCAGGGGAACGCGTGGACGGGCGCGCCCGACGGAACCGCGACGCGCGCTGCGTTCGCGTCTGAATTGAAGGCCTTCGCGGCGCACGGCGGCGTCCCGCGCGAGCTGGACGTCCAGGCGCTGGCCCAGTACCTCGCGGTCGAGTACGTGCCGGCGCCGCGCAGCATCCACCGGCACGTCTTCAAGCTCCCGGCTGGCCACGTGGCCGTGCTCGACGAACGCGGCTTCCGCATGCGGCGCTACTGGGAGCTGCCGGCCCCATCCGCTACCCGCATCTCCGCGCACGAGGCGGGAGAGGAGCTGGTCCGGCTCCTCGACGGCGCGGTCGCGCGGCGGCTCGTCGCGGACGTACCGGTCGGCGTGTTCCTCTCCGGCGGTATCGACTCGACGACCATCGCGGCGCTGGCGGCGCGGCACAAGGACCGGCTGCAGACCTTTTCCATCGGGTTCACCGAGCAGAGCTTCGACGAGACGGCGTTCGCCGAGCTGGCTTCGGAGCGGCTGGGGACGCAGCACGCGACCGAGCGACTCTCCGGGCAGGATTGCCTGGACCTCCTCCCCGACGCGGTCGCCTCGCTCGACGAGCCATTCGCCGACCCGAGCTTCTTGCCCACCCTGCTCCTCTCCCGGTTCACGCGCCGCACGGTGAAGGTGGCGCTCGCCGGGGACGGCGGCGACGAGCTGTTCGCCGGCTACGACCCCTTCCTCGCCCACCGTCCGGCGGCGCTCTTCGCCCGCCTGCCGCAGGGCGTTCACGGGATCTTGCGCGGCGCGGCCGAGCGGCTGCCGTCCTCGTCGCGCAACATGAGCCTCGATTTCCGCCTCAAGCAGTTCCTGCGTGGCGCGTCGGCGCCGCCCTCGCTGCGCCACCAGGCCTGGATCGGGTCCTTCCTGCCCTCCGAGCTCGCCGAGATCCTCCATCCCGACCTGCGCCAGAATTCGGCGCCCGGCGTGGCATACCGCGAAGTGCTCGCGGAGGCCGAGCGCGGAATCCAGGCCGGCGTGCGCGAGGGTTCGGTCGACGAGGCGCTGCGCTTCTACCTCGGCCGCTACCTCGCCGACGACATCCTGGTCAAGGCGGACCGCGCCTCGATGGCCGCCTCGCTGGAGCTGCGCGCCCCGTTCCTCGACACGCACGTGGTGGAGTTCGCCGCACGGCTGCCATGGCGGCTCAAGCTCTCGCTCACGCGCACCAAGGTCCTGCTCAAGCGCGCGCTGCGCGGCATCGTGCCCGACGAGATCCTGCGGCGGCCGAAGAAGGGGTTCGGGATCCCCGTGGCCGCCTGGATCCGCGGTCCGTTGCGCTCGTTGTTCGAGGAGCTCTACTCCGACTCCGAGCTGCGCCGCGCCGGCCTCTTCGAGCCGCGCGCCGCGCAGGCGATGCTGCAGAGGCACCTGCGCGGCGAGGCCGACCTGCGCAAGCCGCTCTGGACGCTGGCCATGTTCCAGCTCTGGCAGCGCAAGTGGGGCTCCAGCGCCTCCGCGCTGAAGCAGGTCGCGTGACCGCGCTGGTGGCGCCAGCCAGGATGCGATCGGCGATGGCCGAGGAGCACGGGTTGGTCCGCGTGCAGATCCCGGCCCGCCGGAACTGGGCCATCATCATCATCCTGGGCATCTGGCTATGCGGATGGGCCGGAGGGGAGATCCTCTTCCCCTATTCCGTCCTCCGTGGCGCGGCGTTCTCCCGCGAAGGCGCGCGCGGCCCGCCGGCCGCCTTTCTCATCTTCTGGTTCATGGTTTGGACCGCGTTCGGCGCGGGCGCCATCTACACGTGGGTCTGGAACGTGTTCGGCCGTGAACTCGTCGAGATCGATGGCCGCGCGCTGACTGTCCGGCGCGAGCCCATCCGTTTTCCGCCGAGCAAGCAATACGATCTGCTGCACGTCAGGAACCTGCGCGTGGTCCCATTCGATGGATCGGTGTGGTGGACCGGCCACCCGTTCGCCGGGATGCGCGGAGGTCCGCTCGCGTTCGACTACGGCGCGAAGACCATCCGGTTAGGCGCGGGGATCGACGAGGCGGAAGCGCGGATGATCCTCGACTCGATCCGGACGCGCTTCCCGGAGCTCGGGTCCTGACATGCGCGTGCTGGTCACCGGAGGCGCGGGATTCATCGGGTCGCACCTGTGTGCGCGGTTGCTGGCGCGCGGGGACGAGGTGTCCGCGATCGACAACTTCGACCCGTTCTATCCGGAGCGGGTGAAGAGGCGCGCGCTGGAGCCGCTCCTCGCGCGCGGGCTGCGACTCTTCCAGGCCGACATCCGCGACGCGGAGCCGGTGGAGCGCGCGTTCCGCGACGCGCGGCCCGAATGCATCGTGCACCTCGCTGCGCTGGCCGGCGTGCGCCCCAGCCTGGAGCGGCCTGCCCAGTACATGGACGTGAACGTGCGGGGAACCGCCGTGCTGCTGGAGGCCGCGCGCAAGGCTTCCGTGCGGCGGTTCGTGTTCGGCAGCTCGTCGAGCGTATACGGTGCGAACGCAGTGCCTCCGTTCCAGGAGACCGCGCGGATCGACTCGCCGCTCAGCCCGTACGCTGCCTCGAAAGCGGCGGGCGAACAGCTCGTGTCGACCTGGCGCAACCTCTACGAGCTGGAGGCGATCTCGCTGCGCTTCTTCACCGTCTACGGCCCGCGGCAGCGGCCCGACCTCGCCATCCACAAGTTCGCCCGCCGGATGCTCGCCGGACAGAAGCTCCCCTTTTTCGGCGACGGATCCACCCGGCGCGATTACACGTACATCGACGACATCCTCGCCGGCGTGCTGGCGTCGCTGTCGGTCCCGCTGTCCCGCCACGAGATCGTCAACCTCGGCGGCGCTCAGACCACCACCCTGCGCGACCTGATCGCGCTGCTCGAGGAGGCGCTCGGCGTCCGCGCCGAGCTGGACCTCCAGCCCGCGCAGATGGGCGACATGCCGCTCACCAGCGCGGACGTGACGCGCGCGGGAAAATTGCTCGGCTATGCGCCCCGCACCCCTCTGCGCGACGGCATCAGGCTGTTCGCGGAGTGGATCCGGGGCGAGGGCCGCGACTGGATCTGAACTCCTCCCGCCGCCCGACGAGGATCCGTGCAATGACCTGCGACCCCATGCGCCTCGCCTTCGTGCTCCTCCTCGCGGGCTGCGCCGGCGCCATCCATCCACCGCCGCAGGCGGCTGCGACTCTCGCCGCATCGCCCGAGCGCCCGCTGCCAGGTCCTGCGTTCGCCGACCCGCAGGACCGCGCGCGCAAGCTGGCGGAGGCGCTTCCGGAGGTGGAGGCGGTGTTCGAAGAGCAGTTCACGGCGGGGAAGCCGCCGGGAATGACGGTCGCGCTCGTCGTCGACGGCGAGGTGAGGTGGTCCAGGTCGTGGGGAGTGCGCGACCTCGCGCAGGCCCAGCCCCCCGACCCGGATACCGTCTTCCGCATCGCCTCGTTGACGAAGAGCTTCACCGCGATCGCCGTGCTGCGCCTGCGGGACGCAGGGAAGCTGTCCTTGGACGACCCGGCCGAGAAGTACCTCCCCGAGCTGGCGCGACTCCGTTACCCGACGCGCGACTCCCCGCGCATCACCGTGCGGCAGCTGCTCTCCCATTCGGCGGGGTTCCCGGAGGACAATCCGTGGGGCGATCTGCAGCTCGCCATGAGCGGAGACGAATTGCAGCGGTTGCTGTCGCGAGGGCTCTCCTTCTCTCGCGCTCCGGGGACCGGATACGAGTATTCGAATACCGGCTTCGCCCTGCTGGGCTCGCTGGTGCAGCGCGTCTCCGGGCAGCGAATCGAGGAGTACTTGACCGATCACGTCCTCCGGCCGCTGGGGATGGCGGCGACGGTGTGGCGGCGACAGGACGTGCCTGCCGGACGGCTCGCCGTCGGGTACGGGCACCGCCCTTCGGCAGCCGCCCCCGATCTTCCCGGCGGGCTGCGCGAGGAGCCGCAGCTCGGCGACGGCGCCTACGCTGCGATGGGCGGCCTGTACACCTCGACGCGCGATCTGGCCCGCTACGCCGCGTTCCAGCTCGATGCCTGGCCTCCGCGCGACGAACCCGAGAGCGGTCCCTTGAGCCGCGCCTCGCGCCGCGAAATGCAGCAGGCCGCCCGGCACGCGAGTCTCGAGGTCGCGCCCGGCGACCCACTGCGCGCGCGGTCCAGGGGTTACGGGTACGGCTTCGGCGCGCACGAGAGCTGCGACTTCGATCGCATCGTCTCGCACGGCGGCGGGCTTCCCGGGTTCGGCTCGGTCATCGCGCTTCTTCCCGACCGCGGCGTGGCGGTGGTGGGCGCCACCAACCTGACCTACACTGCGCCCGACCCCTGGCCGGCCTTGGTGCTGCTGGCGCAGAAGGGCGCGATCCCGCAGCGCCAGGTGCGGCCCGCGCCGGAGCTGTCCCAGGCGGCGCAGGCGGTGGCCGCTCTCCTCGAGCAATGGGATCCGGCGCTGGCGCAGGCGCGCTTCGACCGGACGGCCTGGTATTACGAGCCCCCCGACGAGCTGAAGACGGAGCTCGCCGAGCTGCACGCCAAGCTGGGTCCGTGCCGGCCCGGGCAGCTCGAGCCGGAGAACGCGCTGCGCGGCACGCAGTCGCTCTCCTGCGAACGCGGGACGCTCGACGCGTATCTCACGCTGACGCCCGAGGTGCCGCCCCTCATCCAGCACCTGGAGCTCAAGCCGTCGATCCCGCCCGGGCCACGGCTGCGGCACGCCGCCGAGCGAGCCGTGGCCCTCACGCTGCGCTGGGACGATGCATACGCGCGGCAGACGTTCGCGCCGTCGCTCGACCCCGCCGCCGCGAGAAAGCAGCTCACGGCGCATGGTCCCTGCCAGCTGGGCGCGGCCGGACCCGGCGACGGAGCCAGGCAGGGCGCGTTCCGCCTGACCTGCACCAAGGACGCGCAGGAGCTGGAGCTCGCCCTCGACGAGGCGACCGGCCGGATCGTGGAGCTGAAGCTGAACGCGGCCCGCGACCCGAAGCAGAAGTGCGCGCGTCTCTGACGCAGAATCAGGCGCGCGCGTCAGCGCGTGCCGAGCAGCTCGACCTCGAAGATGAGCGTGGAGTCGGGCGGGATGGCGCCCGCAAATCCCTGCTTGCCGTAGCCCATCTCGGGCGGGATGATCAGCTTGCGCCGGCCGCCCACCTTCATCCCGACCACGCCCTCGTCCCAGCCCTGGATGACCTGCCCGCGGCCGAGCGCGAACGAGAACGGCTGCCCGTGGTCCTTGGACGAGTCGAACTTCTTCCCGTCGGTGAGCCAGCCCGTGTAGTGCACCGAGACCGTCTGCCCCTTCCTCGCTTCCGGGCCGGTGCCTACCACCAGATCCTCCATCTGCAGCTTCGCCATGGGAGCCTCTTCAGAGTTGCCGGCGCGCCTGCGCGGGCGAGTTCTCGTCCGGGAAGGGCGACTCGCCAGGGGGAAGGCGGTACACCTTCACCACGTCTTCTCCCCGCACGCGCACGGTGGTCCACGGTTCCCGGTGCGAGAGGGACCGCACGGCGTCGGCGTTGAGAAAGTAGAGACGCCCGATCTGGACGACCACGTAGCAAGGCTGCCCCGACCGGCAGGCGCGGCCCCGGCGCACGAGCGTCTGCTGCAGGTCGGGACGGCCGAACCGCTCCGCGTACAGCTCGGCGGGCAACTCGATCTCGGTCGCCACTTCCGCGCCAGGCTCTGCCCGCGCGGCGATCTTCTGCACGGCCTCGCGGAAGCCCGTGTCGAAATAGTCGCAGTGCGGGAAGAACCAGTCGACGTTCTCGTCGCCGCCGCCGAAAGCGTTGATGTACAGCCGGTAATGCGGCGCGTGCGCCAGCGCCGCGCGCGCCTCTCCGCCCACCAGCAAGACGACGACCGCTGCGGCCGCGGCGGTGGCCCACGCCGGACGGCGCTCCCGCATCCAGGAGACGGCCAGCGCGGCGCCATACCCCGCCAGGAGGAGGAACGCGGGCAGCACGGCGGTAAAGAAACGGCCCCATTTCGAGCCCGACACGGAGTGCACCAGGAACCACACCGCAAGCCAGGAGAGCACGATGCGGTGCGCGGGTCGCCGCTGGACGATCGCCGCGGCGAGCCCGGCGGCGGCGAAGAGCACGGTGATGGGCGCGAGCTTCACCGCCGCGAACACCAGGTAGAACCACGCTGGCGTTCCGTGCAGGCCGTACTCGACGAGGTTGTGGTAGACGCGGCCCATGAAGTACAGGCTGCCGTGCACCGTCTGCTGCCCGGTGGTGTAGGTCTTCGCGTACTCCCAGGTGGACGGCAGGAAGGGCGTCCAGTCGAGGCAGATCCAGATCGCCGCCGCGACCCCGATCAGCTCCGCCCATCTGCGGGCCGGCAGGCGCCACGAGGAAACGGGCCGCAGCCAGAAGTAGGCCACCACCGGAATGGGGGTGAGGAAGAAGAAGTACTTGGAGGCGAGCATGCCCGCGACGCTCGCCGCTGCGCCGAGCTCCCACCGGTGCTGTTCGCCGCGCCGCCCGTCATCGGCCGCCGCCCTGGCTTCCGCGACGCACCACAGCAGCAGCATGAGGAAGAGGCCGAGCAGCGTGTCTTCCTTCGCGACGCGCTGGTAGCCGACGTAGGTGGTGGACACGGCCGCGAGCGCCGCGGCGCAAAGCCCCGCCGCCCTTCCGAACAGACGGCGGCCGAGCTGCGCCACGACCCAGATCGAGAGCGCTCCTGCCAGCGCATTCGGGAGGCGGGTGATGGTTTCGGGGGCCCACCCCAGGCGCGTCCCCACCAAGGCGAACCCCGCGATCAGCACCTTCATCAGCATCGGGTGCTCGACGTCGTCGCCCGACAGGTCGCCGTGCAGGTAGCGGAGCGCCGCGAGCCACTTATGGACCTCGTCGTCGCCGAAGCCCTCGGCCGAAAGGCCGCGCAGGCGGAACCAGAGTCCTACCGCGACGCACAGCACCACGGCCGAGGCGCAGGCGGCTCCCCAGCGCGGCGCGGCGCCGCGCAGCTCGACGTCGGGCTCCGGCATGGCGCGGCCTTCTACCATCATTTCAAAGGACTGGCGCAAACTTGGCTCTC
>Ga0209690_1001797_pt1 | contig 12248 bp, 9 predicted proteins | sample GraSoiAngelo_150_FD_186164 | JGI IMG/M metagenome (GOLD analysis project Ga0209690, IMG submission 186164) | Grasslands soil microbial communities from the Angelo Coastal Reserve, California, USA - 14_1009_09_40cm (SPAdes) (version 2) | ecosystem: Environmental > Terrestrial > Soil > Grasslands ...
GGGATGCGCGGCAACTCGCGGCGTAGGTTCGCCGCGTAGCGCTGGCGGTACTCGGGGTGGTGTAGGACGGCATAGACGTAATGGAAGATGTCCCACTTGGTGATGGAGCGGTCGCCGTAGCGGGCAAGGCCTCGGGGCGGGTAATGTTGTCGTCGAAAATGCGCGCGCCGCTTTGATAGAGGATGGCGCGCTCCGGGGCCTGGAAGATGATGTTGTCGCGGGGATAGCCCTTGTCGAGCTTGCGCTCGACTTCACGGGCAAGGTCGTCTTTCTCGTCCTTCGCTTCCCAGTAGCCGTGGGGGAGGTGATAGAGGTCCACGAGAGCTCCGTCCACGATTACCGAAGACCGGGCGCGCTCGATGCGATATTCGGGAACGAGGGTCAGCGGCGGCTTGGCCTTGCGCCCGCACTTCGCTAGCAGGTCTTGGAACGCGCTGCGGACCGCACCTTCGTGGTCAATGTAGAGCTGTCCAAATTGGTGGAGAGTATCGTAGTAGGCCTTGACGGAGGCGTGCGACGGCTTGAGATCGAGAGACATACCCACAATTGGGGAAGGCACAGTTTACAACGGAAGCTACCGTGGCGGCGGGGCGGGTGTTCAGCGTGCAAACAGGCGCAGGTCGGCGATGTGCGCATAGATTGTCATTCCGAATCGCCTTCAGGCGTGAGGAATCTGCTTTTCGATTACAACAGCAGATTCCTCGGGCCTAAAGGCCCTCGGAATGACAAAGAGTTAAGTGTTCGTTTCGGCACGCCTTAAAAGGCATGCGCTGACACGAAGCGAAACCTGCGCGGGCGGTCGGTGCCGGTGGCGGACAGCTCCAGCGTGCGCTGGCGGTCCTGCGCTCTCGTTGACGGTCTCGACGGTTTGAAAGGCAGCTCGATACGAACCGGGGCACGCTTGTTGCCGTGGTCGTCGTACTTACCGTCCCAAACTAATTCGGCCATGCCTGAAAAATGAGGGGAAGGCCAACATCTTACAACAAAGATCGCAGAGTTAGTTTGGGGGAAGAATTCATTTCGAGAAATAGAACAGCCCCGATGGCCAGTCGGGGCCGGGCTTTGCTTTCCCGCTTCCGTGACACGCTAAGGGGCGATGCGGTCGGTCAGGGTATCGTTGTGGAATGTGGAGTGGTTGCGGAGGGCTAGCCAGCCGCCATCAGGCTTCAAGGTATCAGCGACGCTATTTTTCTCATTCGTGGCGAAATCCTGCCAGGAGTTGTAGCGGGCGATGGTGAGGAACTGCCAGGGTCCGCCCTCAAGATGCTGCATGAGGACACTGCCGGCGACGTTTTGGCCGCCACCGGGAGCTTGCGCCAGCGATTTTTCCAGCTCATCGCGATGCCCGGGTGCAGCGCGAAATACTGAAACAACGTAGACGGAGCCTACACTCTTTGCGGGATCGTCAAGCCCCATGGCTTTGGCAAACTCAGGCCAAGCGGGTCCATTGACGAAGGTATCGGTATGCCAGGCGTTCAGGTCGCGCGCGGCGGCCGGAGCCGGAGTGCCGGCGGCATCCACGGTGGCCTTAGTACCGAGATGGTTGATTACGGCGTAGTCCCAGTCTTCGCCGTCCTGATGGCGCAGGACGATGTAGTGTCCGGGCATGGGAGAATTTGGGTTTTGTTTCTTGAGAAAGTCGCCTTCCTCGGCGCCTTTGCCGAGAGCAGCTTTGGCGAAGTGGACATGGTAGACGTCAGTACGGGTAGCGGGTGCAGGTGTGTTTTGCGCTGAGCAAAAGGACGCGCAAAAAAATGCGAGAAGCAGTGTGCCAGTGCTTTTCAAAAGTATCCTCCAACGCTGAATTTTTTGGATCTAGGGGCCGGACAACTAGAGTGCGAACGGAGCCGAACGAAGCGAGCGAATCATAACACCGAAGGTAAGTTTTGTCAGAATTTGGGGAGCCGACCCACGCCGTATCCCATTGTCAAGCGATTTTCCTCAGCTTTCTGGCTGACTTTCCCATTTCAAGCACAGGTCCTAGAATCCATTCCGAATATGGCTGTCACGGTGCGAGAGATCTGACTTTCACTTCCCTCGCCTGCGCGATTGGGAACGACCGCCCTCAATAGAAGCCGGATCTGCATCCGCGACTTCCTTGAGTGTCCGTAAAAATGCTTGCGCCTGCCCGCGCAGGGGCCGTTGCCGGGGATGAATCACGTCGAGGCTGCGTCTTAATGGCTCAGCGTCCAGCAGTTTGATCGCCAGCAGCTTGCCGGCGCGAATTTCCCGGCCAACCGCAAGCTGAGGGAGAAATGCGCTTCCCAGGTCGCGTTCCACCATTCGCTTTGCAGTTTCGATGGTATCGACTTCGAAAGCTATGTTAGGCACCAGGCCCGCGCGACGGAAAAGGCTGTGGGTGAGCGTCCAGTCACTCGATCCGCGTTCGTAGAAAATGAGAGGCCACGCCGCCACTTGCTCCAGGCGCGCATGCCGCGCGCGGGTTGGGCCTTGCACAGGGTGCGCGACCAGCAACAAGGGGTCGTCCCGCAAGCTGATAGTTTCAATCATTGGGTGCTGAAGCGAGCGGGCCAGCCCAATCTCGGCTTCTTCGTTCAGAACCATTTCCAATACCTCTTTCGAATGGCCGGGGCGAATCGCGATTATTACTTTCGGATGAGCACGCTGGAATCGCTTGAGCACATCGGGCAAGAAGTAAACCGAGATGGAGAGCGCCGCTGCGATCTGCAACGGGCCGCCACTGGCCGGTTTGAGTTCGTGCACGGCTTGGCGTGCCTGCGAGGCAGTCTTTAGAAGCTGCTCCGCGAACGGCCGCAAAATTCTGCCGGCTTCGGTCAAAGTCAATCCACTCCGGGAGCGGGCAAACAATGGCGAGCCGAGGGAGTCTTCGAGTGCCTTAATTCTCGCGCTCACCGCAGGCTGACTAACCCGTAGTGTTTCTGCCGCCCGGTGGAACCCGCCAACGGTTGCGACCGCGACGAAAGTTGTGAGCTGATCAATTTCCATAAAACAGCCTGTCCTTTGACCTGCTACTCTGACAATATCTTATTATCAGTTAAGTGCATATCGATAACGAATAGTTATCAGTATGATAAAAACATTCCGTTTGACTGGCCCTCTGAGAACGCTCAACAATCGGCAAGTACGTGCGCCGAAAGGGCGGCGCAGGGCTGGGAGAGGACGACCCGACCGAGAGGGTGGAGTGTGCTTGCGTGGGGCAAACACAGCCGGAGAAGGAGCGCATGCAGGCCTGTTCTACAGCAAAATTCCGGCGATCTTCGAGGAACTCTCCTAGTTCGTTCGGATGACCTTCTTACATTTCTTGGCATCTCAGCCGTCCGCACGCGGCTCGGAAGGAGCAGCCGAGGTGAACATGAGCACTATTTCCGCCAGCTTTTCAGGGGTGGGATTCCACCTGAACCAACCGTCTAGCGGGTTTTCGCGGGAGCGGGACCTGTCTGCCGAGTTTATCGAGTTCTTCGCGCCCCTGCACCGGCGCTTTTCTCCGTGGCAGGAATCTCTGATCGCAGAACGCAAACGCGCGTTGGCTGCGTCACTCGATGGAGAAAAGCCCACGCATCACTATCCTGGCATGGCTATCCGCAATGGCTGGAAGATCGAATTGCCAGAATGGTGCCAGGATCAGCGCAATCAGATGACCGGCCCGGCCGATGACGCCGAGCTCGTGGTGAAAATGCTCAATTCGGGCGCACCTGGGGTGATGCTGGATCTCGAAGATTCGACCGTAAACGAGTGGGAGCACCAGCGGCTGGGCGTAGAAAACATTCTTGAGGCTCTGCGCGGAACGCTCACGTACTTCGACAAAAAGCGTGACAAGCTCGTCGGCATCAAGCCAAGTCCGACAGTGATCTGGATTCGCCCGCGCGGTTTGCACATTCATCAGGGTGGAATTCTTGGTGACGAGCTGACTTCAGCGTCGCTGTTTGACGTGACGCGAATCGCCTTCCGAGTCGATCCCGGGGAGCTGAAGCATCCGCTTGCGTTTTACATTCCGAAGTCCGAATCGGCTGATGAAGCGCTCTGGTGGCGTGATCTGTTCCAGGCGATTGCAGAGGCTCGCGGCTGGCCGCGTGACTACATCAAATGTATGGCCCTGGTGGAGTCACATCCGCTGGCGTTTCAGATGGAGGAGTTCCTCTACAACCTCAGCGACCACATTCTCGGCCTGAATCTCGGCCGCTGGGACTATATGGCCAGCCTGATTCATTTCAACTTAAACGATCCTGACTGGGTGCTCCCTGACCGCAACACAATTCCACACAACGTGCCTTTCTTCCAGAATCTGCGCGAGCTGATGCCGGAGGTCTGCCACAAACGAGGAGTGCTGGCAATCGGCGGCATGACAGCGCTGTATCCCAGCCGCGAAGACCCTGAGTTGAACGCGCGTGCGCTGGAAGTTCTCGCCAAAGACAAAAAGAATGAAGCCGATTGCCTGATGGATGGCGCATGGACCGGGCATCCAGATCAAAATCAGATCGCGATTGATCAATTTCCGTATCCCAACCAGTTGCACGCACGGCGGCCGCACGATGAGCGCTATCCGGATTTGCGGCCCGTGCCGAAAGATGTCGGACAGCGCACGCTGGTAGGAACGCGGGCCGCTGTGCGCACGGTAATTCGTTATCGCAACGGAGTGCTAAACGGTAAGGGAGCGAGTTTGCTTGACGGCTACATGGAGGATCTCGCCACTGACCGCATTTACCGGCTGATGATTGCGCAGCGCATGCGGCACAACGGGAATGTGGCGGACGATACGGGCGAGGTGGTCGTGCATACGCCGGAGCTGATCAGCAAAATCTTCGACGAGGAGTTGGAGAAGCTCCTGGCAAATCCGGGAAGAGATTTGGGCTCGCCCGATACTTTTCGCGAAGCACGAAGGATTAGTGAGGCAATGATCAAGGCTGAGGAGTTTGATCCGGTGTGACCAAAGCCCCTTCGTGCTCCTTCGTGTCCTTAGTGGTTGAAAATTCAAGACACCACGAAGGCCACGAAGGCACACAAGGGAAGGGGGAAATCATGGCTAAGAACGGCAAAGCATCGAAGCAGGAAATGAATTGGTCAGCAAACCCACGCTGGGCGGGAGTTACTCGTCCCTATACAGCCGAAGACGTCGAGCGGCTGCGCGGCTCTTTGCGCATCGAGTACACCTTGGCGCGCAACGGAGCGGAGCGGCTTTGGGAGCTGCTGCACGGCCAATCCTACCTTCCTGCGCTCGGCGCCATGACCGGTAACCAAGCCATTCAGCAGGTCAAAGCTGGATTGCAGGCTATCTATGTGAGCGGTTGGCAAGTGGCCGCCGATGCTAATGACGCCGGCCAGATGTATCCCGACCAGAGCTTGTATCCGGCTGATAGCGTGCCGAATGTTGTCCGGCGTATCAACCAGGCGCTGACCCGCGCTGACCAAATTCACCATGCTGAGGGAAAGAACGGAATCTACTGGTTTGCTCCCCTGATCGCCGATGCCGAGGCTGGCTTCGGAGGGAACCTGAACGCGTTCGAATTGATGAAAGCCATGATCGAGGCAGGCGCGGCTTGTGTTCACTTCGAAGACCAGCTTTCCTCGGCGAAGAAGTGCGGTCATCTCGGCGGAAAGGTGCTCGTGTCCACGGGCGAAGCCATTCAGAAGCTCGTCGCTGCGCGGCTGGCCGCCGATGTTATGGGCGTGTCGACGCTTATTATGGCGCGTACCGACGCCAACAGCGCCCACCTGCTGACCAGCGACATCGACCCGCGAGACCGCGAATTCCTCACTGGTAACCGCACCGCCGAAGGCTTCTTCTGCATTCGCGGTGGATTGGAATCCGCGATTGCCCGCAGTGTTTCCTACGCGCCGTATGCTGATCTCCTTTGGTGGGAGACTTCCGAGCCAAACTTGGAGGAAGCGCGACAATTCGCAGAAGCGGTTTTAGCTGAGCATCCTGGCAAGATGCTCGCGTACAACTGCTCGCCGTCTTTTAACTGGAAGAAGAAACTGGATGACACCAGCATCGCGCGGTTCCAGACGGAATTGGCAGCCATGGGATACAAGTTCCAGTTCATCACGCTGGCGGGCTTCCATTCGCTAAATCTCAGCATGTTCGAGCTGGCCCGAGCTTATCGGCTAAAAGGCATGGCAGCGTACTCCAAGCTGCAAGAACGAGAGTTCGCCGCCGAGCGGGATTTCGGCTACGAAGCCGTCAAGCACCAGCAGTTTGTCGGAACCGGCTATTTCGATATGGTCACGCAGGTCATCGCAGGCGGGAATTCCTCGACCACAGCTCTAGCCGGCTCCACTGAAGCAGAACAGTTTAGGGTCGAGGATGGCGTTGTACCGGCGGAAGCCTCGCCAGATGAGCCTTCTACGCCATCGCCTCGCGCTGCCTAATCGCGTTCACGGACAGCCGGATTTAGTCGTTACTGCCCGAACGCAACCTCCCCGTCGGCACATTCGGCCTCGAACAAGCCTTTCCGGGAAGGCAGTACCCAAAACAGGCATCCGGCGCGGATTTTCACAGTTGACATTCGCCCAATCCGGTAGCTAAATAGCTGCGCCGGGTTTCCACTCAACAAAATTGCTCATTTACCCCACCCTGGGACAAGGAAGCCCGCACAGGAGCCACGATGAACAAAGCTGATCTCATTGACAAAATTGCAGCCGGTTGCCACATCAATAAAACGCAAGCCGCCGGCGCCATCGATACCACAGTGGACAGCATCACTTCTGCACTAAAAAAAGGAGACCGGGTAGCGCTGATCGGCTTCGGCACTTTCTCCGTCTCGCAAAGAAAAGCCCGCAACGGGCGCAACCCGCAGACCGGAGCCACAATCAAGATTGCGGCCCGCAAAGTAGCAAAATTTTCCGCCGGGGCCGAACTCAAGAAGGCGGTCAACCGCAGCAAGTAGGGCCACGTTTTTTCTGGTGAGCGGCAGGGATCGGCCCTGCCGTTTTTCTTTTTTCAGTGTTCGTGTGGAGACGGGTTCGTGTGGGGACGGGTTCGTGTGGGGACGGGTTCGTGTGGGGACGGGTCTCTGACCCGTCCAGGCCGAGCGCAGCTCGGCGGTGCAGTCTGCCTTCTGACTGCCTGTGGCCGTGTTGGAGTCATCCCGAGCAGAGCCGTTTTTCAGGCGGAGCGAGGGATCTCGCGTGTGGCGCCACGTCAATAAAAGCAGAATGATTCTCTACTACAGAAGCTCCTCGGCTGTTTGCTGAATCCCGCGCCCGTCTTTTAGAATCTAAAGATTCGCATTGAGGTCCAAAACAAACATGAAACCAGCTATTCATCCCGCTTATAACGAAATCCGCGTCATGTGCGCCTGCGGCAACAGCTTTACCACTCGCTCGACGCACAAGGGCGACATCCACGTAGAAATCTGCTCGAATTGCCATCCATTCTTTACCGGCAAACAAAAGCTTGTGGATACCGCCGGCCGCGTGGAGAGATTCCGCAGGAAGTACGCCAAGGCGGAAACTGCCAAGAAATAAGTTCGCCTCGGACCTACGCGGATCAGCACGGATTTTCAGCCCCCGCATGGAGCGGGGGCTTTGTCTTGCTCGCTTGCGTAGAATAGGTTTGTGCGGAAATTCTGGGACAATTCGAGCGATGTAGGCGCGGGCGTCCCCGCCCGTGCTGAACACATGCCCGTCCCCCAATCCGTTCGCTTCGGCACTGTGACCATCTCTCCCGCTACCGTCCTCGCCCCCATGGCGGGCGTAACCGACACCGTCTTCCGGCGATTCATCCGTAATCTTGGCGGATGCGGGCTGATCATGACTGAGTTCACCTCGGCGGATGGCGTTCTCCGCGCCAAGGACAAAAAAGCTAAACGCTATCTGCATTTCTACGAAGACGAGCACCCGATCTCAGCGCAGCTTTTCGGCAGCGATCCTCAGGTCATGGCCGACGCGGCTCGCATTGTCGAGGACCTCGGGTTCGATCTCGTCGATTTGAACCTCGGCTGCCCGGCAAAGAAAGTTGTTAAGTGCAACGGCGGCTCGGGACTTCTGCGCGACCTGCCCGCGATCGGAAGAATCTTTGAGACAGTGCGTGCTGCGGTGAGCATTCCGTTCACGGTGAAATTCCGCGCCGGCTGGAATGACGAAGAGATCATCTGCGTCGAGCTGGCCAAGATGGCCGAGAACTGTGGCCTGTGCGCAGTCGCGCTGCACGCTCGCACCCGTGAGCAGGGCTACAGCGGCCAGGCACGCTGGGATTGGATTGCCGCCGTCAAGAATGCGGTTAAGATTCCGGTGATCGGGAACGGCGATATCCGCACGCCTGAAGACGCCTGCGCTATGGTAGCCCAGACCGGATGTGATGCGGTCATGATCGGCCGCACGGCACCCTCGAATCCGTGGATCTTCCGCCAGATCGAGCAGTACTGCGCACGAGTCGCCACGAACCACGTAGGGCCGGGTACCCTCACCCGGCCAGCCAGCAATAGCCACGTAGGGACAGCCGCCCCCGGCTGTCCGGTCGAGCGGAGCTCGACGGTGGGTATTGAAGGTGAAGCGGGAATGCTCTGGGACGAACACAACTTCACGACCTGGGAAGAAACTCCCATTGGCGTCGGTACTGGGAAGGGCACGACCTCGGTCGTGCCGATAAGTCTCGCTTCGACGACGGCTTTAGCCGCTGAGGGCGCTGGGTGTGGAGTGACGGATAAGTTTGCCACCTCAGGGGCAAGAGCCCCCTCCTCTCTCGCAGCGGTCGGCACGGCTAAGGCCGTGCCCTTCCCGATTGATTCGGGATTAGAAGCAGCTCAGCATACCAAGCTTTACGATCAGCCGTCCGAAACAGATCGCTACGAAATGATTCGCACCTATTTCCAGATGCTCATCGAAGAAGAAATGCCCGGAGCGGAAGGCAAGATGAAGCAGTTCGCCTCCTGGTTCACGCATGGCGTGGCCGGAGGAGCAGCCTTGCGCAAAGCGATCTACGAATCGAAAAGCGCGCCCGAGATCTTGTCTAAAGTCGAAGATTTCTTCGAATCTCGCCTCGAAATGTGTGGCGCGGGCGCCCCGCCCGCGATAATTAGTGGGGCGGTCGCGTGAGATGCCCCAACTAGGAACACTGAAATGGATGAACAGTGGCTCGGCGATTCCTACGATCTCGTGAAGCGCTTCTGGAAGAAAAGCCTTGAACCGGTTGCACCTCTCTACGCGCATCCGAGATTTGTGCCCTCGACGATCCGTACCCACTACACAGCCGTAACCACGATTCCGATTCTCGACACTCGTCCACATGGCCGCGTGGGCGTCCTCATCGATCCTGACACGGGAATTCCGCTTCCCGACAGTACAGCAACTAGAGCAACAACGAAGTACGCTTCATTGCTGTTCATTATCGAACTCAACAAGGAACTTCATCCCGAGTACATAATCTGTTTTGACCAGAGCTTTCACCGAAAGCACGAACTGAGCAAAGAAGAACGAAGAGAGAAGAAAATGACATTCCTACGGGAGCGCGGAATACACTCGTTCTATTATGTATCTCATGCCCCTTTTCTCTTTGCGGCGCAGACTACACATATTCTCGTGTCCGTTCTTGGTTGTTTGATCTCGCAGGGAATCCCGAAGAGCCGGTTCCAATCCCTTGATATTTGAGATTACAAAGCGTCAGCCGCGCGTAACCTCGCCCTTAATCTGGAACCCTGGTCACGTAGCATGTCTCACTACCATCTTTCCCCTCTCATCCTTCTCCACATAACACCACGGTACCTGCGGATCGTGCGTGAACATCGTCAACCATTTCTCCGGGATCGCGCGCGCGTAATACTTTTTCTTGCTCTCGATCGTCTGCACAGGAAGTAGATCGAATGCCATCCCCCAGGTCAGGTCGAGATGCGCGGTCGTGGGAATAAGGTCTGAGATATAGCAGGCCGTATTGCCTCCGCTTTGCAGAATGATCGCCTGCATAGTTTCGGTATGGCCCGGAAAGACTTTGACCGAAACTCCCGGAACAATTTCCTGATCGCCGCGCAGCAGCTTCATCTGCCCGCTTTCAACCAGTGGATCGTAGTTCTCGCTGATGTAGCTGATGGCATCGCGCTCGAATTGCTGGTGCCCATGCAGCCACTCGCCTTCCGGCGCGTAATACGCCGCTCTAGGAAACGTCGCCACAATTTTTCCACCCTGCCGCATGGTATTCCATCCGCAGTGGTCGAAATGCAGATGGCTGTTGATCACGATATCGATCTCTTCCGGCGAAACTCCTGCAGTCGACAGGTTCTCCAGCAGCTTCGCAGGCTGGCCATAAATCTTTTGCATTTTCTCTGAAAGCTTGTTGCCGATTCCGGTTTCGATCAGGATTGTCTGCTTTCCGGTGCGGACCACGATAGAGTTGAGTCCGACCGACACAAGATTATTCTGGTCCGCCTGGACCTTCTTGCTCCACATACTTTTCGGAATGATTCCGAAGAAGGCGCCGCCATCCAGACGATAGAGGCCGTCGGAGACAGCGGTAAGCTCGAAATCACCAAGGTTCATCCGTCGCATAGGCAGGGAAGTTCTTCGTGCACCTTCGTGTCCTTAGTGGTTGAGGACCTTGTAACCACAAAGGGCACCAAGGTACACAAAGGAAAATCCTATCGCAGCTCTCTTTCGAAATGATCCTCAATCATATGGAACAAATGATCGCGATCAGCCGAACCACCGATCCCGTGTGTCTTTCCTGGATAGGTCATAAACCGAAACTGCTTCGCGGCATCAATCAGCGCCTGAATCATCTGAACGCTGTTTTGAAAGTGGACGTTATCGTCGCTTGTGCCGTGAACCAACAGCAGCGCTCCATGCAGTTTTCCAGCCGCCTTGGTTGTGGACGATTCGTCATAGCCCTTGCCGTTTTCCTTTGGCAGTCCAAGATATCGCTCTGTGTACGTCGAGTCGTAATCGTGCCAGTCAGTGACCGGCGCAACGGAGACTCCGGCTTTGAACATATCCGAATGTGTCATGGCATAAAGAGTCATGTAACCGCCATTACTCCATCCCCAGATCGCAATGTGGTCACGATCGAGCTGGGGAAACTGCGCCAGCAACTGATTCAATGCCGTGAGCTGGTCGTTTAGCTCAATTCCTCCGAATTGATGGCGGATGGCGGTCTGAAATTTTCGATCACGGCCCGGAGTGCCACGATTGTCTACCGAGAACACGGCGAAGCCGTGCTGAGCCAGAATCTGATGAAAGAGGCCTTCATCATGCGTGCCTGCCCATTCATCGCGCACAACTTGCGCCGCAGGCCCACCATAGATATAGACGATTAAGGGAATTCTGCCGTTCGCCGTGCTCTCCCGCGGGAGAAGCAGTTGGCCGTAGAGTTTCGTGCCATCTTCGGCTTGAAATTCAAGCGCCTTGGGAGCGATCAGGCCAAAGTCATTTACATTTCGCGAATCCCAGAATGAACGGCACACGCCGACGCTGCATGCCGATAACCGAGGAGGCTTAAGCATGGTGGAGAAATTATCCACGTACTGCTTGCCGTCGTCAGAAAACGTCGATTCATGCGTGCCGTCTTCGCGAGAAATTCTCTTCAGTTCAGAGCCGTCGAGCTTCGCCGAATAAAGCTGCCGCTGGCGAGGATCATCTTTGTTGCAGGTGAAGTAAACAACTCCCGCAGTCTCATCGATGCCATCGATCCCAAGCACCTCAAAATCTCCTTGCGTGAGCTGGCGCTCGAACTTGGCGTCCCCTTCAAGCAGCCTCTGTTTGTCGAAGCCGTAGAGATAAAGATGCGTGTGCCCATCGCGCCAACTTGGCCAGATGAACCGATCTCCTGATTTCAGCGCCAGGCTGCCGTCGCTCACGCGAAAATCATCTAGCAAATTAATCCAGGCATCGGGTGTGCTTTCCGTCAGCACCTTGCGTGACCGCCCGGAGTGCGCGTCGACAAAATACAACTCCATAGAATCCTGCGTACGATTGAGCACTTCTGCCCACAGCAGCCCTTCGCGCACCCACCCAAAGCGCGGAATATAAATATCCTGTTCCTCGGTGAGCGAAATCCACTTTGGCTTGCCGCCACCGGAGCTAATCACTCCAATCCGCACGTTCGGATTCGGATCGCCCGCTTTCGGATATTTCTCCATATCGAGCTTGGCATGCGTCGGGAGCCAATCAACGATCGGATATGTCGGAACCGTCGTCTCATCCATCTGTAAAAACGCTATCTCTTTCCCATCCGGAGACCAGAAATAATTGCTGCGCACTCCAAGCTCTTCGGCGTAAACCCAATCAACTTCACCATCCAGCAGGTTCTCATCTTTATCTTTGGTGAGCTGCTTTTCGCCTTT
>Ga0209690_1001798_pt1 | contig 12241 bp, 8 predicted proteins | sample GraSoiAngelo_150_FD_186164 | JGI IMG/M metagenome (GOLD analysis project Ga0209690, IMG submission 186164) | Grasslands soil microbial communities from the Angelo Coastal Reserve, California, USA - 14_1009_09_40cm (SPAdes) (version 2) | ecosystem: Environmental > Terrestrial > Soil > Grasslands ...
CCGCGTGCGCGCGGTCGCCACCGAGGTCCCGCTCCCGCTGCCAGAGGCGGAGGCGCACGCGGTCGGCCCGTACGCCCTGGTCGGGCAGAGCCCTGCGATGCTGGAGGTCTACAAGCTCATGGCGCGGGTCGCTCGGAGCAACGCGACCGTCCTCGTTCAGGGCGAGTCGGGGACAGGGAAGGAGGTCGTCGCCCGCGCCATCCACTTGAACGGGCCCAAGGCGGCCGGACCGTTCGTCGCGGTCAACTGCGCGGCGATTCCGGAGAACCTGCTCGAGAGCGAGCTGTTCGGGCATGAGAAGGGCGCGTTCACCGGCGCGGTCGCCCGCAAAGTTGGCCGCTTCGAGCAGGCGGCGGGCGGCACCGTGTTTCTCGACGAGATCGTCGACATGAGCCTCGCGCTGCAGGCGAAGATCCTCCGTGCCACACAGGAGCGAGAGATCGAGCGCCTGGGCGGTGCCGGCACCATCCCGGTTGACGTGCGGCTCATCGCCGCCACCAACCGCGACTTGAACGAAGCGATCAAACAGGGGCGGTTCCGCGAGGACCTGTATTACCGGCTGGCCGTGGTCACGATGCGCCTGCCCAAGCTCGCGGAGCGCGGCGATGATCTCGTGCTGCTCACCGCGTACTTCGTGCGCCAGTTCGCCGAGCGCTACGGCAAGCGCATCGCCGCGATCTCGGACCGCGCGCTCGACCTGCTCCGCGGCCACACCTGGGTGGGGAACGTGCGGGAGCTGCGGAACGTCATCGAGCGCGCCGTCATCGTCGCGACCGACACCACGCTGCGGGCGGAGCACTTGCCGGACGAGCTCCGGGGCGAGGAGGCCGCGCTCCCCGACCGGCCGTCGGGCGCACACCTGACGCTGGCCGAAGTCGAAGCCCGCCACATCGCCCGGGTGCTGACGCGCACCAACGGTCAGATCGGGGCGGCGGCGGAGGTGCTGGGCATCCACCGCAACACCCTGACCCGCAAGATGAAGGAGTACGGCCTGTGAGGGAGCCGGTGGTCCAGGCGCTGCCCCCCCTGCGCGTCGAGAAGGCTCTCGGGCTGCTGCCCGATCTCGAGGCGCTCGAGCCCTTGCGCTCCCTCCTCGTGTCGATTTCCCGACCGGACGAGCGGGCGCTGTGGTCGAGCTCCGGGCCGTACCTCACGCTGGGCAAGCGCGGCGTGCGGCCGGAGGAGCTGCGGCACCGCATCCCGCAGGTGTTTCACCGCATCGCGGGCCACCTCGAGGCGCTATACACGGCCTACGTAGAGGCGCTCGAGTGTCAGCAGCGGGGCGACGGCGTGGGGGTGGTGCAGGCCTTGTTGACGGCGGGACGCCTGGAAGAGGGCGTCGGCCGGGTCGCCCAGGCGCTGGAGTGGTACGCCGTGGCGCTCCGCGTCTCGGAAGCGTTGCAGGACCGGCATCCTGAGGTCGAGACGCTGCAGGCGCTGGGACGGGCGTGCCTGGGGCTGGGCCTGCACGCTGAGGGCGCGCGCCACTACCAGCGCTGCCTGGCGCTCGCGGAGGCGGAGTTCGACCCGGCCGCGGCGATCTCGGCGTGCGAGGGGTTGGGCAAGGCCGCGCAGGCCCAGGTGGAGTGGGCGGGCGCCGAGGCGTGGTACGCGCGCGGCCTGCGGCTCGCCGAGGCCGCGGGAGACCAGCGGCGCATCGGCGGGCTGCTGCACGAGCTGGCCACGCTGGCGTGCCGCAAGGGTGAGCTCGCCGCCGCCGGCGACTACCTGCGGCGCGCGCGGGGGTTCTTCGAGCCGCTGACCGAGGCGCTGGCGATGGCGCAGGTGCTCAACACCCAGGGTCAGCTCGACGTGCAGTTGGGGCGGCAGCAGGCGGCGGCTGCCGCATACCGCGAGGCGCTGGCCTGGCTGCAGCGGGCCCCGCGCGAGCCCAGTCTCGAGTCGGGCATCCGCCTCAATTTGGCCCAGCTGCAGCTCGAGGCGGGCCGCTTCCTTGAGGCGGAGGAGGAGCTGCGGCGCGCCGAGCAGCTCGCCATCGGCGAGAACCTGATGCGCCGGCTGGTGCAGATCTACACGGTGCTGGGCGCGCTGCGCGGACGGCAGCTCGACGAGACCGGATTCGTCTTCTTCGAGCAGGCGGTCGAGCTGTCTCGGACGGTCGAGCCCTCGTCCCTCGCCGAGGCGCAGGTGTACGAGGAATACGGGCTGTTCCAGCTCCGGCTGGGCGATCGGGACACGGCCCGCGCCTATCTCGAGCGGGCCCGGGACATGTACGAGTCGGCCGGCGGGGCTACGGAGCTCGAACAGGTGCGCAAGGAGCTCCAGCAGCTCAGCGCCTGAGGCCGAGCGACCGATCGCGTGCGGCTGGACCTGCAGCGCCGAAGCATGCGTGTGAACCTACACCTGGCGTCCTCGTGGCCGAGCTGATCGACGTTCTCGCTGAAGCGCTAACCGGACGCTACGCCCTGCAGCGGCAGCTGGGCCACGGTCTCACGGCGACCGTGTTTCTCGCCCAGGACCTCAAACACCACCGGCCCGTCGCCATCAAGGTGCTCCACCCCGAGCTCGCTGCGGCCCTCGGCACCGAGCGCTTCCTGCGCGAGATCGAGATCGCCTCGTGGCTGCAGCATCCCCACATCCTGCCCCTCTATGATTCGGGCGCCGCGGCGGGTTCCCTCTACTACGTCATGCCCTACGTCGAGGGAGAGTCGCTGCGGGGCCGTCTGGAGCGGGAAAAGATGCTGCCGCTGCCGGAAACGCTACGGATCGCCTCGGAGGTGGCGAGCGCCCTCACGTTCGCGCACAGCCACAGGGTGATCCACCGCGACATCAAGCCGGAGAACATCCTGCTGATGGGTGAGACCGCCGTGGTGGCGGACTTTGGTATCGCCCGGGCGATCACCGCTGCGGGCGACACGCGGCTCACGCAGACGGGAACGGTGATCGGGACGCCCACCTACATGAGCCCGGAGCAGGCGATGGGCGCCGAGGACATCGACGGCCGGAGCGACCAGTACAGCCTGGCGTGCGTGGTGTACGAGATGCTGACCGGAGAGCCGCCCTTCACGGGCTCGACCGCGCAGGCGGTGATCGCGCGCCATTCGCTGGACGCGGTGTCCCCGCCTTCCATCGTGCGCGACACGATCCCCGAGGGCGTGGAAGACGCGGTCCTGCGGGGCCTTTCCAAGGTGCCGGCCGACCGCTTTCCCACCGCTGCCCTGTTCGCCGAAGCGTTGCTGAGCGCGCCGCCGACGGTGTCGGCGCGCCGGCGTACGTCGCGTGCCGTGCTGCCTGCGCACCGGCGGCGGGGCCTGTACGTGGGTGCCATCCTCCTGGGCGTGGTGCTGCTCGTCGGAGGCCTCTGGGTGGGTGGGGCGTGGCGGCGTACCGCGGGTGGGTCCGCGACGCCGGGCGGACTGGACCCGCGCCGGATCGCCGTCCTCTACTTCGACGACCTCAGCCGGCGCCGGGATCTCGGGTATCTGGCCGACGCGCTGACCGATGGCCTGAGAGAGCGTTTGGCGTCGGTCTCCTCGCTGCAACTCGTCTCGACGGACGGCGTGTTGGGCTACCGCCATTCCGGGCTGCCGCGCGACAGCATCGCGCGTGCACTCAACGCGGGCAGCCTCATCGAGGGGAGCGTGGAAGAGCGCGGCGACCGTCTGGTCGCCTCGGTTCGCCTAATCGATGGCACCAGCGGGGCGGACATCGAGCGGGGCAGCTTCGAGCATCCGCGGGGCAACCCGCTGCAGTTGCGCGACACGCTCGCGCAGCAAGTGGCCGCGTTTCTGCGTCGCCGCTTGGGTGAAGAGCTCGTGCTGCGCGAGCAGAAAGCTGGCACGGAAAGCGTCGGTGCGTGGATTCTCCTGCAGCAGGGAGAGAAGGCCCGCAAGGACGCCGACTCGCTGGCGGCCGCCGGCGACGTCGCGGGTGGCGCGCGCCTCCTGCAGGGGGGTGACAGCCTGCTGGTGCAGGCCGAGGCGCTCGACCGGAAGTGGGCGGAGCCGCTCGTCTTGCGCGCTGCGATCGCCTACCGCCGGTCCCGACTGGTCGGCGCGCGCGCGCCGCTCCAGGCAGCGCCGTGGATCGACCGCGGGCTGACCCTCGCCGCGCAGGCGTTGCAGCTCGACCCGCAGAACGCCCGCGCGCTCGAGCTCCGGGGCACGTTGCGTTATTGGCGCTGGCTCCTGCACCTGGCACCCGACCCCAAGGAGGCCGCCGCGCTGTTGCAGGACGCGGAACGGGATCTCCGGGCGGCGGTCGGGCTCACACCCTCGCTCGCGAGCGCCTGGAGCACCTTGAGCCATCTCGATTATCAGAAGAACGACATCACCCAGGCAAAGATCGACGCGCAGCGCGCCTACGAAGAGGACGCCTATCTGCGCGTGGCAGACCAGGTGGTGTGGCGCCTGTTCAGTGCGTCGTACAGCCTGGAGCAAACCCAGGACGCCGTTCACTGGTGCGCCGAGGGACGCCGGCGCTTCCCCAAGAATCCGCGCTTCACCGAGTGCCAGCTCTGGCTCCTGACCTTGAGGGACGTGGACCCTGACGTGCCCAAGGCCTGGCACCTGGTCACTGAGCTGCGAGACCTGGGGCCCGCGCAGCAAGCCGAGTTCGATCGATTGCGGGACCAGATTCTGGTGGCCGCCGTGCTGGCGCGGGCGGGTGCAGGCGACAGCGCCAGGCGTCTGCTCGCACGGTCGCGCGCCGACGCCGAGATCGACCGCGAGCGCGAGCTGGTCTCCTATCAAGCGTTCGTGCGGGTGCTGCTTGGGGACCGAGACGAAGCGCTGGCGCTGCTCAAGCAATACCTGGCGGCGAACCCCGAGCACCGCGTGGGGTTTGCCACGGGTTATCACTGGTGGTGGCGGGACCTGCGGGATGATCCTCGCTTCCGCCAGCTCGTCGGCAAGGGGAACTGACGACGCATCACACTGGGTCAGGCCCGTTCGGCTGGTCCGCTGCATTCTGGTGCAGAGCGTGGTCGCCAGCCGAAGGTTCGGGCTCCGGCGCCGGCCTGCTAATCCAATCCGTTCCTTGGAGTTCGGCCCTCAACCGATCCGTCTCGCAACACGGTGCCACCGTGGCGTGAAGGTTGCACCGGGGGGAGGCAGGGGTGTATGGTGCGCCAGCGTCGCTACTCATCTGCCTTTCTCCTGGCCGAACTCTCCGTTCTCGTCGGGGCGCTGATCCTCGGCTGCACCGAGGACCGGCCTCCGCTGCCCACGCAGAGCCCGCGCGCGGATCTCCTCAGCGACGACGCTCTGAGCGTCGGACACATTAACCAGCTGCTGATCGCGCTGTTTCCCGCGGGGCCGTTGCTCAATTCGGCGCGAGATCAGCTCAACGACATTCAGCCCCTCCTGGCGCAGGGAGACCTCCCAGGGGCGCAGAGCACGGCGCTCCACCTCGCTGATTTCACCATCAAGGGCTATCGTGCAGGGCAATTGCTCGATCCGAACGGGACGTTACCACTGACGACGCCGGAGGCCGTCGTGCAACTGTTCGACGCCCTCTTGAGTTTCGTGGGCCTGCCCCCGTCCGGTCTCACCTCCGATGCACTCGGCCCGACAGGTCCGAGCGGGACTTCAGACGTGTTCGGCGCCCTGGGCGGCACGCTGGCCACCGTCGAGGCACTGGCCGGACTGAGCGTGCCAGCCGATGCCGTGAGCGGCGATCACCTGTTTCTGATCACGCGCCGCGACGACTTGGCGTTGCAGGGGACCTGCCTCAGCACCCCGCTGCCCCAGTACCCGCTGTGCTACGATTTCTCCGTCTTTCCCAAGACGAGCTTCGCCGTCCCCGTGACGGTCGTCATGTGCCCGCTCGAGTCCGTGTCCCACGAGGAGTTCTACCATCGGCTCGTCTTGGCACATCCTGATCCGAACGACCCAAACGCGATCCAGTTCACGACGCGCGCCGCGGACCCGCTCGGGCTGGTGTGCACCAACGCCGTGCTCCCCACGCCGGGCGGGCTCGGGGGTCTGCTGCAGCGGCTGGGGGCGTTCGCGGCCCGGCTCATCTTGCCGACGCCCCTCTACGCTACCCATGGCGGCATGGGTGGCTCGGTCGACTCGTTCAGTCCCTTCATCGCCGTGGACTCGGCCGCGGACCTCACGGTCCAGAGCGTGACCCAGACCCCGGGCGCTCCGACTACGGCTGACGTGATCACGGTCAGCGCGGTGATCCACAACAACAGTCCCGTGCCGGCGGGGCCCTTTACTGTGGCGTTCGGCGCCGACCCGGCGTCGGCCCCTGTGGTGAGCGTCCCGGGTCTTGCAGGTGGGGCGAGCGTTCCGGTCAGCGTCACGGTCGGTCCGCGCGCTGCCGGCACGTATCAGGACACCGTGACGGTGGACGTCGGGAACGCCGTGGTGGAGTTCAACGAAGCCAACAACACCCTCACCTCAGCCGCCTATACCGTGGCCCCGGTGATCCTGCCGCCGCTCTTCTGAGCTACCTCTTTCCGGCCACCTTCGCGATGGCCGTGATCAGGTCGTTGAAGTCGTAGGGCTTCATCACCGAGGGCTGGCCGCACTCGTCGAGGAACTTGCGGGTCTCGTCACGCGCCCGGTCTCCTGTTACGAACACGAACCGGTCGGCCAGCTGCGGCCGTTGCTCGGCGAGCTGCTCGTAGAGGGCCCGGCCGCCCAAGCGCGGCATCTGCAGGTCGGTCACGACGGCGTCGAAGCGCTCGCTCGCCGGGCCGAGCCGCTCGATCGCCTCGAGGCCGTTCTCGACGGCGACCACCTCGTGGCCCTCGCGCTCGAGCAACAGCCGCATCGCCTGCCGGTTCACGGCGTCGTCGTCTACCACGAGGATGCGGAGCTTGGGCAACGTGGGCGCAGCAGGCTGCGTCCTGGCGAGGGGCGCGAGCACGCTCTTGGGCAGCGTCACCACGACTTCGGCACCGCCGCCGCCGCGCGGTCGCAGGCGGAGCGTGCCGCCGGAGGACTGCGCCAGCGCCCGCGCCAGGGCGAACTCGATCTCGCCGCCGCCCGCGCTCTGAGTGAACCGGAAGGGCGTCACCAACCGCTGCTCGGCCTCGACGGAAAGGGGATTGCCGCTGTCCGAGAGGGCGATGATCAGCGACGGCCCGCCCTCGCTCACCGCTATCCGCAGCTCCCGGGGCGGCTGACTGTCCCGCAAGCGCCGCAGCGAGAAGTCCAGCAACTTCATCAGCATCTCGGTCAGCTGCGCCATCGGACAAGCGACCATCGGCAGCTCCTGCGGGATCGCTCGGACGACCTTCACGCCCAGCTCCCGAAACACCGGCTCGCGCTCGGCCAGCACGCCATTGAGCACGATGGCGGCGTCGGACGGCTCCGCCGCCCCGACCGGGTGCTCGGCCAGTTCCAGGAAGTGCTGGGTGATCTCTGCGGCCCGGCGCACCTCGCCGTGCAGCATCATCAGGGCGCGGGCCCGCTCGGGGTCGAGCGGGCTGCCGTGCAGCAGATCCGCCAGGGCGCCGATCGCCGCGAGCCGGTTGTTGAGCGCGTTCAGGACGTTGGCCGAGCCCTCGTCGAGGACGACGTGCTTCACCTCGGCGGGCAGCGGGGGGCGGGGCGGCGGTGGGGGCGTGACCGGCGGGGCGGGGCGGCGCGTCGCCGCCGCGCGGTGCCGCCCCACGAACACCCCCACAAACGTGCCCACCAGAGCACCGAACGCGAACGGGACCCACAGTTCCATAGCCGTAAGCTAAGACGCTTCGGCTTGATTCGCATCCAGCGGCGGCCTAGCTTTGTTCGCCACGCCCTGGTGGTGGAACTGGTAGACACACTGTCTTGAGGGGGCAGCGCCGCAAGGCGTCCCGGTTCGAATCCGGGCCAGGGCATCCCACCGTCTACGGGCGCGCCGGCTCCACCTCCACCCGGATGCTGCGCCACTTTCCCTGGCGGAACCGCAAGACGCTCAGCGCGCAGCGCGTCATGTGGCCGAGCAAGATCGCCGCCCAGATGTCGGCGGGGCGCAGTCCGCGCGTCGCCTGGAACAGCGTGCACAGGCCGAGCGGCACGACGATCTGGGACGCGATCGAGATGTAGAGCGGCGAGCGGGTGTCGCCCGTGCCCTGGAGTCCCCCGGTGTATGTGAGCGCAACGGTGACGAAGAGCCCCGAAACGCTGAGGAAGCCGAGCAGCTGCACACCGAGGCCGACGACGACGGGGTCGGTCATTCCAAACAACGAGAGCAGGGAGCGCGGGATCGTGATGAACAGCACCCCGATCGCCGCGGCGAGGCCGAGGCCGACCGTCGCCGCGGCGTGCACGCCGTGCAGCGCGCGGTCGGGTCGGCGAGCCCCCAGGTTCTGGCCCGCCACGGTGGCGGCGGCGCCCATCAACCCTACCGACGTCCACGTGATGAACGAGAACAGCTCGGTGTAGCCGACCGCATAGGCGGCCTGGGCCTGGGCGCTTTGCGGCAGCGAGCCGATGAAGCGGAGCAGCAGCACGCCTGCGACGTTCATCGCGATGCCCTGGACGCCGGTGGGCAGTCCGAAGCGGAACAGCGCCCGGATGATGCCCCAATCGGGCCGCCAATCCATGCCGCGGTGCCACGTCACGGGGAGCCGCCCCGAGAGCAGCAAGTACGCGGCGACGCCGCTCACGACGACACCCGCCACGGTGCTGCCGACCGCGGCGCCGGCGGTGCCCAAGCGGGGGAACGGTCCGAGGCCCGTGATGAACGCGACGTTGCACGCGATGTTGAGGACGGTGAGGAGGACGCCCAGGCGCAGCGGTGTGCGCGCGTCGCCCGCCGCCCGCAGGGCACCGCCCACCATGAAGAAGAGCAGCATCCCGAGGCTGCCCACGAACATGATACGGAGGAACGGCAGCGCCTCCGCGCGCACGGCGGGCGCGGCATTCACCAGGCCGAGCAGCGAGGGCGCGACGACCCAGCCGAGCGGCGCCAGCACCCCACCCCAGAGCGCCACCGCGGCGAGAAACGCCTGGTAGACCGTCCGATTGACCTTTTCGGGGTCGTTCGCCCCGGCGAAGCGCGCCACGAGCACACCCATGCCGCTGAACACGGACATGATGAACGCGATCACGACGATGAAGATCTGGATCGCGACGCCGATCGCGGCGTTGCCGGCGTACCCCACGAAATGGCCCACCAGCGCGTGATCCACGACGCCCTGCAGCCCGCCGATGAGATTCTGGAGCATCGTGGGCCAGGCGAGCATCCAGACGGCGCGGGCGAGCGGGCCCTCGACGATGGAGCGGTCGAGGGGTTTACCTCCCCCGCTTGGCATCCAGGCTCCACGGCCCCGCCCCGGCAGCCGAGAAGTAGAGCCAGACAAAGCAGTAGAGCACCGGGGTGATGCCGTTGTTCACGATCGGCCAGAAGCTCACGGAGGCAAAAACCTGGAAATACGCCACCGCCATCTCACCGGACAGCAGGAAGGCCACGGGGCGAGTGAACAGGCCGAGGAGGAGCAGGGCGCCGCCGAATGTCTCGAGGATACCGGCGAGTCCGAACTCGGACAGCAGTGGCACCGTACCCCCCTGTGGAGGCACGCCCATGGGGAAGGCGAAGAGCTTCATCGTGCCGGCTTGGATGAATATGAACGCGGCCACGATGCGGAGCACGCTCCGCAGTTGTGGGGCCGAGGCCGACCACTTCGTGACGATGTTCGGTGCGGTCATGGGTGCGTTTCCTCGGGAAGGTAGGTTCGCGCGTCGGCGGCCTTGAGGGAGCGCTCGTGTAGACGGGCATCTCCCAGGTGCTCGGCGCAGGCGGCGAATTCGTCGGTGGGGCCGCGCCACCGTAGCTCGTCCACGCTGCGGAACAGGGGCGTGTCCGTCCTGAGCGTTGCCAGGTTCTTGAAGAGCAGCGCCAGATCGCGGCTCTCCCCCAGTACGGCCGGCGGGAAGTCTTCGATGACGCCGTGGCGGTTCAGGAGCCGTGCCGCGGTGACCGCTCCGATCCCCGGAATGCCTGGATAGCCGTCCGCCGCGTCGCCAACGAGCGCGAGGAAGTCGGGGATCAGCGCGGGCTCCACTCCGAACTTCTCACGAACTCCAGCCGCATTTCGGACTTTCTGCCCCTTGCGATCCACTTGGACTACGTGGTCCCCGCGGACGCACTGCGCCAGGTCTTTGTCGGGCGACCAGAGGCAGACTTTCTCGACTCTCTCGTCTCGGGAGGCGATCTGCGCCGCGGATGCGAGCGCATCGTCGGCCTCCAGGTCGGTCATGGGCCATACGGCCACGCCCATGGCGGTGAGGGCTTCCTCGAGAGGGTGGAACTGCGCCAGCAGGGCGGGCTCAATACCATCTCCCGTCTTGTACTCGGACCAGAGAGCGTTACGGAAGGACTCGATGACGTGGTCGGTCGCCACACCGACGTGCGTGGCCCCCTGCTCGATCATCTCCAGGACGGAGTGCAGCACGCCGCTCACCGCGCCGAAGGGCGCATCCTGGCCCGCGGTGGCGCGGCGGCGGCCGTAGAACTGGCGGAACAGCTCGTAGGTGCCGTCGACGAGATGAACGATCATAGTCCGGAGCGGACGCGGGCGGCGCGCTCGAGGAGCAGCGTGCGCTCGCGGGCGTTGCGCGTGAGCGCTGCCGCCCGCTCGAACTCGGCCCGCGCTTCCTCGAAGCGGCCGAGCTTGGCGAGGAAATCGCCCCGTACGGTGGGCAGCAGATGGTAATTCGCGAGTGCGGGCTCGGACAGGAGCGAGTCGGCGATCTCGAGGCCCGCCGCGGGACCGAATGCCATCGTGTACGCCACCGCCCGATTCACCTCGACGACGGGAGATTGGGTGAGCTGGGCGAGGGCATCGTACAGCGCCGTGATGCGGGTCCAGTCCGTCTCCGCCGGCGTGCGCGCGCGCGCGTGGCAGGCGGCGATCGCGGCCTGGAGCGCGTAGGGACCGAGGGCGCCGGCGAGCTGCTCGGCACGCTCGAGAGCCGCAAGCCCGCGACGGATGAGGAGCTGGTCCCAGCGCGAGCGGTCTTGATCGGCCAGCAAGATGGGCTCGCCGCCCGGCCCGACGCGCGCGTGCAGGCGTGAAGCCTGGATCTCCAGCAGGGCTACGAGGCCGTGGACCTCGGGCTCCGCGGGAACGAGCTCGGCCAGAATCCGGCCCAGCCGCAGCGCGTCCTCGCACAACGCCGGGCGCACCCACTCGTCGCCGGCGGTCGCGGAGTAGCCCTCGTTGAAGACGAGATAGATGACCTCGAGCACGGACGACAGGCGCGCGGTGAGCTCCGCCCCGCGCGGGACGTCGAACGGGACGCGCGCCTCGCGCAGGGTCCGCTTGGCCCGGACGATGCGCTGCGCGACGGTCGGCTCCGGCACGAGGAACGCCCGCGCGATCTCGTCGGTCGTGAGCCCTCCCAGCAGCCGCAGCGTGAGCGCCACGCGCGCCTCGGTCGAGAGCACTGGATGGCAGGCGATGAACATGAGGCGCAGCAGGTCGTCGCCGATGTGATCGTCGATGGCGGCGTCGAGATCCGGCACCGCCGCGTCCCGCCGAGCCTCGAGCTCGTGACCGAGCTGCTCATGCTTGCGGTCGAGCATCTTGCCCCGGCGCAGCTGGTCGATCGCCCGGTGCTTCGCGGTGGCCATGAGCCAGGCGCCCGGATTGTCCGGGACGCCCGACTCGGGCCAGCGCTCGAGCGCGGCGACGAGCGCGTCGTGCGCCAGGTCCTCGGCGAGACCGACGTCGCCGGTGATGCGCGCGAGCCCGGCGATGAGCTTGGCGGACTCGATCCGCCAGACGGCATCGATCGCGCTGTGCGTTTCGGATTGCGTCACCGCTTGCGCTCGTTCTGCGCGATCCGTGCCTTGACGAGCCTCCGCACCAGCGTCGCGGGGAGGGGCTTGTCGACGGTAAAGCGGATGGTGCCCTTGGAGGTGTCGTACGGCGCCAGCGCTCTCCTGTACGCCTTGGTGAGGGCGGTGCTCATGAAGAGGCTGCAGTGATCCTTGAACGCGGCGTAGCCCATCAGCATGCCGTGGTGCTTGAACATCGGAATCCCGTAGCTGATGACCTCGGTCGCCTCGGGCGCGGCGGCCTTGATCGTCTCGCGCAGCTTCTGGAGAGCGGCGCGTGGGGCGGGTGGGACCGCGCGAAGGTAGGCGGCCACCGAGGAAGGCTTTTTCATATGCGCGCTAATCGGCCGGCAGGTCCGGTATGTGAACGACTGGCCGGACCTCGATCGTGCCGCGACTGGCCATCGGAATCCGCGCGGCGATGGTAATCGCCTCGTCGAGATCGCTGGCATCGATCAGGAAGTAGCCGCCCAGCTGCTCCTTGGTCTCCGCGAACGGA
>Ga0209690_1001800_pt1 | contig 12238 bp, 11 predicted proteins | sample GraSoiAngelo_150_FD_186164 | JGI IMG/M metagenome (GOLD analysis project Ga0209690, IMG submission 186164) | Grasslands soil microbial communities from the Angelo Coastal Reserve, California, USA - 14_1009_09_40cm (SPAdes) (version 2) | ecosystem: Environmental > Terrestrial > Soil > Grasslands ...
TTTACTTCACGTTGTCGATCTTGCTCGATACGCGCCGAAAATTCGCACCTCGCACCTATCGCTTTGCCGAATGAGCACGGTCGCTTTTGCCGCCATCGCAATTCTAACGCTCGCCGCGGCGCTCGCTGCCGCAACGCTGCAAAAACTGATGCATGCCGCGCTCAGTTTCGCGGTGATGTTTGTCGGCATCTCCGCGTTTTTCTTTTTGCTCGGCGCGGAATTCGTCGGTCTGGTGCAAATCTTTGTCTACATCGGCGCGGTCGCGGTCCTGATCGTTTTCACCATTCTCCTGACGCGGGATGATGTCGGAAAGGTCCGCAGCTTTAACTGGGGCGGTGTGATCGTTGCCATCGCCGTGTTTGCCGGATTGGTCTGGGCGATTGCGAAAACAAAATCGCTTCCGCCTGCGCTGCCGCAGATCGAGCCAGTCACGGTCCAGCGAATCGGCGAATTACTGATGACCAATTATGTCTGGCCGCTCCAGTGTGTCGGAGTTTTGCTGACCGCGGCCCTGATCGGCGCGCTCATTCTCGTGATGGAGGAAAAGACCTGATGACATTGTCGATCTTGCTCGTCGTTTCAGCGGCATTGTTTTGCATCGGACTGCTCGCCGCGCTCAGCCGGCGTCACGCCATTTTCATTTTGATCGGGATCGAGATGATGCTGGCTGCGGCGAACATCAACTTCATCGCGTTTTGGCGATTTGCTCCGCAACCGGCGCAGCCGACCGGCGTGATGGTGGCAATTTTCGCCATCGCCATCGCCGCTGCCGAAGCTGCGGTCGGTCTTGCCATGGTTATCGCAGTCTACCGCCATTTCCGCAGCACCAACGTCGACCAGCTCGATCGTCTTAAAGGATGAATTCCTGGATTACGACGAACGTTTGGTTGATTCCGGCGGCGCCGCTTGTCGCCTCAATCTTGATTTTGGCTTTCGGAAAAGCGGCCCGGCGGGCAGCCGCCGCGGTCGCAATTCTCGGACAAATCGCCGCCCTGGCGATGTCGATCTTCGCGTTTGTGCCGACGCTGCATTCTCACGGCTTCCGCGCGATCCAGAATTTTACCTGGTTCACTTTCGGGGAACAGATTCTGCGCATTGGGTTCGTTCTCGATCCGCTTGCGGCCGCGATGCTGATGATGATCGCGCTGGTCGGTCTCTGCATTTTCGTTTTCAGCATCGGCTACATGGCCGAAGACAAAAATTTCGGTCGGTTTTTTGCTTACTTGTCGTTTTTCTCCGGCGCGATGCTGGGCGTGGTCGTCGCTAACAGCTTGCTTCTCCTCTTTGTTTTTTGGGAGCTCGTCGGACTCGCGTCGTATTTGCTGATCGGATTTTGGATCGAGCGCCCGAGCGCTGCGGCTGCGGCAAAAAAAGCGTTCATCACCACGCGCATTGGCGACATGGGATTTTTTCTCGGTATCCTGTGGCTTTATCACCGCAGCGGGACGCTGCTTTTTTATGATGGCGGTCGCGGCTGCTTGGAACCTCTTGCGCTGTCTGCAATTGGGTCCAGCGTCACGCTGGTCGCGCTTTTGATTTTCTGCGGCGGTGTCGGCAAATCGGGTCAATTTCCGCTCCACGTCTGGTTGCCCGACGCGATGGAAGGTCCGACGCCGGTCAGCGCCTTGATCCACGCCGCAACCATGGTCGCAGCCGGAGTATTTCTGGTCGCGCGCGTCTATCCGATCTTCTCTGTCGGCGCAATTAATGGAGTCACGACTTCTCTCACAATCGTCGTCTGGATCGGCGTGATTACCGGTTTAATGGCCGCGTTGATTGCGGTGGCGCAGTTCGACATCAAACGCATTCTTGCCTACTCCACCGTTTCGCAGCTTGGGCTGATGATGGTGTCTTTAGGCGTCGGCGGCGTCGCAGCGGGGATCATGCACTTGCTCGCCCACGGATTTTTTAAAGCGCTCCTCTTTCTCGGCGCCGGTTCGGTCATTCACGGTGTTCATCACGAACAAGACATTCGAAAAATGGGCGGCCTCCGCCGGCTTATGCCGATCACTTTTTCAACCTATGCGATTGGAATGATGGCGCTCAGCGGCGTGCCGTTCTTTTTCTCGGGCGGTTGGACCAAGGAAGAAATTTTCCACGCGACTTCAAATTGGCCGCGGTCGCATTTGCCGCACTACTTGATGTTGATCGGCGTCATTCTGACCGCGCTCTACATGACGCGGCAGATCATCTACGTCTTTTTTGGAAACCGGCGCGCTGCCTCAGAGCACGCACCCGAAAGTCCAAGCGTGATGACGCTCCCTCTCATCGTCCTCGCGGTCTGCGCAATTTTTTTCAGTGTCGTCCTCACGCCCGCGTGGCCGTGGCTTGAAAGTTATTTAACGGGGCATCCGGCGCGCTTCGACCCGCATCTCTTAATTCAGCCGATGATTATCGTCTCGCTCGCGCTCGTTGGCGCTGGCGTGGCGATCGGTATCTGGATCTATCGACGTGGCGGTGAAACCGATCCGATTCAACACGCGCAACCGGCGCTCTTTCGTTTCCTCGAAAACAAAATGTGGATCGACGAAATTTACGACCGCACGGTCATCGCCCTCTCTAAGATTTTAGCGCGCCTCTCCGATTGGATGGATCGCCATGTTTGGGACGGGCTTGTCCGCGGCGTCGGCGCGGTCGGACAATTTTTAGCGAGGCTTACGACCGGCGCTGACGAGCGTGTGATCAACGCAGGTGTGGATGAGGGCACCATCGGCGCGCAAGGGTTTGGGCGCGTGATGTCGCGCTGGCACTCGGGACAAATTCAAACTTATCTCGGCGCGGTCGCCCTCGGCATGCTCGCGCTCGTTCTTCTTTACGCATGGTTGGGCTAATCAGCATCGTCATTTTGATTCCGCTGGCCGGCGCGATTGCGCTTTACATCGGGCAGCCGAAGAACACGCGCACCGTTGCGCTCATCTTTAATGCGCTCTCCGCGTTTTACGCGGCGATGCTCTGGCAAAAATTCGATGTCACCGCATCGGGCTTGCAAATCGTCGAACGTCACGCCTGGATCCCTTCGATCGGCGCCGAATATCTGGTCGGCGTCGATGGCTTGAGTCTGCTTCTTGTTTTGCTGACCTCCCTCGTCTTTCCGTTCGCCTTTTCCGCGCAACGCCTCGAACGCGGCGCCTGCGCGCTCATGCTCGTCATGCAAGCCGCGCTTTACGGCGCGTTCACCGCCCAGAATTTCGTTCTCTGGTTTTTGTTTTACGAGATGACCTTGATCCCGGCATTTCTTCTCATCAAAATTTACGGAGGTGAAAATCGCGATTACGCCGCGGTCAAATTTTTCGTTTACACATTTCTCGGCAGCGTCGCCATGCTGCTTGCCTTCCTCGGAATTTATTTTGCCGAAGGAACATTCGATTTCGCGGCGCTCGCCGGTCTCGGAAAAGGCGGATTGCTCGGGGGCAAACTTCAGTGGCTCGCCTTCACCGGAATTTTTCTCGGGCTCGCTGTCAAAGTCCCACTCTTTCCATTTCACACCTGGTTACCCGACGCTTATCAAACGGCGCCGACTGGTGTGTCGATGGTGTTGACCGGCGCGCTTTCGAAGATGGGCGTCTACGGATTCATCCGCCTGCTCGTGCCGCTTTTCCCGAACGAAATCAAAATCGCCGGGCCATGGCTGCTCGCGCTGGTGATTTGCTCGATCGTCTTGGCGCCGCTCGCGGCCTGGGCCCAACGCGACCTCAAACGCATGATTGCTTACTTGTCGATCAATCACCTCGGTTATTGCCTGCTTGGTCTCTTCGCGATCACCGCAAGGCCTGTCCTGAGCGGAGTCGAAGGATCGACATCTTCCCTGATCGACATGCACGCGGCGTTGAGCGGCGTTTTTCTGCAAATCTTCAACCACGGCCTCACCGCCGCGGCGCTTTTCTATTTCGTCGGTTTGCTGGAACAACGGCGCGGTCTGCGCGGCATTGACGATTTTGGCGGACTTATGCAACGTACACCGTTGCTTTGCGGCTGGATGAGCGTCGCGATGTTTTCGTCGCTCGGTTTGCCCGGGCTCAACGGGTTCGTTGGCGAATTTCTCATTTTCAAAGGCTCATTTGCGACCGCTGCCTCCTTCACCGCCATCGCCGTGCTCGGTCTCCTTTTCACCGCTGTGACCTTCATGCGCGCGATGCAATCGCTCTTCGGCGGTCCGCTCGCCGAAAGTTGCGGCGGGTTCTCCGATCTCGTCCGCGGCGAGAAGTTCGTCATCGTCCCGGTCACGCTGCTCATGTTCGCGATCGGGATTTCTCCTCAGTTCATTTTCAACATTTTCAACGCAACCGTTGTTCAGATGGCGCGGCTGTTTGCTTGAGGCCTTGCCGTAATGAGCAAATCAATCGTGCCTGTTGACCGAATCGCGCGCACAATATTAGTTCTGCGCGGCGAAAAGGTCTTGCTCGACGTAGATCTGGCCCGGCTTTACGGAGTCATAACCGGTAATCTCAATAAAGCGGTTCAACGCAATCGCGAGCGCTTCCCAGCCGATTTCATGTTTCAACTTACTGCCGAGGAAGCTCGAAACTTGAAATTCCAATTTGGAATATCAAGTTGGGGCGGCCTGCGGACCCGCCCGTACGCTTTTACTGAGCAGGGTGTGGCCATGCTTTCCAGCGTCCTGAAGAGCAAACGCGCGGTAAAAGTAAACATCGCCATCATGCGTGCTTTCGTAAAGCTGCGTGAAACCCTTGAGACCAATCGTAAGCTGGCGCAGAAATTTGAAGAACTGGAGAAGCGCGTGGGGAAACACGACGAAGATATCTCCGGGATTATTGAGGCGATTCGGCAGCTGATCGCGCCTCCGAAACAACCGCGTCGCGAGATTGGATTTCATGCTCGCGAAAAATCGGCGCGATATCGGACGCGCAACGGTCGATGATCGCCTGGACGATTTACGTCACGTTCGCCGGCGCAATTGTGCTGCTCGTTCTGCCGCGTGCTTTCGCTCGCTGGATCGCGCTCGTCACGGTCGCCGCGGGGTTCGCGGTCAGTCTCGCGACATTTTTTTGCGACGATGTCGATCAGCGCGGTTTTGTTTTCCTGGGATGTCATTGATCGCGCGAACGAATTTTTCTTTTGGCTCCTGCTCGTAGTCGGCGGCTCCTATGGCGTATTCCTCAGCGCCGATCTTTTCCTCCTCTTCCTTTTCTACGAGCTGGTCATCGTCCCAAAATATTTCCTGATCGCGATCTTTGGTTCGACCAACAAGGAATACGGCGCGATGAAACTGACGCTCTATTCGTTTTTCGGCGGTGCGCTCGTTTTTCTTGGGATCATCGCAGCTTACGTGAGCGGAGGTTCGCTCGACCTGAACCAGCTCGTGCAATTTCAATTCGCGCCCCAACTCCAATCGTGGGCGTTCCCGGTTTTATTCCTCGGGTTTGCCGTGCTCGCCGGTATCTGGCCGTTGCACACCTGGGCACCGACCGGTCATGTCGCCGCGCCCACCGCGGGCTCGATGTTGCTCGCCGGGATCGTGATGAAACTCGGCGCTTATGCCGCCCTGCGCGTGGCGATGAATCTTTTTCCGCAAGGCTTCCAAATGTGGCGGACCTGGATCGCAGTTCTCGCCGTGATCGGGATCGTTTATGCCGCTGCGGTCGCGTTGCGTCAGCGAGATCTTAAATTCGTTATCGGTTATTCCAGTGTCAGTCACATGGGTTTCGTTTTGCTCGGCCTGGCCACCGCCAACGTCTTCGGCGTTTCCGGCGCGGTTCTGCAAATGTTTTCCCACGGCGTGATTGGCGCCCTCCTCTTCGCCGTTGCCACCTTTGTAATCGCATCCGCTGCGTCGATGGGCATCCCCGGCTTGAGCGGGTTCGCTGCCGAAATCACAATTCTCATTGGCGCATGGAAAAGCTATCCGCTCGCGGTCTGGATCACCGGGGCCGGAATGGTGCTCGTCGCGGCGTTCACGCTACGCGCGCTGAAGCGCGCATTCTTCGATGTCGATGGTGAATCGGCCGCTCCGTCAAGTGCCAGTGCGGCTCGCACCGATGCTAGACAAATGCCGGCTCCGCCGGCTCAAATGACATCGAGCGCGGAGCGCTCGATCCACCTCGAACCGATCACGATCCCCGAAAAACTCGGCGCCGGTCTGCTCATGTTCGCAACGCTCGCGGTCGGACTTTATCCAAAATTTTTGCTCGATCGCATTCAGCCGGCGGTTGAAGCGATGCGTTTCTTAAAATGAGTTACCTGGAACTACTCAAGCTCGCCGCTCCCGAAGCGATTGTTGTTGTCACTGCGCTCGCAGTTCTGACTATCGCATTAACGACACGGCGCGCGTTGGTGCTGGGTCCGATTGTTGCCGTGCTCGGCGTCGCAGTCGCGATCGTCGCAGTCGTCATGTTGCCGTCGCACGCAAATTTATTTGGCGGCATGCTGGTGATTTCACCGCTCAATTCACTCTTCAAAATTATCTGCCTCGCGCTCGCGCTCGCGACCGTCCCCCTCGTGTCCTCGGAAAAAGCTTTGCCTAATCCTGGCGAGTATATCGCGGTGCTTCTGCTCGGCTCGGTCGGACTAATGCTGCTCGTCGGGAGCGAAGAGCTGCTCATGATTTTTATCGGCCTCGAGCTGCTGGGGTTGTCGCTCTACGTGCTGGCTGCTTTCGATAAAGCCGATGTCCACTCGGCCGAAGCCGGCCTGAAATATTTTCTCTTCGGCAGCACCGCCAGCGCCTTCACACTTTTCGGGATCAGTCTGATTTACGGCCTGTCTGGGACCACCGCTCTCGCTGCGATTGGTCAGAAGTTGACCACGCTTCAGCTCCAACCACTTCTCGCTGTCGGCATCGTCATGACCCTGATCGGCTTTGCCTTCAAGATCGCCGCCGCGCCGTTTCACCTTTGGGCGCCCGATGCTTATCAAGGCGCGCCGATTCCGAGCGCTGCTTTTATCGCTTCCGGTTCAAAAGTCGCGTCGTTCGTTGTGCTCGGGAAAATCGTGCTCATCGGTTTCGGACCGGTCCATGGCAGTGCCGACTGGCACGCGATGATCGCCGGCTGGTCTCCTGTGCTCGCTGCGCTGGCCGCGTCTTCGATCTTGCTCGGCAATTTCGTGGCGCTGGCGCAAACGAATGTTCGTCGCTTGCTCGCTTACTCCGCCGTCGCGCATGGTGGTTATACTTTGCTCGGCGTCGTTGCCGGCGGTCGCGAAGGATTTTCCGCGACCTTGTTTTACACCACCACCTACGCGGTCACGCTCATCGGCGCGTTCGCGGTCGTCGGCGCGGTCCGACGCGAAACTGGCGGCGACGACCTGCAAAATTTCTCCGGCCTGGCCGCTCGGTCGCCCTTCCTTGCCGCCTGTATGGCGATATTTTTCTTATCGCTCGCTGGCTTGCCGCCGTTGGCGGGATTTTTTGGAAAATTCTATTTGTTCAGCGTGGCTTTTCACGCCGGCGGAAATCACGGATTGCTTTGGCTGGTGGCAATTGCGCTCTTTGGCAGCTTCGTCTCGCTCTATTATTACTTGATCGTCCTTAAGGTGATCTTCGTTGATAAAAAGCCCGAAAGCGCCACCGCTGGAGACGGGCCTGACTTCTTTTCGCGAATCACCGTGACCCTTCTTGCCACTGTCGTCCTCGTTCTCGGGATCATGCCGCAAACATTGGCCGCTAAGATCATCGCTTCCCTACCTTAAAAAAATCTTGCTCCGACCGAAAAAAATGCGTGCTCATTTGTTGAAAATCACGTTATAGATTTTTCTGTGCAGCGACAGCGGACAGGTGAAGCCGCGAACGTTCACCGCGTAAAGGCCGGCCCGATCAGCGAATTCATTGATCGGCATTACCGGCACTTCAACGCCGCGGTGATCAAAGATGCCGCCGATGCTTACATCGCGCACCTTAGCGGCGGCGGGAAAATGATGATCACTCTCGCCGGCGCGATGAGCACGGCCGAGCTCGGTATTTCTCTGGCGGAGATGATTCGTCAGGACAAAGTCCATGCCATCACCTGCACCGGCGCGAATTTGGAGGAGGACCTCTTCAATCTGGTCGCGCGCACCAAATACGAGCGTCTTCCAAACTACCGCGAGCTCAGCCCGCAACAGGAAGAGGCGCTTTTGAAACGCCATTTGAATCGCGTGACCGATACCTGCATTCCCGAAGAGGAAGCCATCCGCCGGATCGAGCGTCTGGTGATCGACGACTGGATTTCGGCCGCGAAAAACAAAGACCGAAAATTTCCACATGAGTTCCTATTCAAAATTTTGCGGGAATGCCGGCTTAAAAAATTCTACGAGATCGACCCGGCTGACAGTTGGATGATGGCCGCGGCGCAAAAAAATCTGCCGATGGTGGTGCCGGGCTGGGAGGATTCCACTCTTGGAAATATTTATGCCGCGCGCTGCATCACCGGACACATCAGCGATGTCCACACCGTCCGCTGCGGCATCGAATACATGATGGAGCTGGTGGACTGGTACCGGCGCGAATCGAAGGATTCATCCATCGGCTTCTTTCAAATCGGCGGCGGCATCGCCGGGGATTTCCCGATTTGCGTCGTGCCATTGCTCAATCAGGACCTCGTCACCGAGCAAGTGCCTGAATGGGGTTATTTCTGCCAGATCAGCGATTCGACCACCAGCTTCGGATCGTATTCGGGCGCGGTCCCGAACGAAAAAATCACCTGGGGTAAACTGCGCGCAACGACTCCGCGATTTATTATTGAGTCTGATGCCACAATTGTTGCCCCGTTGATATTCGCAAAAGTGTTAGGCTGGTAGTCATCGCCACGATTGCCTGCCACGCCGTAGCTTTAGCGAAGGCGGGTCGCGCCGTTAATCTTCGCCAAAGTTCTCGGCTGGTAACCTACGGTTTGTCATGTCGAGCGAAGTCGAGACATCTCTTACTATTTTCGAACCTGACTGCTGACATCTGTCTTCCTTGGCTCGCCGTAGTCTTGGCGAAGGCGGCTACTTTCTCCTTCCTAATTTCTAATTTCTTTTCAACAATCGGCCGCATGAAAACTTCCCTGATTGTAACCGCGTTTTTTGCAGCGACATCGCTCGCTGTTTCATCCTTCGCTCAACAGACTACGACTTCGCCTGTGACCGGCGGCAAAGTTTCTAATGCAGGCCAGGTCCCCGTCCCGGCGAACCCAGCCGGCGGCACCGGAGCGAGCGCTCCAACCGGACAACCGAATGCAGCTGACATGATGAAGCAGATGATGGAGCTGTCGAAAATCGGCGAGAACCACAAACTGCTTTCGAGTCTCGATGGCAATTGGGATTACACCATCAAGTTCTGGATGAATCCCGATCCCAGCGCCAAGCCGCAGGAGTCCAAAGGCACCGCGACCCGCAAATCGGTCATGGGCGGCCGCTACGTGATGATGGATGTAAGCGGAAAGATGCAGATGCCGGGCGAGGACGGGAAAATGAAAACGATGCAATTCAAAGGCATGGGCATGGAAGGTTACGACAATGTGAAGAAGAAATTCGTCGCTTCGTGGATCGACAATATGGGCACGGGTATCGAGTTCTCCGAAGGAACCTACGATCCGGCGACAAAATCGTTTACTTACACTTCCGAGATGGAACCGGTCCCGGGAATGAAAACACAGGTCCGCGAAGTGATCAAAGTCGCCGACAACAATCACATGAGTCTGGAGTGGTACGAGAACCAGGGCGGCCAGGAAAAGAAAACAATGGAGATTAACTATACCAAGAAGAAATAGGACGAACGACTAGCTACATTTGACCGAGCGCCCGCGGACTTGTTTCGCGGGCGCTTTTTTTCCAAAAGTCCATTAGGACGAAACCACGAACCGATTCCCCTCGCTGTCTTTGAACATGGCGTAGGTGCCCCACGGTTGCTTTTCCGGCGGGCCTTCGAATTCCACGCCGCGCTTTTTCAGCCTGCATACGTTTTGTCGATGTCATCGCACGCATATGACATGTTCATGAAGGACCCGATCCGCTTTTCGTCTCCTTCCGGGGTGAAGAGCACGACTCGTGTTTCTGCTTTGGGGACGCGCAGCTCGATCCAGCGCTGTTTTTTATCAAACGGCTGATCGGTGATGATCGTGAACCCGAGCTTTTCGGTGTAAAAATCCAAAGCCCGGTTCTGGTCGGCCACCGGGATGCTGACGAATTTGATTTGTTTGATCATGATCGCAGAAAGTAATTCGTCCGCGCCGTTCGCGTCCAGAGATGAGCCTCGCGCGGCGCGAGAAAATGCTGTCCGTTTATCGGTATAGCTGCTAATCATCTGGTCACCGGCCTGCCTCGCCGCAGCCTTGGCAAAGGCGGGTCACTTCCCTTGCCTCGTTTTAAAGAAACAATTTCAGTCGATGACTACGTGCTCGACGTCCTGATGCGTGATCTTGTTGGACATGATCAACAGCCGGCCGCTTATTTTGTTTATCTGCAGCTTTACCGCCAGTCCGCGCGGACCAAGTGGAGACCGGTTTCAGCAAGTTTGCGCACTCTCGCGGAAGCAACAGGTCTTTCGAAAAGCGCGGTTCAGACAGCGCTCGAGAATTTGAGACGACGCGAATTGATCGTCACCAGCAGCGACCACGCCACGGCTACGCCGCGGCACCGTGTTCTCCGACATTGGCGCAAGTAAATCCCAGAGTCAGAGGTCCGACGTCAGTAGTCAGTCGTCTCTGACCGCGCTCTCCGTTTCCGGACTAATCGGAGGGGAATAAAATAGGCGAGGAACGCGAGCAGAAATACGGCGCCACCAATGCGCGCGCTCAATGTGATTGCGATCGATAATTCGGCCAACCCGAAGATCCAGACAAAACTTTCTCCCGCGAACGCTTGTCCCCATTGCGGTTGGCGACCGGCTGAAGGAACTCGCGGCCGAAGCGACGGCCAGAAGCGTGGCACGGCCTGGTAATAGGCACGATACGATTCTCCCTGGCTTTGCCGCAGCGCTTCTTCTTCGCGAAGAATAAGCCGATAAACAAAAATCCAGTTCGCCGCGACCACAAGTACAAAACCAAGTCGACTGGCGAGAACGGCGATTCCTACCGCCATCGGCAGATTGCCAAAGTAGAGCGGATTGCGGGTGTAACGAAAAGGTCCATCTGCTACCAGAGCTTCAGAATGCTGACCCGTATCGTGAACGATATCGGTGCGCAGATAAGCCGCCGCCCATGTCCGCAACCCAGCGCTTAGAAAAACGAGGAACGCGCCAGATAGGATCACTATTCGTGAGAACAGGTCCGCGTTTGGAGTGCCGCGCACCATCGACGGCGCGATCAAATGCCGCACCGCGACTATGAACGGCACGTGATCGAACGCCGAAAGGAAAAATCCCACGAAATACATCGCGCAGATGATCCAGAACCGCTTTTCGAACTCAAACTTGGTCGCCTGCACGCAGGCACTTTAACGGCGGGCATGTGAACGGCGATTCAAAATTAATTCGAAAGATTCGGGCGCGAACCGCCGAACTATGATTCATGAGATCTCGATCTTCTTGCCTCAATCCCGCTCAAACCGTGTTTAAGCTCTGGCGTTTTCTACTTTGTAACTTCTACTTCCTACTTTGCTGACTCATGGCTGAACCCGCAACGCCACGCCGGTCGAAGACTCGCCGTGGAGAGCTCGAAATGCCACTGCGGCTCGCAGTTGATCCGCGCTTTCAAGATCGCGAGCGTCAGCCGGGTCTAGATCTTCTCCGTGCGCTCGCCATCATCGTGGTCGTCATTTACCACGCCGCGCTTTTCGGATTCAAACTGCCCGGCCGCGTGGATCGTTTCGGCTGGATCGGTGTCGATCTTTTCTTTGTCCTCAGCGGTTATCTGATCGGCGGCCAGCTCCTCGCCCCGCTCGCGCGCGATCAGCGCATTAATCTCGGTCGTTTCTTCGCCCGGCGCGCCTTGCGAATCATGCCAGCCTACTTCGCGGTCCTGGTGATTTACTTTTTGTTGCCGTCGTGGCGCGAGTATCCCGAAATGTCGCAGCCGCTCTGGAAATTTCTCCTGTCGATCCAAAACGTTGCTCTGCACGGCGGCACCGCGTTTTCCCATGCGTGGTCGCTCGCGGTCGAAGACCAATTTTATCTTTGTCTTCCGTTCATTTTGCTCTTTGTGAATCGCTGGCCGCGATCCGCGATCATCATTCCGTGCGTCATCGTGTTCGGTGGAATCTTGTTGCGGACATTTCTTGCCTGGCAAAATCCCGCAGCCGACTTCGGCGTCTCGTTTCGGGGGTTTCAAGCTTGGATTTACTATCCAACCTGGACCCGGCTCGATCCGCTCGTCTTCGGCGTTGC
>Ga0209690_1001801_pt1 | contig 12237 bp, 8 predicted proteins | sample GraSoiAngelo_150_FD_186164 | JGI IMG/M metagenome (GOLD analysis project Ga0209690, IMG submission 186164) | Grasslands soil microbial communities from the Angelo Coastal Reserve, California, USA - 14_1009_09_40cm (SPAdes) (version 2) | ecosystem: Environmental > Terrestrial > Soil > Grasslands ...
GAAGCGCCCTTCTCGCGGTGATACTGCATGACGGCACCCAGGTCGATGTCGGTCAAGGCGTCGCCGCTGATAACGATGAAGGGCTCCGTGAGGTATTCTTGCGCATTCTTCACGCTGCCGGCCGTGCCGAGGGGGGCGTCTTCCACCACGTACGTGATGTCGACGCCGAAGTCCGATCCGTCGCCGAAGTAGTCGCGGATCGCTGAGCCTAGGTACTGGAGCGTCACCACCACGTCTGTGATCCCGTGCTTGCGCAGCAACCGAAGGATGTGCTCCATCACCGGCTTGCCGACCACCGGAACCAGCGGCTTGGGCACGCCGCTGGTCAGGGGTCGAAGCCGTGAGCCTTCGCCACCGGCCATCACGACAGCCTTCATGCGGGTTGGCCAACTCCTTTTGCGATTCGCTCGCGCAGGAACGCTGCGGAGTCTTCCGGCTTGACCACATTGATCCAGATACCGGTCCCCAGCTCGAATCCGGCTGCCGTGCTGAGCTTGGGGATCAGCTCCAGGTGCCAGTGATAGAGGTCGGAAACGTCGGCTTTGAGCGGAGCAGTATGGATGTAATAGTTGAAGGGCGGGTCGTTGAGTCCCTCGTACAGGCCCTTCAGGGTGAGCTGCAGCGCCTCGGCGAACGCGGGCTTCTCTTTCGACGGGTCAAGGTCGCCGAAGGAGGCGGCATGGCGCCGGGGCATGATCCAGGTCTCGAACGGCGTGCGGGCCGCGTAGGGCGCAAGGACGACAAATGCTTCGTTCTCGAACACGATGCGCGCACCGGCGCGACGCTCGTCCTCGAGCATGCGGCAGAAGACGCACTCGGCCTGCGCCTCATGAAAGCGACGTGCGCCCGCCAGCTCATCGAGGAAGCTCGGCGGCGTCAGCGAGACCGCATAAAGCTGGGAGTGCGGGTGCTCCAGCGAGGCACCGGCCGGTCGCCCGTGGTTATAGAGCACCAGCACGTGCTCGAGCGCCGGGTTCTGCGCGTGATGCCGATACCGGTCGATGTAGGACTGCACGATCTCCTCAACCTGGTGGCGCGGCAGCAATGGAGTCGTGCTTCGGTGATCCGGACTGCTGATCAACACCTCGCAGGCGCCGACCGCGTCCCTCTGCCAGAAACGGCCATCATGCTGCTCCTGGCCATCGGGCTCGAGGCGGAATGCCGCATACAGATTTGGGACCACTCGGATCCACCAGCCCTCCGTATTGGGAGCCGTGCCGGCGGGGCGATACGCGAGGACCTCCGGCGGCGTCATGGCCTCATGTCCTGGGCAGAAGGGGCATACGTCGCGGGCCGCGACGAGCTCTTTAGCCGACTGTGTGAAGGAGTCGGGCCGGCGCGCCCGCTCCGTCGCCACCGCCACCCAGCGCCCGGTAATCAAGTCCTGTCGTAACTGAGGCAACCCGCAAACTCCTGAGGGGTAAACGCCGAATCCGTACGAGAGTTTTCATTATCGCTGGCGGCAACATCATCGGGTTCCTTCAATATCGGGTTTCTTCAATCGACTTCCTCCATGATCTCCCGGTGCTGGAGGTCGATCGCCAGCGTGGATGCGTGGTACGCGCCCCGCGCCTGATCCCAGTCCTGCGCATCCATTAAGTAGACGAGGACGGGTCCGTCACGGCCCTCGAGCAAATAGGCGATCTCCTGATTCCGCGGACGGCTCGTGGGTTACGCGATCCGGTTACCGGCCTTGAAGACGGCCCAGACGCGCCATAGTGCCCGTGGATCAGCGAGTGGATCACCGTGCACGAGCACCAGGTCTGCCGGATTTCCCGGCTCGAGCCGGCCGGCGTGCGCGATGTCCAACAGCTCTCCCCCTCGCCAGGTCACCGCGGCCAGTGCCTCGTGCGGCTCGAGCCCTGCCTCGACCAGCTGTTCGACTTCCCAGGCCAGGTGGCCTGCGCGGACCGAGCCCCCGCCGAAGTCCGACCCGGCTGCGATTCGAACGCCGGCGCGGCGAGCCGCCTTGATGGCCGCGAACGCTCCCTCCCGTCGCGCGGCGAGCCGGCGCTTCCCTTCTTCTGCGGTGAAGCGTTCGATGCGGGTGGTCTGTTCGAACGTCGCCCAACTCGCCAGCACCGAGAGCGTCGACACCAGCGCGACATGGTTGCCGTGCATGGTGGCCGCGATCGCGTCATCGAGTTCCATCCCGTGCTCGATGGAATCAACACCCGCCTCGGCACCGACGCGGGCACCGTCCAGGATCGTGGCGTGGGCGGTGATCTTCCGCCGGCGGGCGTGCACCGCCTCACACGCGCCTCGAACGTCGTCCACCGTGAAGGGACACTGATCGGAACGGTCCGGCGGATCGAGCATGATCTTCACGAAGTCGGTGCCCGCATCCAGCTGGGCGAGCGCGGCCGCCTTGAGTCCGGCACCGTCGCTCACCGCGACGGTCATCGGCAGATAACCCTCCTTCGCGATCCAGGTCCCGGCCACCCGGATATAGGGAGCGCCGACGGTCGCCAGCATCTCCTGTCGAACCTGCAGACTGATAGCCCGTCCGTCCGGTCCGGCCGGCGATCCAACGTCTCGGGCCCAGAGAATGCCCGCCTGCACCAGGCGGGTCGCATTGCGGCGGGCCACCTCGCGCAAGCGTTCCGGCGGATCCGATCCGCGCTCGATCCAATGGCTCCCACCGGGCATGGTCAGATGGCTATGCGCATCGACGAAGGCCGGCACGATGGTCGCTCCCCCGCCATCGAGGACGTCGGCGTCACCGGGATCCGCCTCCTCATTCGGCGCAACCCAGGCGATGCGACCGTCCTCGATCATCAGGCTCACGCCCAGCTGCAAGGTCGTCGAGTGACCGTCGGCCAGACAGGCGTCGTGGATCAGCAGCCGGCCGTTCATGCGGGCGCCGGTGCCGGCTGCGCTTTCAGTCGTCGAACCGGACCCACGAAGATCCAAAGGGCTGCGAGCGTCGAGATGACACTGCCGATGATGATCGTCGGCACCACGCCGATCGCCGTCCCCAGGATACCGCCGACGAAGGCGCCAACGGGAATAGTTCCCCACACGATGGTCCGCATGGTCGCGTTCATGCGACCCTGGACGCGGTCAGGCGTGATCGATTGCCGCAAGCTGACCTGGTTGATGTTGTAGACAGGCACCATGAAATTGTTCACAAAGCCGATCACACTGAGAACGATCGCGGGCGCGCCGAGCGAGGCCAAAGGCGTCGCGAGCGTCACGAGTCCGCCGGCGAGAATCGATAGCCCGAGCGTCATGCCCAGGCCAAACCTTCGCACCGTCCATGCTGCCACAAAGGCCCCGACCAGCCAGCCGGCGCTGCCGATCGCGAAGATGATGCCGACCACTGCGGCTGTCAGGTGCAGGTCGCGATACGCAAAGACGAGGTAGACGGCGCCGAAAATCATGTTCGATCCCAGGTTGGTCGTGGCCGTGCATCCCGCGATGCGCCACAGGATCGGGCTCTTGAACACGACCTCGATGCCCTCGCGCATCTCGGGGATGAACCCGGTCTTTCCCGCCGCCGTCCCCGGCTTTGGCTCAGGCTCCGGCTTCCGGATCAAGGCCAGGGCAACCGCCGAGACGAGGAAGGAGGCGGCATCGACAGCGACGGCCCTTGCCCCACCGATCCACTGGATGAGGAAACCGGCTACGGCGGGGCCGGAGATCTGCGACGCCGAGCGCGTGACTTCGAGTTTGGTGTTGCCTTCGATGAGATTAGGCCGGTCCACCAGAACAGGGAGGTACGACTGATACGAGACATCGAAGAAGACGGTGAAGATGCCGGTGAAGAGGGCCACCACGTACAGCTGTTCCAGCGTCAGCAGGTTAAGGACGAACGAAATCGGGATCGACCCGAGCGCCAGCAGCCGGCCGATATCGCAGGCGATCATGATGGGGCGGCGCCGCAAACGGTCGGCGTAAACACCGGCCACCAACCCAAGCGTCGGGAAGGCAAGAAACTCGAGTGCGGACAGCAGGCCAACCTGAAAAGGACCAGCATGCAAGATCAGAATGGCCACCGTCGGAACCGCGAGCAACGTCACCTGGCTGCCGAACTCGCTGACGGTTTCGCCCGCCCACAGCTTCAAGAAGTCCGGATGACGCCACAGGCGACCGCGCAGCATCGGGCGATTCTATCGAGAGTGAAACGGGCGTGGCAATCGGTGCGAGACGAGTGTTTCCGGTTGCTACCAGCCGTAGGGGCCGGCGGGGGTCGCTGAATATTCCGTCGCCTCGGCGTGGTTGGCGATGGCGGCATGGTAAAGGCGGACGTACTTGTCCGCGGAGTTCGCCCAGCTGACGTCGGTCGACATCGCGTTCGCCTGCAACCGGCGCCACAGCGCCGGCTGGCGAAAGGTTTCCAGCGCTCGCACCACCTGGGCATACAGGTCCCAGTGGTCGTAGGCGCTGAAGACGAACCCGTTGCCGGTCTGCTTGACCGGGTCCCAGTCCGCGATCGTGTCCGCCAGGCCCCCGGTGGCCCGCACGATCGGGATCGTTCCGTAGCGAAGACTGATCAGCTGACCGAGGCCGCAGGGCTCGAAGCGCGAGGGCATCAGGAACATATCTGAGCCGGCGTAGATGTGCTGGGCCAGCACCGGCTTGAAACCGATGGTAGCCGCCACCTTCTGCGGGTTGTCGCGGGCGTTGGCCCGAAACATCTCCTCGTAGCGAGCGTCGCCGGCGCCCAGCACGACGAGCTGGAGGTTCAGTCGCGTCAATCCCCACATGATGTTGGCAATCAGGTCGAGTCCCTTCTGATCGTAGAGCCGTGAGATCAGGCCGATGACCGGAATGGCGGGATCCTGCGGCAGCCCGACTTCCTTCTGCAGCGCCAGCTTGTTCTCGACCTTTTTCTCAAGGGTGTTGATGTCATAGCGGGCCGCGATCGAGGCATCGGTCCGTGGGTCGAAGACCTCGTAGTCGATACCGTTGATGATCCCGTGCAGCTTGCCGCGAAACACCCGGAGCAGGGGATCCATTTTTTCGCCGTATTCCGGTGTGAGAATCTCCTCGGCGTATCGGTTGCTGACGGTGTTGACGACATCGGAAAAGTACAGGCCGCGACCGAGCAGGTTGACGATGTCGTCGAGACCCGGGATGCCCGCCTTGATCAGGCCCCACGGTTCGAGATCCGCCAGGTGGAGCGTGCCGTAGCCGAAGACGCCCTGAAACGCGAGGTTGTGAATGGTGAGCACGGTCGCGATGTCCGCAAAGAATGGGTCGGAGGCATAGAGGCGGGCCAGCATGTTGGGAATGACCGCGGTGTGCCAATCGTTGACGTGGATCACGTCCGGTTGAAACCCAATTGGGCGCAGCATCTCGAGCGCGGCCCGGCTGAAGTAGATGAATCGGGCGTCGTCGTCCCAGAAACCGTACATGCCCTCGCGGCCGAAGAATTGCTGGTTTTCGATGAAGTAGATGGGCACGCTCTCCCCGATCCGTCCCTCGAGCACGTCGGCGCTGACCGGCTGATGGGCCAGCGGCACTCCCATATTGCTCACGACTCGGCGCAGGCCGTACTTTTCCACGTCGATGCTGCCGTAACGCGGCATCACCACCCGAACGTCGTGGCCCATGGCGCGCAAGGCTTTGGGCAGCGCGCCGGCCACGTCGGCCAGGCCGCCGACCTTGGCGAATGGCGCCACCTCGGCCGAGATGAGGAGAATTTTCAGCGGTTGGTTCTCCCGCCCGTGGGAGGCGTCCCCCGGGACCCGGACCGTAATCGAGCCGGTGGGCGGCAGCTGCTCCACAGGTTTTCCACCTTCATAGGCTAGCGCCACCATCTCGAGCCGCTCGCCTGGATTCTGGCCGAGTGCCTCGAATGGAATGGCGAAGGCCAGCGCCTCATCGGCGCTTGCCCGGCCCGCCCACCGTGGCGGTGCGCCAGCCGCCGCCTGCGTCATGTCGCGCAGCTCGAGCTCGAACTCGCCACCGTCCCGCCGCGCCTTCAGGCGATAGGCCGGGTCGAAGCCGAAATCCCCCCGTGCGGCCCGCTTCGCTCGCCCACTCGGGGTTGGGTTGTCACCCCTGCGTCGCCCCGGACTCGCTGAGAAGAGCATCTCGAGTTCAACTGCTCGCGGCGCCTGCTCGCCGCCAAGCAGGTCAAACCGCAGATAGAGGTTGTGGTCGTCGTGACCGAACCAGATCCGCCGGACGGCGCCTGTCGGCGGATGCATCGCCCCGAACAGCGCCGTGACGTCCACGTAGCCGCCCGCGCTCCATTCATCATGATCGATGACACCGTTGAGCTTTGGCGTGATCTTTCGGTCCGGCCGCTTCGAAGCCGAGCTCTCGCCCTCCTTCACGATCGGCTGGTAGAGACTGGCCGGCGGGGGTTGCTGACACGACATATAGATGTTGCGCAGGTGGAGCCGGAACAGGCTGTCCCAGATCTGGTCCATCCCCGAATCGTGGGACCGGCCGAACCACCAGAACCAATCGCTGCCTTCCGCGATCAGGACTTCCCGGCGCGCGGCCGCAAGCTCTGCCGCGGCATCGGCCTGGCCCTCGCGCTCGCTCAAGAAGTCGCGAGCCTCAGCCAGGAGCTCCCAGGCGACGTTGTGCTCCTGGTCCCCAACCCAGGTGTCGAAGCCGACGTTGATCCAGGATCCCGGATGAATGCTGGCCAGGGATCGCTGGGTTGGAAACTCGGCGAGGAACTCTGACACGGTCACGGTCTTCAGGTCTGGGTCGTGGCTGAGGCGGCTGTAGAGCGCGCGAAGGAAGTCGTTGCCGTTCGCTTCATAGAAATCCCAGCAGTTCTCGCCATCCAGCGCAATCACGGCGAGCAGCGGAGTATCCTGCTGCCTCCGCTGGACGGCGTGCAGGCGATCGATGAGGTCCTTCGCCGCCTCGTCGGGGGCGGAATTCTGGTACTCGAACCCGATCGCGTTGGAGAGCCGCCCGTCGCGAAACACCAGCTGGATGGGCGCGCTACCGGTCTGCACCCGATAGGGCTCATACAGCAGCTCCGGCTGCATCACCTGGCCGTCGCCATCCCGGCTGATGGGGTTGCCCGATGAACGGGCAAGAATTCCCTCATCGCTCAGCATCCATTCGAGTCCCTGATCGGCGGCGAGCCGGGCCACGTCGTCCGAGACCGCCGCCTCGGGCGGCCAGATGCCGCGAGGCCGAGTCCCGAAGCGACGGGTATGGGCCTCGACGCCGAGGCGCAACTGCTCCGCGGCATCCTCCCGGTGCGCAAACAGTCGGCGCGGCATGGCCAGGTCGGGCCGCCCCACGCGGGCGATGCCCAGGTCGGCGATCAGGGGAAGGATGGGATGGTAATACGGGCTGGTGACGAGCTCGGCTTGTCCGCGGTCTTGCAGCTCGCGATACTTTGGCAGGACTTTCCGTATCAGATCGAAGTGGACCTTGAAGACGGGCTCCTTGTCGTCCTCCGAAAAGTCCCGGCCCTTTCTCACCAGCTCGGCGATCTGGGCATCAGTGTCCATGACCTCCGGGCCGATCCACGAGAGGTTGAACCACACCTGCAGGTCGCGGAGCTCGGCGTCGGAGAATAGTTTCGCCAGGTCGTCGGCGGCGCGCGGCCAGGCCTGTTCTCGCTTGCGGGTGAGGTCCAGGTAGCGGGGATACTGCCGGACCCGGCGGATCTGGCTCGACTCGGTCATCCAGCGGGCGATGAAGGCACGCTCATCGGTCGTCAGCTCCGACACGGGCCGGCGGGCGAGGTCCAGGTAGACGTCCGCAAATCGGCCATCGACGTAGTCCTCAATCTGGGCGACCAGCGCGGGCACCAGGTTGAAGGTTTGCTTGATCGACGGGTAGTCGTCGAGCAATGCCGGCATCTTGTAGTAGTCCTTCGCGCAGCGCAGCCGCACCCAGGGCAAAAGGAAGCTGTTCTGCAGGTCATCCTTGTAGTACGGCTGGTGCATGTGCCAGATGAAGGCAACATGCAGGGGTCGCGTCACGGGAAAAGAGTCTAACTAACCGACCGCTTTATTTTGCGGTTCGGGGAGCACAGCGTGATAGACGTATCGCAGCCGCGGCGAGTATTCGAGGTTGATCCGGTCTCCGGGGCTGAGGCGCGCAAAGGTCGCTTGGTCAACACGGAACGATTCGGCCCACAGTCGCTTTGCCATCGCCCGGTCGCCGGCCTGCACCGCGATCCGATAGGTGCGTCCGAAAACGCCGGCGTCGCGCCGCATTCCTACCACCAGCCCGACCATTGACGATCGCCGCGCGGCGATGTCCATGACGGCGCGGACCAGGACGGACAGGCCGAGAGGGATCAGGACGGTCGAGACGGCGACGGTGAAGATCATCATCGTGGTCCAGACAGAGCTGACCGGGCGAAACACCGACTCGACGAGCCGCGGACTGACCGCCGCTGCGGCCGCACATCCCAGCGCGACTGAGGCAAGCCCACCGATGGCCGCCAGGCGCGGCGGCTCGCCCCGGCTGATCGACCATAGATGCCACTTCACCCTCGGCCGCATCGGCCGGCCGTCGGGGCCGACGGCGATCATCAGATGTCCCCAGGGCAGCGCGCCATGCGCCAGGCGCAGGATCAATAGAGAACCCAACGCCACTGCGACCAGTGACAGGTCGATGACGGCAGGCAAGGCAGGCACGGGAAAGGAAGGCACCCCTGCGGTATAACCGGCCCGCCGTATCCGACCTTGCAGCACCTGAATACGGATCGTATTCAGAATGATGACGGCTTGGCCCCGACCAGCCTGGCCGGGACGGCCGGGCCGGATAGCCGCGCGGAGGCTCAGGAGGTCGTGCCGCCGGGGCGGGCCCCCGTGTACTGGCGAATCTTTTCGCGCAGTTTGGGCAGCGGGTCCGTCTTGAGGAAATACTCGTCGCAGCCGGCCCGCTTCGCCTCTTCCGGCGTGGCCATCCCCGCCGTGTAGACGATTACTTTGATGTCCCGGGAGTACCTGCTCGCCCGGATACGCCGGCAGAGTTGCAGCCCGTCGATGCCAGGCATCTGGATGTCCGCGACCACAACCGACGGCTGGAACTCGATGCACGCCTTCCAGGCTTCGTGGCCGTCCCTGGCTTCCAGCACCTCATGACCATCGAGCTCGAGGAGGGTGCGGAGCATGGTCCGGACGTCAAGGTCGTCGTCAGCGACCAGCACCGGGGGAAGGTCGTTTACGGGTTGGGGGGCCGGGACACCGCCCTCACGGAGTCCCCGCATCACCATTCCTCAAGGATTCTAGGTGGCTGCGTATCAGCAGGCAAGGCTTCATCGTATCCGGGTCTTCCGCGCGTAACGATGTGCGTTACTCGATAACCGCGCGCCACCATTTGACGCGCGATGAACCGGCGGTGGCAGCGAAACCAGACGATCTCTGCACACATGATCACCGTCGTCGCGCGGTCGACCAAACGTTCGAGGCGGTCCAGCGCCGCGACAAACGTCGACGTGGCCATGTAAACCTGGTAGCCGCCTTTACGAAATCCACCCAGGTCCTCATCCCAGACATATGCGATGCCACGACGCGGCAGCTCCGCGGCCAGCACATCCTGGTTCACCTGCGGGTTTGCGCGTGACCGCGGATAGTGGCGGACGTCGACGAGTTGGACGATGCCGTAGTCCTTCAGCAGATCAACGAGCTCATCGAGGGTTCGGGTGGAATGCCCAACTGTGAAAAGCCGGGTCCCTGAGGGGGCTCTGGGCGTTTCGCCGCTAGACGTACTCGTCCATCGCGCGGAGAAAATTCACGTACACGCGCTGTTGCTCTCGCAGAATGCCCAGCGCGCCAAGCTCCCACCACTCGTCCGGTGTGAAGTAGGCGGAAACCTCCGCCTGGCTGCCGGCCTTCGAGAACCACTGGATCAGGTGCAGGTTGTCCGACTGCAACAGCCACATCGCGATGTCGATCAGGTGCGGGTGTTTGGTCAGCCTGGCTTTGTTGTAGATGTGATGCATCAGGCGGAAGATCCCCTGCTGAGCCTCGTTGCCCAAAAAGAAATCCATCCCACCATCGCCGGCCCAGGTACAGCCATATTCGGGCAGCGGCATCTCGTGCGCGTTGGTGAAGGCGCCGATCGCCTCCGAGGGGGTGAGGTAGCGCATCTTGTTCTTGACGAAGTCGGCATGAAGCGCGTGCATGAAAGGGAAGATGCCGGAGTCGGCACGATGATGTTCGCCGAAGGTTTCGAAGTCCCAGGCGAGAAAGACGAACTCACCCATCGCCCGCCGCACCCAGCTGGCATAGGTGTCGGCCATCAGCGGCCACCCGTTCCATTCCCGATTGCTGAACCGGTAGCCGACATCGTCACTCAACTCGTAGTGGCGGGTGAACAGCCGCATCTCCTCATTGGGATAGCGATAGAGGTGGGTCGGTTCGCGCCAGCCCATGACCCAGGGCCGTCCGTCCATGACGGCGCCCTTGAATCCGCTCAGCTGCAGCTGGAAATACACGTCGTTCGACATGAACATCTCGGTCGTGTCCGTGACGGCGATCCGTTTCTGGAAGGTCTCCTCGAGCTGCCCTTTGCCCCAGGCCATCCGCTCGGCAAAGGCGGCGATATCGAGGTAGAAGATGAACGAGTGATATGGCTCGACCGCGACCAGCTCGACGTTCTCGTGGCTGACGAGCTTCTGGAAGCCGGCCAGCACATCGGGTGAGAAGCGCCGCATCTGCTGCAGGAGCGATACCGAGAACCCGAGCGAGAGCTTCATTCCCTTGTCCACGAGCGACTGGAAGAGCTCGGTGGCCGGCCGGTAGCAGAACTTCGCCACCTTGTCGAAGTAGCGACGATCCATCTGCTCGTCGAAGATCAGGGCATCCATCTTCTCGGGCGGCGTGCCACGCGCGATCAGCTGCGCCGGTAGCCGCACCCGCCGTGGTTGGTGCGCGACCATATAGATGACCAGGGCGTTCGGCATTCGCTCTATCCTCTCAAAGAGACTCCGCCTGTGGCGCGGCGGAACTCTCGTCAGCTGGGAGGTGCAAGCCCTGCTTGAGCGCCACGAACTCGAGGCGCTGTAAGAGGATATCGATCACCCGCTGCCAGGTGTAATCGCGGGCCGTCCGCTGGGCGGCGATCCGCAGATTCCGGGCGGTATCCGGATGCTCCGCCAGGTGGGTGACGTAGGCAACGATTTCCGCCGCGTCCTCGGTCTCGATGACGATCGCGTTCTTGAAGGGTTCTGCGTACTCTTCCCCGGTTGCCCCAACGAACGCGACGCCACCCGAGGCCATCGCCTCCAGCCCCACCAGACCGAACGGTTCATGCCCGCTGTTCGCCAGGGTGGCAGTGGCCGATGCGTAGAGCACCGGCAGCAGATCGTCGGGTAAAAACGCGGTGACGTTCCAGAGGTCGGCGTCGGCGTGCTCCTTCAGGGTCCGGGTCAGGCCGGCAACGTCCTCGATCGGCGTCGACAGGCGCGCCACCCGCAGTCCGCGCTGGGCGGCGAAGTCGAGCACCTCACCGCCGAATGGCTCCAGCCCTCCGCGCATGAGCAGCCGGGTCGCCACGCCGCGCTCCTTCAGCTGCGCGACCGCGGCGATCGCCTGGTGCCATCGTTTATCAGGGCTGAAGCGGCCGATCTTGAAGAGAAAGGCCGGGGCGTTCACGGCCGCGCGCACGGCGCGAACCTGCGCCTGGCTCACCCTGGCCATCATCGATCCCGGGATGCCATTCGGTACCACGATCGGGTTCACGCCCCAGCGCCACATGATGTGCTTCATGTAGCGGCTGACCGTCATCAGGGTGCAGGTAAAGGCGAGCTGCGCCCAGTTGATGCGGTGAAAGGCGAAATGATTGTTCGCGTTCCAGAGCAGCAGGCACCGGTCGCGCAACCCGGCGTAATAGAGCGCGTCGGAGACCAGTGTCATGGCGTGGGCGATATGCCACTCTTCACCCAGGACGACGACGGTCTTGCCGCGCGCGATCGCCGGCTTGATGAAATCCTTGACCAGCGCATCCGGAAGGCTGCGGTTGAGGTCCGCCACCTTGTCGTCCTCGCCGTCGTAGACCCCCACCGGGTGATAGCGGCTGATCCATTGGCTCCAGCGATGGATGAAGAGCCGTTGGTCCAGCATGGTTTCATCCGTCGGGAGGGTGGGATCGCCCACAAAAAACAGGTGTGTCTCATAGCCGCGCTCGGCCAGCGCACGGGAGAGCTCCTTCACCCTGACCCCCAGCCCGCCGGCCTGGGAGTAGACGTCGGGGCCTTCGAAGGAAAGCAGGATGAAGGTGGTCTTTAGGGGCTCCAGCATCAGGCCACCCGCGTTCCGAGCAGCTGCAAGGCGAAGGCATGGATCGTCGAGG
>Ga0209690_1001802_pt1 | contig 12232 bp, 9 predicted proteins | sample GraSoiAngelo_150_FD_186164 | JGI IMG/M metagenome (GOLD analysis project Ga0209690, IMG submission 186164) | Grasslands soil microbial communities from the Angelo Coastal Reserve, California, USA - 14_1009_09_40cm (SPAdes) (version 2) | ecosystem: Environmental > Terrestrial > Soil > Grasslands ...
ATTCACCTACACGTTGCCCCAGGTCGCCCAATCCCATCCCTGTCACCTCCTTCACCGTCCTTGGTCCCGTCCGTGCCAAGATTTCTTTACGGTGGATCTCCCGGACCGCTACAACGTCGGCGCCGACCTGATCGAGCGCAACCTCCCCCAGCGCTCCGCCAAGATCGCCATCCACACCGCCACCGCTGACCTCACCTACTCCGACCTCTTCAACCTCACCAACGGCGCCGCACGAAGCCTCCTCGACCTCGGCGTCAGGCGCGAGGAGCGCGTCCTGATCGCGGGTTACGACTCACCGGGCTGGGTCGCCGCCTTCCTCGGCGCGATCCGGATCGGCGCCCTCCCCGTGCCCGTGAACCCGCTCCTCCAACGAAGCGAGGACTACGACCACTACATCGAGGACTCCCTGGCACGCGTCATCGTCGTCGACGGCAACACGGAGGAAAAGCTCGCACCCGCGGCGGCAAGGGCGCCGATAAAACCCCAACTCCTGCGCTCCGACAAGGTCGTCCCGGACCAGGAGATCGTCGCCGCGCCCACGCGCCGCGACGATATGGCCTTCTGGCTCTACAGCTCGGGCTCGACCGGCAAGCCGAAAGCAGTCGTCCACCTCCAGCACGACATCCCCTACACGTGCGTCACCTACGCCGAGCAGGTGCTCGGCATCACCGACAAGGACACCACCTTCTCGACAACGGGCCTCTTCCACGCCTACGGCTTCGGCAACAACCTCACCTTTCCCTACTGGGTCGGCGCGTCGACCGTCCTCCACGCCGGTCGGCACACGCCCGCGACCGTGCTGGACACGATCGAAAAGAGAAAACCGACCCTGTTCTTTTCCGCGCCGACTCTTTACAACGCGATCCTCAACTTCGAAGGCGCGAAGAGCCGCAACCTCGGCTCGATCAGGCATTGCGTGGCCGCCGCGGAGGCGCTGCCCGCCGAAGTCTGGCGGCGTTGGAAGGACGCCTTCGGGCTTACGATCCTCGACGGCGTCGGGTCGACCGAGATGCTGCACATCTACTGCTCGAACCGACTCGACGACGTGAGGCCAGGCTCGAGCGGCAAGCCGGTCCCTGGATACGAGCTGAAGATCCTCGACGTCGAGGGACAACCCGTCGCGCAAGGCGAGGCCGGCGACCTGTACGTGAAAGGTGACAGCGCGCTCGCCCTCTACTGGGCGCAGCACGAGAAGTCGAAACATTCGATCCTCGGCGACTGGTTCTTCACGGGCGACCGCTACCGGGTCGACGGCGACGGCTTCTACTGGTACGAAGGCCGCTCCGACGACATGATCAAGGTCAGCGGCCTGTGGGTCTCGCCGATCGAGATCGAGTCTGCGCTGCTGGAGCACCCGGCTGTGGCCGAGAGCGCGGTCGTCGGCATGTCGGTAGACGGCTTCACGAGGATCAAGGCATTCGTCATCGCCAAGAAGGACGCGGTCACCGGCGACGCGCTTGTCGCCGAGCTGCAGGAGCACTGCAAGTCGCGCCTCCAGCGCTTCCAGTACCCGCACTTGATCGAGTTCGTGCCCGACCTGCCCAAGACCGTGACCGGCAAGATCCAGCGCTACAAGCTGCGCGAGAAGGAAGCGACCCCTGCCTAGCCACATCGCCGTCTTGCCCTGCGACGGTGCGGGCAAGGAGGTCGTCCCCGAGGCGATCAAGGTCCTTCGCGCGGCCGGCGCCGGCTTCGATTTCCAGGAGTACGAGGTCAACGCCGACCAGTACATGCGCACCGGGGAGCCGATCCCTGCACAGATCTGGGCCGACCTCGAGAAGGCCGATTCCATCCTCTTCGGCGCCGTGGGCGACCCGCGCCTCAACGACGCCGCCTACCTCGCCGGCGTGCTGCTGCGCCTGCGCTTCGAGCTCGACCTGTACGTCAACCTCCGGCCGGCCAAGCTCTACCACGACAGGCTGTCGCCGCTGCGCCGCGAGGACCGTCGCAAGATCGACCTCTTGATCGTCCGCGAGAACACTGAAGGCCTTTATGTCGGCATGGGTGGTCGCTTCAAAAAGGGGACCGAGGACGAGGTCGCGATCCAGGAAGACCTCAACACATACTTGGGGGTGACCCGGATCATCGAGTACGCATTCGGCGCCGCCCAGCGCGAGGTCGTGATGGTCGACAAGTCCAACGCTATGACGCACGCCGGCGCGCTCTGGCAGCAGCAGTGGAAGGCCATCGCCAAAAAGCGTCCCGACATCAAGACCCGTCACCTCTATGTGGATGCGGCCGCGATGCAGCTGGTACGCGACCCGACGCAGTTCGACGTCATCGTCACCGGCAACCTCTTCGGCGACATCCTGTCCGACCTGACCGCGGAGCTGATCGGCGGGATGGGCATCGCACCCTCCGGCAATATCAACCCCGAGACGAAACGGGGCCTGTTCGAGCCCGTGCATGGGACCGCGCCGGACATCGCCGGCCGTGGCGTCGTCAACCCGATCGGGGCGATTCTGAGCGCATCTATGATGGTTAGACACCTGGGTCACACGGAAATGGCAAACGCAATCGAGGGTGCGGTCGAGTCGGCCATCCGCGCAGGCGAATGCACGCGCGATCTCGGCGGAAGTCTGTCGACCCATGAAGTCGGCGACGCGGTGGCGAAGAGGCTCAAGGACTAGATGACCGTGGCGATGACGATGACCGAGAAGATCCTGGCTCGTGGTGCCGGGCGCGAGAGCGTGCGGCCCGGCGACCTGGTCCTGGCCCAGGTCGATTTCGCGATGGGCCACGATCTGACCATCCCGCCCGCCGGAAAGATCATGCGCGAGCAGATGGGCGCGGAGAAGATTTGGGATCCCGATCGCGTCGCGGTGACACAGGACCACTTTCAGCCGGCCAAGGACGCCGCGAGCGCGACGCTCGGCCGCCTGACGCGCGAGTTCTCGCACGACATGGGGATCAAGTGGTACTTCGAGGTCGGCCAGGGCGGCATCTGCCACACCGTGCTGCCTGAGAACGGGCTCGTGCTGCCGGGCGAGCTGGTCGTCGGGGCCGACTCGCACTCCTGCACCTACGGGGCGCTCAACAATTTCGCGACGGGGATCGGTTCCACCGACCTTGCTTGCGTGCTTGCGTTGGGCGAGCTGTGGTTCCGTGTCCCAGAGACACTGAAGTTCGTCTATCACAACCGCCTGAAGGAGTGGGTCGAGGCGAAGGACCTGATTCTCTACGTCATCGGCCAGATCGGCGTCGACGGCGCGCGGTCCAAGGCGATGGAGCACACCGGCGAGGCGCTGAAGCACATCGACATGGAGGCTCGGCTGACGATGACCAACATGGCAATAGAGGCCGGCGCGAAGAACGGGATCATGGAGTTCGACGAGGTGACCAAGGAGTACCTCGACGGCCGCGCGAAACGACCGTACACACCGGTGACCTCCGACCGCGACGCGGAGTACGAGAAGGTGTTCGAGTTCGACGTCGAGAAGGTCGAGCTCGGTGTCGCCAAGCCCATGTCGCCGGACAACTACGCGCCGCTGTCCGAGGTCGCAGGCACCAGACTCGACCAGGTGTTCATCGGCTCGTGCACCAACTCGCGTATCACGGACTTGCGCCGCGCAGCCGCCGTGCTGGAAAACCACAAGGTGGCGCCGGGAGTGCGCCTGATCATCACGCCGTCCTCACACCAGGTCGCGATCCAGGCCGAGAAGGAAGGCTTGATCCGCACGTTCCTCGCGGCAGGCGCGGCCTGGACGACCGCGACGTGCGGCGCTTGCCTCGGCGGTCACATGGGCGTGCTCGGCGAGGGCGAGATTTGCTTGAGCACCACCAACCGCAACTTCCCCGGCCGCATGGGCCACCCCAAGGCGCAGGTCTATCTCTCCAATCCAGCGGTTGCCGCGGCGAGCGCGGTTACCGGCGTGATCACGCACCCAAGCGAGGTGCTAGACCACATGCCGGCGGGGATTCGATGACGCTCCCGAAGGTCATCCGTGGCAAGGCGTGGAAGTTTGGAGACAACGTCGACACCGACCAGATCATCCCGGCCAAGTACGCGATCTACTCACTGGACGAGAAAGAGCTCGGCAAGCACGCGATGGAAGGCGTGCCCGGGCGCGACACGTGGGCGACCGGCGTCACGCAAGGCGACATCCTGGTCGGCGGATCCAACTTCGGCTGCGGGTCGTCGCGGGAGATCGCGCCAGTCGCGATCCGCGGCGCGGGCATCTCGCTGGTGGTCGCCGACTCCTTCGCACGCATCTTCTTTCGCAACGCGATCAACATGGGCTACCCCATCCTGCAGTCGCCGCCGGCGGCGGAACGGGTCGAGGAGGGCGACGAGCTGGAGGTCGACCTCGAAGAAGGCATCATCCGCAACTTCACCAAGGGCGACGAGTATCGCTGCGAGGCCTTTCCCCAGTTCATGAACGAGCTGCTGCGCATGGGCGGGCTCGTGCCGTGGGTGCGCAAGCAGCTCGAAGAGCGGCGGAAGATGACCCCCTCGCGTGGATGACATAAAGCCGGTCGAGCTTCAAGAGCCGCTCGAAGAGCTGGCGCGCGACCCCAAACGTTTCGCCCACGACCTGAAATTTCCCCCGGAGGAAAAGATCCGCATCTACGACGACACGCTGCGCGATGGCGAGCAGATGCCCGGCGTCGCGATCACGCCCAAGGACAAGTACGAGCTGGCCCGGATGCTCTCCGACATCGGCGTGCACGTGATGGACGTCGGCTTTCCATCGGTGTCGGAAGGGGAGAGGGAGACGCTGAGGCTGGTGCTCGAGGGCCGCAGGCGCGGCGAGCTCAGAGAGGACCTCGAGGTCGTCTGCATGATGCGCTCCACCAAGGGCGACATCGACGCGACCATGCGCGTGATAGACAAGCTTGGCCACAAGCGCGACGACGTGACGTACTTCATCTTCACGTCGGCCTCCGACCTGCACGTCAAGTACAAGCTCGGCAAGACGCTGCTCCACCGCGATGGCATCCCCGAGTCCGAGTGGCTCGAGCTCCCCGTCTCCTACTACCGCGAGGCCAACCTGCGGATGATGTGCGAGGCGATCAAGTACGCGCGCGAGCAGGGCGCCACATCGATCGAGTTCGGCGGCGAGGATGGGAGCCGAGCCGACGTCGACTACATCGCCGAGATCCATCGCGAAGGCCTCAAGGCAGGCGGCACGCGACCGTCGACGCCTGACACAGTGGGCTGCTACTCACCGTTCGCGGTGCGGGAGTACATACCGACGATCAAGGCGGCTGCGCCGGACGCGCCGCTCGTCGTGCACTTTCACAACGACCTCGGTCTCGGCGCGTGGAACACGGTGATGGCGCTGGGTTCAGGCGCGGAGGTTTTCACCACGAGCGTCAACGGCATCGGAGAGCGAACCGGCAACGCACCGATGCATCAAGTCCTCATGCAGCTGCGCTACCTGTTCGGTATCGAGATCCCGGGCTTCAAGTACGACAAGCTGCGCGCGCTGGCACGAAGCCTGGAGCGGATGAGCGGGATCCCCGTCCAGCCGACCGAGCCGGGAATCGGACTCGACGTCTTCAGCCACGAGTCAGGGATCCACACCGCGGGCATGCTCATCCACCCGGCGATCTACCAGTTCATCTCTCCAGCCGACCTCGGCGCGGAGATCACATACGTGTACGGCAAGCACTCTGGCGCCCTGGTCATCGAGCACGCGCTGCGCCACGCGGGCATCGCCCCCGAGCCCGAGCTGGTCGCGAAGGTGCTCGCGGAGGTGAAGCGCATCCGCGAGGAGCGAGCGGAGCGCAGCGACTTCTCGGATTTCCACCGCCGGTACTACGATCACCTGAACCGCATGGGATTGTCCGCGGACGAAGTGGTCGACATCGCGAAGGCGCTCACAGCCTGATGGCGACGACCACCCGTGCGGACGTCGCGACGCGTGAGGAGTACCTGAACCTGCATCGCTGGATGTGCATGGCCAAGGCGCTCGACGACCGCATGCACATCCTGGTGAAGCAAGGGCGCGCGCCGTTCGTCGGCTCGAGTCGGGGACATGAAGGCATCCAGGTCGCCTCCACGGCGGCGTTGACGTCCGAGGATTGGCTCGTTCCTCATTACCGCGGGCTCGCGAACGCGATCGTGCGCGGACTGACGATGAAGGAGTGGATGCTGGCCGTCTTCGCGAAGGCGGGCGATCCGCTGTCTGCCGGCCGCAACATCCCCGGCGGCTGCTACAGCTATCACAAGCTGCACATCGCACCGGTGTCTCAGGTCGTTGCGAGCTGGATCCCGAAGGCGGCGGGGATCGCCTACGCCGCCAAGCTCAAGGGCGAGAACACGGTGACCCTTTGCACCTTCGGCGACGGCGCGACGAGCCAGGGCGAGTTCCACGAGGGTGTCAACTTCGCGGCGGTGCACAAGTTGGCGGTCGTATTCCTCTGCGAGAACAACAGCTACGCGATCTCGGTCCCGATCCGCCTTCAGATGGCGAACCCGAACGTCGCCGACAGGGCGGCCGGCTACGGGATCCGAGGCGTGACGATCGACGGCACGGACGTGCCCGCGTCCTACCAGGCCGCCCGCGACGCGGTGGCCCGCGCGAGGGGCGGGGAAGGCCCGACTCTGATTGACGCCAAGATCTGGCGCATCAACGCCCATACCTCCGAGGACAACCACCTCAAGTACCGGACCAAAGAGGAGATCGGCGAGGCCGCCAGCCACGACCCGATCACGCGTTTTGAGGCGTGGCTGGTGGAGCGCGGGTGGATCACGGCGGAAAGCGCCGCGGAGGTCCAGGCGGCGCTCGACAAGGAGGCGTCGGACGCGGCCGACTGGGCTGAGCAGCAGCCCGATCCCCGACCCGAGGACGCGCTGAAAAACGTCTTTGCCTAGACCGAGCTAGAGCGGCGCGTCGCGCCGCTCTACTCAGATACAACTCAAGATCCCGAAGTTAGACTGACTGCGATTTGGAGACCGAGCCCGCCGAGTCTGGCGATTCAACTCCGCCCACCGACTCCTCGGAGACGACCGAGGAGCCCGTTCGCGCCGTCCCGACCAGCGAAACCAGACCCGTCTGGGCGCAGACGAGGCCCGCAGGTCCGGCCGCCGATCCGACCGAGCCGGCGGATGCCGTCCCCGCGGAGAAAGGCGATCCGGACTGGTCGAAGACTGAAGCCTCGACCAACGGCGACGGCGCCGATAAGCCGCCCGAATGGGCTCAGACCGTGCCGACCGATCCCGGTGAGTCGATCCCCGAAGCGGTCACCAGCGAACCTCCTGGGGCGGACGCGGCCGGTGTAGAGGAAACAGAGCCGCCCGAGGCCCAACTACAGGCGGACGAGCCTATGGTCACCGAACCGCCGGAAGTCGAAGCCGAGGGCACCGAACCGCCGGCAGTCGAAGCCGAGGCCACCGAACCGCCGGCAGTCGAAGCCGAGGCCGCCGAACCGCCGGCAGTCGAAGCCGAGGCCGCCGAACCGCCGGGGGTCGAAGCCGAGGTGACCGTGGCGCTCATCACCGAGCCCCCGAAAGCGGTGGCGGCGGATGCTCTGAAGTCCACCTGGCCGCCGGCGTCCGGTTCCGCGCCGGCGCCGCCGGTCGAGACAGACATCTGGCCGCCAGAGCCGCCAACCGAGCACGCGATGCCGGCCTGGCCGCCACCCTCCGAGCTCGACGAGCCCGACATCCCCGCCCAGGCGATCCCGAGCTGGCCTGACTCGTTCGACGCGACTCCGCCGGCGGCCGCCGCGCAGGCGCCCACCGTGCCCGCGGCTCCAGCCGTCAAGCCGCGCGCAGAAACCACACCTCCCACCTTGTCGCCGGTCCCTCCGCGAGCCGAACCCATGCCGGCGCCCACCAAGACTCCCGCGCCACCGGCGCCGCCGACCCCGATTGTGGCCCCCGCGCCAGGCCAACCCGTCGCGCCTCCGCAGCCTGGACCGCCTTCGCGTCCGGCGTGGGCGCCGAAGGCACCGGCCGAGCCCGCTGGACCCGGCCAGCCTCAGGCCAAGTCGCCCTCGGCAATCAACGTGCCGGCCTGGGCGCCGCGGGTGCCCCTGGCCGCTGAACCCGGTACGCCGACCTGGTTCTCGCCCAAGGAGCAGGTTCCGCACACCACCTCGCAACCGGCCGCCCAGCCGGCGCCGGCGCCGCAGCCCGCGCCTGCTCCTGCACCGCCGGTCGCAGGTGGCCAGCTACCGGTCGCGAAGCTACCGCCCGCGCCGGCCAAACCGGCCCAGCCGGCGCAGCCGGGCGGTGCCCAGTCGTCCTGGCAGGTCGTCGAACAACCCAGGAAATCAGGGCCTCACGGCAAGGTCGAAAGCGGGCCGACGGCGGAGGATCGCTCGTACGCAGAGTGGTTCGCCTGGGCAAAGCGGGGAGGAGCTCCAGCGAGCGCGTGCCACGCGGCGGCTCAGGGTGCGTTCAAGGCCCTGTCGACCGGCAAGGATGTGACCACGGCGGTTCAGTGGGCGACGGCCGCGATGAGCCGTCCGCCGGAAAACGTGTCCTACACCCGCCAGACCTACTGCGCCTGGTTCTCCCTCGCGAACATCGACCTGAACCTCGACCAGCATCGAGCGCACGCGTTCGCGATGGCGGCCGTGCAGGTGCTCGACGCGGGCCAGGACGCGGCCGCGGCGCACGCGGCGGGCCTTGCCGCCGCCGGCATCAAATAGGGTCCTCTAGCGCAGCGCTCGGACTGTTCGGTTCGAGGCCGTCCCGACAGCGCATAGAAGCATCAGGCCTCCGGCGATCAGAAACAGCAAGGTTGGGTTGACTTCCGCGATCGTGCCCGAAGCCGCGTAAGCCACCGGCGTCAATCCCATCGAGGCCAGCATCACGATGGACATCACGCGTCCTTGCATGGCGGGGTCGGTTCGGCGCTGCAGCCAGCTGACCCCGTAGGTGTTGACGACGCCGGTCGCGACGCCGCAAAGGCCCATCGCGAGTGCCGCAGGCCCAAGTGAAGGCAACAGACCGACCACTCCAGTTCCGACTCCGAGCCACAGGCACAGGAGCACCATCAACCATCCAAAACGCTGCGGCGGTGGCACCAAGCCGGAGCCGAGGGCGCCGGCGGTTGCGCCCACTCCCCAGGCGCCGAACAGGATTCCGAGGCCGGCAGCGCCCGTGCCGAATCGCCCATGCGCGAGCGTCGGAAGACCCACGCCCAAAGCGCCGTTGGCGGCGAAGTCGACGACTGCGATGACGATCAAGGTCACCCGGATGCCGACGTCGGCCCAGGCGTAGCGGAAGCCTGCCGCGATCTGTCCGCCGAGTCCGCCGTCGGGGTGTGCCTGGCCAGTTGCAGTGCGTGCGGCCGCCGGCAGCCACAGGATGAACAGAAAGCCGATTACGAAACATGCCGCGTCGCCGGCAAATGCCCAGCCGATCCCGAGCACGGCCACGATGACGCCGCCGAGCACCGGGCCGAGGATGACGGAGGCTTGCGCCGTCACGTTCAACACTGCGTTTCCCGGCTCGAGCTCGCGATCGGCGACAACCCGGGGCAGGATCGAGTTTCGAGCAGGCATGAAGAACGCATCCACGACCCCGAACACGACAGCGATCCCGTAGACCTCCCACATCTGGACGCGGCCCGTAAGCACAAGGACCGCCAGCGGCGCGACGAATGTGGCGCGCAGGCCCATCGATCCGAGCATCGTCAAGCGCGACGAGAGGCGGTCGGCCAGCGCGCCTCCGACCACCATGAGCACCGCTCTCGGAAGCGCCTGCACGACGAGAACCGTGCCGAGGGCGAGGCTGGAGCCTGTCAGCTGAAGGACGAGCCACGCGAGCGCGATGTAGCTGAAAAAATCGCCGAACAGCGACAGAGTCGTGGCGATCCAGAGCTTGCGAAATGGGCTGGATGAGAGGACGGTCCAGGGACGCGGGCGCGGTGCGGGGGCGACCGCAGAGGGAATTGCCTCGTCAACGATTTGCGCTTGGCTCACGTCGCCGACCTGTGACTACCCGATTCCATCGGGATCATCGCGCTTGCCTCCTCAGCCGTTGGTGTTCAGGCGCCGCAGCGCCTCGTCGATGTCGATCTCTCTTCTAGCTACCTGCTCCATCAGCTCGACCCGCGAGGGCGCGGGAGCGGCGGTCCTCTCGATGCCGAGCTTGGCGAGAAGCCCGTCGAAGCGCGCTCGCGCGGTCGGATAGCTCACACCCAGGTGCCGCTCGAGGTCCTTCATGTTTCCGCGCGATGCCAAGAAGACTCGAAGCACCTCGCGGTCCTCGTTGGTCAGGACGCAGAACTCGCACTGCGCGAATGCGCCCGACAGCTCCGTTTCGCATGCTGGGCAGCTCAGCCTGGTCAGCGCCAGCCGGTGATTGCACACCGGGCAGTTCGAAGGTGGGCGCCGCGCCTGGGTTCGCGCCATCAGGGGACGCTCACCTTGATGTTGCCCATCGTGCATTCGAGGTCGAGGGTGCCGGCTCCCGTGCCGACGGTGACATCGCGGCTGTCCCTCTTGATGCCGTCGCCCTCGATCGCTACCTTGCCCATCGTCGTACGCGCGTTGATGCGCACACTCGAATCCCTTGCCAGGCTCACCTTGACCTGTCCCATCTCGCATCGGATCGAACTCTTGCCCGAGTCGATGCGTCCGTACGCGTCGATGTTTCCCGCCATCACGGACAGGTTGATCGGGCCTCGAAATTCGCCGACCTTGCAGTTGCCTGCCTGAACCTCGGCCACGATTGGGCCGTTGAGACCCTGCATCCTCAGGTTGCCTGCCTGGACGTTCGTCGTCAGCGGCAGGGACGGGTTCATGCGGATGGCCAGCCTGCGTCCGAACTCAAAGCCGTTCACGACCACGCGAGCCTGGGGCCGGCTGAACTCGAAAGAGGTGTCTTCGTTGACGGGCGACTGCTCGATGACAAGCGTGTCGCCGTCCTGGCGCGCGCGGTGGGGGCCGTCCGCGACGGCCGAAGTCACGCTTGGGTCGCCGACGATCTCGGTGTTGCCGAAGCGGGAGACCACCTTGACGTGCCTGACAGCCTCGCTTGCGGGCGAGTCGGTCGCTATGGAGGCCGGGGCCGGGCTTTCGAGGGCTTCCAGGCGGGCGGCCCCTTCCTCGGCGGAGATCGTGCCGGCGGCGACCTGGGTCAAGATTTCGCGTTGCAGGTCTTTCATGGCGCTAATTAGAAATCATACCTTTCCAATTTGTCAAGTTCAACATTTAAACAGTAAGTTTTGAACTCAGGATAAGCTAGCCCAGAGTGACCACCAGGATCGGAGTCATCGCTGACACGCACTGTCCGGAGTTCCTCGATCGCCTTCCCAAGCGCGTGTTCACCGCCCTGCAGGGCGTCGACCTGATCCTCCACGCGGGCGATATCACCTCGACCCCAACCCTCGACGCGCTCGCGAGCATCGCCCCGGTCGAGGCCGTCCGCGGCGATCACGACACGAACCTCAAATCACTCCCTTCCGCGCGGGAGCTGACGGTCGCGGGCAAGCGCATCGTCCTGGTGCACGGTCAGCGACCCCGCTGGGTCGAAGAGTCACAAACCTTTTGGTGGACGGTCAGCTTGGGTTTCTTCAAGCCTCATCGCGGTCTGCCAGCCAGTCTGAAACTGCGTTTCCAGCACGCCGACGTGATCGTCTTCGGGCACACCCACCGTGCGTACGTGCGGAAAGTGGATGGCATGCTCCTGTTCAATCCCGGCGGAGTGCACCAGTGGAACCCGACCACCGCGACACGCCGGCTCGCTCAGCATCCGGGATGGTTTGAGTGGTGCTGGCTCCAGGTCGCGCGCCACATGCGCCGGTACGAATCGCCCTCGGTCGGCATCCTCGAGATCGACGAGCACGGAATCCTGCCGCGCATCATCGGTCTATAGAGTCTTTCTCGGTGTCAGCCGTCACCTACCGCCCCGCAACGCTCGACGACGCGGCGCTCGCCTCGGATGTGATGACGCGCGCCTACCCGTCGCTGCCCCAGGATCCGGTGCTGACGCGGTACCGCTGGGAACGCGTCCGCTCGGGGTACGAATCAGCTCGCTTTCTGGCCGACCGCGGCGGCGAGCCGATTGCGTTCCTTGGGTGGATTCACGGACCTTGGGCAAAACTTCCCGAGCGCCACTGCGAGGTCGAGGTGTGGCTGGACCAATCGCAACACGAGCAGGAGCTGGTGACGGAGATGTGGTCCTGGATCGGGGATCGGGCGATGGCAGAGGAACCTGGCCTCCTCCTCGCGTATTGCGGCGAGGACGAGCCCGTCATGCTCGACTCTCTCGCCGCGCTGGGTTACAAGCGTGAGGGCGCGGAGAAGGTGTGGGAGCTGGACCTCAAAA
>Ga0209690_1001806_pt1 | contig 12216 bp, 9 predicted proteins | sample GraSoiAngelo_150_FD_186164 | JGI IMG/M metagenome (GOLD analysis project Ga0209690, IMG submission 186164) | Grasslands soil microbial communities from the Angelo Coastal Reserve, California, USA - 14_1009_09_40cm (SPAdes) (version 2) | ecosystem: Environmental > Terrestrial > Soil > Grasslands ...
GAGTCGTAAATAACCGAGACCGACTTCATCGAGCACATCCAGCGGATCAGACAGAGTTTTCTCTTCGCCGATCTGCGCGAAGAATTGGATCGCTTGGCTTACGGTCAGCTCCAGCACGTCGTGGATCGATTTGCCGTGCAGTTTAATTTTCAGGACGTGCGGTTGGAAACGTTTGCCTTCACATTCCGCGCAGCGCACATAAAGATCGCTCAGGAACTGCATCTCGATCTTTTCGAACCCCGTGCCCGAACAGCGCTCGCAGCGGCCGCTGCCGGAATTGAACGAGAACGCGCTCGCGGTCAGACCTTGCGACATCGCTTCCGGCTGTGCGGCGAAAAGTTCGCGGACGCGATCGTAAAGTCCGAGATAAAGAATCGGCGTTGAGCGCGGCGTCCGCGCGAGCGGCGATTGATCCACCATCACGACTTCACCGATCCGATGCGCGCCACTGACTGATTTGCACGCGCCCGCTTCCTGATCGGTCGCCTGGCCTTTGGCAATCAGCAGGTTTCGATAAAGCACGTCGTGGATCAGGGTCGATTTGCCGGAACCGGAGACGCCGGTCACACAGGTGAAAACGCCGAGTGGAAGATCGACGTTGATGTTCTTAAGGTTGTGCTCTCGCGCGCCGGTGATCTTGAGCGACGATGTCGATCTTCGGCGCTTTTTCGAGACCGGAATTGACTTGCGACCGCTCAGATAATCCCCGGTGAGCGAATTTTTGCGAAACAAAAGCTGATCGAGTGCGCCGTTGAAAACCAACTCCCCGCCGCGCTCGCCACGACCTGGGCCGATGTCGATCAAATTATCGGCTGCGCGAATGATTTGCTCCTCGTGCTCGACCACGAGGAGCGTGTTCCCGCGATCGCGCAAATTGTGCATGACGCGCACAAGCCGACCGATATCGCGCGGATGCAAACCGATGCTCGGTTCGTCCATGACAAAGAGCGTGTTAACAAGCGACGCGCCGAGACAGGTGGTGAGATTAACACGCTGCACTTCGCCGCCGCTCAAAGTGCGAGTGGGGCGATCGAGCGTTAGATAACCGACGCCGACCTCGCACAAATAATTCAAGCGCGCGCAAATTTCGTCGCGCAGCATCCGTGCAGTCGAATCGCCAGACGAGATCTCGATCTTCGCCAGCAAGTCGCGCGCGTTGGAAATGGAAAGAGCTGCGAAATCCGGAAGAGCAAACAAATCTTTGCCCACAACGATTTTGTAATTGAGCGCTTCAGGCTGAAACCGCCCGCCATTGCAGCTCGGGCAAGTGGTATAGGCGCGGTAACGGCTTAGCAGCACCCGCATATGCATTTTGTAAACTTGCGATTCGAGCCAACGGAAAAATCCCCGGACGCCGTACCAACGATCGTTCTCGTAATCGTCTTCCGTATATTCGCCACTTCGTTTCTCGCCGCTGATCACGAACTCCTGATCGGCCTTGGGCAACTCTTCGAATGGAACACTGATGTCGATTTCTTCGCGGGCGCAGGCCCGGAGCAAATCTTTTTGCGAATTGCCGAACTCGTTCCCACGAAAAACGCGAACCACGCCTTGTTTGATCGACAGTGAGCGGTCCGGAATCGCTTTGTTCAGATCGATCGTAATCGTTCGACCAAACCCGCGGCATTCCGGACAAGCACCGAGCGGATTGTTGAAAGTGAAAAGCCCCGGAGTTGGCGGGCGAATGTCGACGTCGCAATGGGGGCAGTGCCACCCAGTGGAGAAAGGATGCTCCGCCTTTGCTTCAAGATCGACGATGTTGACTTTACCTTTGCCGAAACGGAGCGCGGTCTCGAGCGCTTCAACCAGGCGCGCACGATCTTCCTGGTTGATCGAGATGCGATCTTGAATGACTTGAACCCGGGCGCCGAGTCGCTTGATTTTTTTCGGATCGTCATCCACGCGGACGACTTCGTTGTCGATCCAAACGCGGAGATATCCCTGCTGTTGGAGGAACTCGAAAAACGTTCGTGGTTCCGTTTTGGCCGGAACTGCCACCCAAAATGTGATCAGCACGCTTTTATCAGCGCAGTCGCGCAAAACTTCGTCAGCGATTGATTTTGCGGTCTCGGGACGGATCTCGCGGCCACAGCTTGGACAAAAGGCCTTGGCGACGCGCGGCCAAAGCAATTTCAGATAATCGTTGATCTCGGTCATCGTGCCGACAGTCGAGCGCGATGATTTGACCGGATTCGATTGCTCAATCGCGATCGCAGGCGGAATGCCGCGGATGTCGTCCACGCGCGGCTTGTCCATGCGGTCGAGGAATTGCCGCATATAAGGGCTAAAAGTTTCGACGTAACGGCGCTGGCCCTCAGCGTAAATGGTTTCGAAGGCGAGCGACGATTTGCCGGAACCGCTCGGTCCGGTAACAACGGTCAATTTTCCGAGCGGAAGATCGACATCGATGCCTTTAAGGTTGTTCTGGCGCGCCCCGCGAATTTCGACACACGTCGCCGCGGCGACTGCAGTGACGCATTTTTTTTCAACAGCCTTCGAACCCACCGGAGACAATCCTAGAGGGCAATAGAATTCGCAAATTTAAGCGCGTTATTCCGCGAACCGCGCAGCGAGTTGTTCGCGCTGGTTTGTCAGCTCTTGGGGGACGACGCCCCCGAGCGAATCGAAAAACTTTTTGTGCTCGGCGAGTTCTTTTTTCCAGTCTTCGTGATCGATCTCGAGAAGTTCATCGACGGATTTGCGGTCGAGATCGAGCTCGGCCAGATCGAGATCGTGCAGCCCGGGCAGCCAGCCGATGGGCGATTTGAGCGCGCCGTTGCTTCCTTCGCAGCGGTCGATGATCCATTTCAGCACGCGCATGTTGTCGCCGAAACCGGGCCAGAGAAATTTTCCACCTTCGCCTTTGCGGAACCAGTTCACGTTGAAAATGAGCGGCGGATTCGTCAGGCGTTTTCCAACTGCGAGCCAGTGCCGGAAATAATCGCCAATGTCAGCATCGCCATCGGATCGCGCCGGACCTGCCCGACCGCACCGGTCGCGGCCGCAGTTGTTTCCGAGGCCATGGTCGCACCGAGATAGACGCCGTGCTCCCAATCGAATGATTGAAACACGAGCGGCATGGTATTGCTGCGGCGTCCGCCGAAAATGATCGCGCTGATCGGAACGCCCTCGCCTTTTTCGAAATCGGGATCGAGAACCGGATTATTGCGCACCGGGGCGGTGAACCGGCTGTTGGGATGCGCGGCTTTTTCTTTTGAATCGGGCGTCCAATCGTTGCCGCGCCAATCGATGGCGTGGTTCGGTCCCGATCCATCGGGATCTTTGCCTTCCCACCAAACATCGCCGTCATCAGTGAGGGCGACATTGGTGTAAAGCAAATCGTGCGCGATCGATTTCATCGCGTTCGGGTTCGATTTATAGTTCGTTCCGGGGACGACGCCGAAGTAGCCATTCTCGGGATTGACCGCGAACAAACGACCATCGCGGATCTGCATCCAGGCGATGTCGTCGCCCACGGTCGTCACTTTCCAGCCGGCAAAATGTTTCGGCGGAATCAGCATGGCGAAATTTGTTTTGCCGCAGGCACTCGGGAACGCGGCCGCCACGTAATGCTTTTTCCCCTCGGGCGATTCGACCCCGAGGATCAACATGTGCTCGGCCATCCAACCCTGTTTACGAGCGAGATAGGAACCGATCCGGAGGGCGAGACATTTTTTGCTTAACAAAACGTTGCCGCCGTAACCCGAGCCGACGGAGATGATGGTGTTGTCCTGCGGGAAATGGCAGATGAAGCGCCGCGCCGGATCGACATCTAATAATGAATGGACGCCACGGTTCCATTCCGCGACCAGATCATGGCCGAGCCGTTTGACCGCGATCGCGCCCATCCGAGTCATGATCCGCATACTAAGAACGACATAAATGGAATCGGTGATTTCGAATCCAACTTTGGTCAGGGGCGAGTCAGGCGGCCCCATAATGTAAGGCACGACGAACAGGCTGCGGCCGCGCATCGCGCCTTTGAGCAGGCCGTGAAGCTTTGAATACGTCTGGGCCGGCTCGCTCCAATTGTTGGTTGGACCAGCTTCTTCTTTGCTCGGCGTGCAAATGAAAGTGAACTGCTCGACCCGCGCGACATCGTTCGGGTTGGAGCGATGCAAATAAGAGCGCGGAACTTTTTGGTCGTTCAGCTTGATCAGGACATTCTGCCGCACCGCTTCCTGAAGGAGGTATTGATGCTCGCGATCGGAACCATCGCACCAAAAGACATTTTCCGGTTTGGTCAGAAGCTCCACTTCATGCACCCAATCGAGCACGACGTGGTTAGCCGGCTTGTTGTCACCGATTCCAGACGGCGGCGAAATTGCGGGCGCGATATTTTTCATGAATACGAGGTCGACCCTGGTGGAATCGAGCGGAATATGAATTTCTGCCGGTTCGGACGGTTCTCCAAGATTTTTCTCGGGCCTAGCCGGACTGGCGGTTGAAGAGGTCGATGCATCTTGCGTGCACCGAACGCCGGTTGTCTATTGAAGCATGTTCGGAGTCACTACCTCCGATGATTATCGCCCGGTAACATGGATGGGAAGGTTTCCGGTCGACGTCACGACGATTCTTGTCGGTTTGCATGTCGGTTGTGCGATCCTGACCGCGTTCGTTTTTGCGATCGGCGACGGCGGCGTGCTGAACTATGCGATGTTCGACAGCGCGCAGGTTTGGCACGGCCAAATTTGGCGACTCGCCACTTACGCCTTCATCCATCCGCCGTCGGGTTACGCGTTGCTCTGGTTCGCGATCGAAATGTACATGCTTTTTTTCTTTGGCCGCGAAGTGGAGCGGTTCGTCGGCCGCCGCGCATACATCTGGCTTTACGCGCTTTTGTTGCTCGTGCCGGCGCTGATTCTAACCCTGTGGGGATTGACGACACGCACCGGATTGGCCGGGTCGGGCGCTCTGCACTTCGCCGTTTTCACCGCGTTCGTCACGCTTTATCCGAATGTTCAATTCTTTCTCCGGATCCCGGCGAAATGGATCTTCGTGATCCTGGCCGCGATTGGAACTTTGAGCGCTCTGGCCGCGCACGATTGGCAGGACCTCGTCGCCATTTGGGCCAGCATTGCGGTGGCCTTCTTCTTTATCGAATTGCGCGGGGCCGGGCCGGAATTGGCGTGGGTGACCAATTTGAAGAGTCGACTGCGGCCGAAACCAAGACTTCACATCGTGCAAAAAACAAGCACGCGGCGCGTGGTGGAACCCGATGACGTAATTGCTTCGGTCGACCCGATTCTGGACAAGATTTCCAAGTCCGGCATGGGCAGTCTGACCGAGACGGAAAGAAAAATTCTCGATCGGGCGCGGAACCGACTGCTGAAAAAAGATTAACCGCCGGCAGGCGGAGCGCCTGCCCTACAATTCTTCAGATTGAGGGCGCGCTTAGAAGAGTCGCGATAAATTCGTCCGTGCTCTCAGCGTGCAGCAGTAAAGTTCGGAGCGGCCGATCCTTGGTCGTTCGCGCGATCGTCCCGACCACCACGAGATAATCGCTGATCAATCTTTCCGGGACGGCGATTAGAAAAATCAGATGCGCCACTTCGCCTTTGCCGGTCCACGGAATGCCGGTCTCACTGCGGCCGATGCCGACAACGATTTCGTCGACTAAATTCGTGCGGGCATGCGGAAACGCGACGCCATCGGCGGCATAAGTGGAATTGGTCGTTTCGCGCGCGCGCAGTTGCTCCACAAACTTTTGCGGATTGTCGATCTTATGGGCGGCCACAAGCAGGCCGACGATCTCGCGCATTGCTTCCTCCTGGGTCTCCGCGCGCAGATTGAGCGTGATTTGCCTTGGATCGACCAGATCAGCCAGCGCGATAGACATGAGGAATTGTTGGATTCTGCTCCAGTTATCCAGTTAATTGATCAGCCGTGGCAACTGAAAACAGCGGACCAGCCATAAACGAAGAGACGACCGTTTCGCTCCAGCGCAGCCTCTACGATCCCGGCTACGTCAACGCGATGTCGCATTTTTATCGCGGCGAAATGGGGCGGATTATGGTTTGGCGGCAGCGGCTCGATATCACGACCAACTGGGCGATTACCAGCAGCACCGCCATTATCACGATCGCGTTCTCCAACGCGGGGGTCCCGCACATTATTTTCTTTTTCAATCTCGCCATCGTTTGGGTAATGCTCTGGATCGAAGCGCGACGCTACCGCTTTTACGATGCGTTCCGCGCGCGGATCCGGATGCTGGAAGCCCATTTTCTGGTCCCGATGGTGATGGAGAATCGGGAGCTCTTGCAGGGGGAATGGAAAAAACTCGTTTGCGAAGATTTGATCCTACCCTGTTTCAAGATCAGCAAGCTGGAAGCGATCGGTCGGCGACTAAAACGCAATTACGTTTTCATTTTCGTTCTCATTTTAGTGGCGTGGGTCACGAAAATATTCCTGCACGCACCACGCGCGATGGAAGGCGTGCCTGATTTCTATCGCGCCCTGCGAGTCGGCCACATTCCATCCTGGCTGGTGGCATTCGTGTTTGTCGGGACATTTCTGAGCGTGATCACCATTACCATTTACGTCAGCAAAAAATCTTCCGGCGAGATTTCCGAGTTCGGCACGCACCGCTCGCTCTGGCGGATCTAAAACAAGTTGAGAGTTGGGAGTTGATGGTTGAGAGAACCGCGATGGCGGAGTCCTCCGAATCCCTCAACACTCAACCCTCATCTTTCAACCGTTTGTGCGACATTGTCGCCAAACTGCGTGCGCCCGGCGGTTGCCCCTGGGACCGGGAACAAACCCACGAATCGCTTTTGCCAGCGACGATCGAAGAAGCATATGAAGTGGCCGAAGCTGCCCGCGCCGGGAACGACGCCCATTTTCGCGAGGAGCTTGGGGATCTTTTGCTCCTCGTTGTGATGCACGCGGAGATCGCCCGCGAATCCGGCCGATTCAAGATCGACAATGTCGTTGCTGAGATCACCGAAAAACTGATGCGGCGACATCCGCACGTCTTCGGCGAGAGCAACGCGCGCGACGCGGGCGCGGTTTTGAAGCAGTGGGAAGCGATCAAGCGGGAGGAGAAAAAGAGCGACCAACATTATTTGGCGAGTCTGCCGAACGCGCTTCCGGCTTTGATGCACGCCCAAAAAGCGCAAAGCAAGGTCGCTCGCGTCAATTTCGATTGGACCGAGTTGGACGACGTGATTGCGAAAGTTGAAGAGGAGCTCAGTGAATTAAAGAACGCGATCAAGAGCGAAGAGCAAAAGTCCATCGAAGACGAGGTCGGCGATTTGATTTTCGCAGTCGTTAATCTGGCGCGCAAGTGCAAGCTCGACGCCGAGACCGCGCTGCATGCGGCGACGAACAAATTCGTCGGACGATTCAATTTGTTGGAAGATGAACTGCGGTCGCGCGGTAAGAAGCTGGGCGATGTCGATCTCGCCGAGCTGGATGCAATTTGGAATGAGATTAAAATGACCGAAGCACGAATGACGAGTACCGAAGGAATGACGAAGCCCAAATGACCTATCGTCTAATGCGCGGTCTGGTTTCGTCATTCGGCATTCGACATTCGTCATTCGCTGTTCATATTCCCCGTCCCGATGCAGATCCTGATTAATTTTCTGCTCGCGATTTACGTCCTGGTCGCGCTCCTGATGCTGCTGGTCATCCTGATGCAGCGGCCGAAGAGCGAGGGACTGGGCGCGGCTTTTGGCGGCGGCGTGACCGAAAATATTTTCGGAGCGCAAACCACCAACGTTCTGGTCAAGTTCACCGGCTGGCTGACTGGGATCTTCTTCGCGCTCACCTTCACCTTGTCCGTCTTGTATGCGCATAAAGCCAGCCAGGACACCGGACTGCGGCGCGAGTTGTTGAAACAGCAAACCGCTGCGCAGCCTTCGGCCTCGCCAGCGGCGGCGAAACCATCTGGATCGGCGGCGCCTGATTCCGGCGCCGGCGCCCTGCCATCTGGAAGTGTAACACCTGCGCCGACGGTGCAAGCTTCGCCGCCAAAGAAGCCGTAATTTTCCCGATGGGACGCCGCCAAGCTCAGCGTCCGCTGCGATTGTTGGAAGGCACTGGCGGTGATGAAAGCCGGCTGAGAGCGCGCAAGAGTGCGTATTGCGTCTTGTTGTAGTCAGTGACGATGTTGAGATAATCGTTGCGCGCGCGCGCCAAGTCCTGTTCCGCCAAAACGGTTTCGAGCACGACGCCGACGCCAAACTCTTTTCGCTCTTTTCCAAGGCGCAACGCTTCCTCCGCATCGGAGAGCGATTGTTTGGCAGTGGCAATCTGATCGGCGAGTGACCGAACGCGCGTTTGATTTGTGATGACTTCGTTCGCAACTTGATCGACCACCTTCTCAGCAGTGAACGCTGCTTCGCGCAAACGCGCCTGCCGGGCGTGGATATTTCCGAAATCGAAAAGGCCGCCCGGCCCGACACGCCACGCAACTGAAGCGACGTAATCTTCGGATTCGCCGAAGCGTCCCGTGTGGCTGTCCATTCCACCACCGAGCCCGCCGCAAAACGCCTGGCCGCCGACGCTTGGAATCAGCGGACCATAAATCGCACCGTTCTTCGCTTGTTCAGCAGCGCTGAGAAACGCAGCGCTCTGTTGTGTTTCAGGCCGCGTCGCCAAAGCCTGCGAGACAAGATCACCGAGTGACTCTTTCACGGAAATAATTGAGAGCGGCACGACGCTGGCATTACGTGGCATCAGTTCGACGATCGGATCGAGATGCAAAACCTGAACCAGCTTCGCGGAAGCGAGTCGCACATTTTCTTCCGCCCGCCGCAATGCGATTTCGTCGCGCTGCTGCTGCACTTTAACGCGCAGCGCGTCGCCTTTGAAGGCAATGCCCGCGTTGACGGCGCGATCGATCTCCGCCGCGTAATCGGTCGAGGCCCGCAACCCCTCCCTCGCAACTCCCACCGCTTCATGCGCCGCGGCCAGATCGAAATAGCCGCGCGCGGCCTCGAGGATTGTTTGCTGCTGCTGCGCGTCGAGCCCGTGGCGAGCGGCGTTCGTAAGATGATGGGCCTCGAGCGATTTGAAAATTGCGTCGCCGATGTCGGTCTGCGCGGCGATTGTCGATCCTGGCGCGTAGCTTTGTTTGTGGACTTCCTCGATCAAGCCTTCAGTATTTTGAATCAGGTTGTCGTGCTTGCGATACGTCACGCCCGGCGCAACCCACGGAAAAAACCGCTCGATGGCGCTTTCCTCTCCCGCATATGCCTCGGCGAGTTTTTCCCGCGCGAGTTGAATGTCGATGTTGCGCGCCCCGGCCAACCGCAGCGCCGAAGGCAGATCAATCGTGAGCAACTTTGATTCGGCCGCCCGAGCAGTGAAATGAGCAAACACGGCAAAGATCGCGACAGCGAAAAGTGAGCGCTTCATTTGCTTTCCGTCGCCTGAACTCTTTGGCCGTCGGTGACGGATTGTTTGCCCGCGACGATGACGGCGTCACCGGGTCCGCAGCCTTTGAGAATTTCCACGTTTACGCCGTCGTCGAAGCCGGTGGTGAGAGCGACCTTGAGCGCCTTCTTGTCGCGCACGACAAATACGCTGTTCTTGTTCTTCTCGGTAACGAGCGCTTCAGCGGGAACGAGCAGCGCGTTTTCCTTTTTTTGGAGTTCGATCTCGACGCTCGCCCACATGCCCGGACGCAGCGCAAGATCGGGATTGGAAATTTCAATTTCGGTCGCCATTGTTTTGGTCGATTCATCCAGCGCGTAGGAGAAACGGGTGATGGTGCCGGCAAACGTGCGGCCAGGCAGCTCGTCCACGGTCACTTTCACCGGTAAATCTTTTTTCACGGATGGCGCTTCGGTGTCCGGAATCGCCACGTCGATGCGCACCGTACTGAAATCCATCAGCGTCACCACGGCTGCGCTCTTGGACGTGCTGCTCGAGGTGGCCGCGGGAATGAGCGCGCCCGGATCAACCCAGCGCTTCGTGATCACGCCGGAAAATGGCGCGGTGATCTTCGCGTAACTGAGCAGCGTCTCGATCCGCTGTACTCCGGCGATTGCCACGCCCGATTTCGCCTTCGCCGCATCGACCGTTTGCGGCATGACTAAATCGGAAGCTTTCTTCTGCGCTTCCGTTACACGTTTGTAATCGAGCTGTGCTGCTTCCGCTTCCGCCCTCGCTTTCACGAGATCGGCCAGCATCTCGGGCGCTTCGATCTCAGCGAGCGCGTCCCCTTCCTTCACGCTATCGCCTTTGTCGACGCTGATCGTTTTCAAATAACCGGCGACCTTGGCGTAAAGTGTCGCTTCTTGGTAAGCCATCACGTTTCCCGGCAGCGTGACTCGGCGAACAATCTCACCGCGTTTGGGATGAATTGTTTGCACGGGCGTGGCCGGATTTTGCATCTCTCGGAACCAATCGCAGCCATTTTGCGCCACCAGCACAGCGACACTCAACGCGACAACGCAGATTTTCTTCATGAAACGGCGACTGCTTTCTCGCGTTTGAACAAGACGTAAAGCACCGGCACAACGAAGAGCACGAGCGCCAGCGCGGCGAGAATTCCGCCAACTACCGCGCGAGCGAGCGGGATGTTCGCGCCGCCGAAAAGCGCCATTGGCGTGAGACCGAGGATCGCAGCCAGACCCGTCATCAAAATCGGGCGCAATCGGATTGCGGCGGCTTCGGTGATGGCGTCGCGCGCAGTCTTGCCCTCATTTTTTTCGGCAGCCTCCACGAGACTACGATTGGCGAAATCGACCATTAGCACGCTAAAACTCACCACGATGCCGACCATCATGATAATGCCCATCATCGACTGGATGCTCAGAAAGGTGTGCGTGAGAAAAAGCATGAGCGCGACGCCGATCAAGCCGAGCGGCACCGCGAACATGACGATGAACGGATCAAGGAACGAGCGGAACTGCACAATCATGACGAGATAAACGAGCACGACCGCAAGAATGAAACCGAAGCCGAGCGACTTGAATGACTCATGCATCGTCTTCACCTCGCCACGCATCTGGACCGCGTAACCCTCTGGCACTTGTGAGCGGTCGCTCTTGATCTTGACGACATAACGCTCGATGTCGCCCGCAACTGAGCCGACATCACGACCGTGCACGTTGACGAAAATGTCGGTCACGCGCGTGATGTTGAGATGATTGATTTCGGAATAGGCCGTACCGCGCGAAAATTTCGCGACCGTGCGCAACGCCACCGGTATGGGCTGCTTTTTCCCAGTGACCGGAATGTCGAGCACGGTGTTGATCGATTGAATGTCGTTTTCCCGATACTGCGCGCCGATGAAATAGTGGTTGCCGTTTTTCTCGTCGATCCAGAACGAGGGCGCGAAGTTGGTCGAACTGTTGAGCGCGGTGACGATGTTTTTGACAATTTCATCCTGGGTCAGTCCAACCTGCGCAGCTTTCACGCGGTCGGTGTCGATGTTGATCTGCGGCGCGTCGAGCCGCTGCTGAATGCGGACGTCAACCGCTCCGCGAACGTTCTCGGCGAAGCGCTTGATTTTTTCCGCAATCTCGTGCGCGACCTCGAGTTTGTTTCCTTCGACTTGAATGTTGATTGGCGAAGGCAACCCACCGTTGAGCGCCGCGCTCAGCATCCCGCCCGTGTCGAAGTTGAATTCGATCCCGGGAAACTGCTGCGGCAGTTTTTTGCGCAGCTCAGCGACGTACGAAAACGAAGAGCGTCCGTGATGCTCCGCGAGTTGAAGAAGAACAAACGTGTCCTGCGGCCCAGAGTTAGGCGTGTAGGCCGCCGGCCAGTCGAGCAGGATGCCGATGTTGGAGATGATCATCTTGCGTTCCCTCTCCGGGATGACCGCGCCGATTGCCTTTTCGATCTGTGCAATCAGCTCTTCGGTCTTTTCCACGCGCAGCCCGGTGGTCGCGCGCACTTTGACGCTGAATTGCCCGGCATCGCTTTGCGGAAAAAGTTCAGTGCCGATCAGTTTGAAAATCAGCATCGACAAGATAAACAACGCGGCGGTCGCGCCGAGCACGCGCCAGCGCCATTGCAGGGCGCGCTCGAGCGCGCGCGAATAGCTCGCGCGCACGCGATCGAACCAGTTTTCGCGCTTGTTTCGAGATTCGGTCACGCGACGCTTAAAAAATCTTGCCGCGCAGACCGGTACCAGCGTGGATGCAAGCAGCCGGCTGGTCCAAATTGCGAAGACAACGGACTTAGCAAGCGGCATAAACAAAAATTTGCCGATCCCGCTGATGAAAATGATCGGGAAAAAAACGACACTTATCGTGA
>Ga0209690_1001816_pt1 | contig 12206 bp, 4 predicted proteins | sample GraSoiAngelo_150_FD_186164 | JGI IMG/M metagenome (GOLD analysis project Ga0209690, IMG submission 186164) | Grasslands soil microbial communities from the Angelo Coastal Reserve, California, USA - 14_1009_09_40cm (SPAdes) (version 2) | ecosystem: Environmental > Terrestrial > Soil > Grasslands ...
AGTGCTCATCCAATCCAGGAGCTGTCCGTTTGACAGCGGGTTGATAACATCAAGGCTGTCGTAGATGCTACCGACGACGTCAAAATCCCAGAGAGTCGTGGCCAGGTACGGATTGGTTGTGCGAGTGGACTGTTTGAAGGCCTGGCGTACAGTCCCGGTTTGAGCAGGGTTCGGATTCCACGCGTTGAGCCATGTGAAATAGCTAGCGATCCCGCTTCCCTCATTATTAATAACCCTCTGCCAGGTCGCAGCAGAATTACCCGGGGTATGCTGCAGATACCCGAACTGGTCGCTCGTTGTGAAGACAGGTATTGTGTACGCCCCTTTCCCGAAGAGATCTTCTGCCTGAATCCCCGCACTTATCGCGGAAAGACTGTTGCTCGCGGGACAGATTCCCATTCCCGGCGACGTGGGCAGATTGGACATTGCGCCTATGACCGGATCACCTGACGCACTGAGACAGGGAGCAAACTCCATCTTGTTGGAGAGATTGTCGTATGAAGGAACACACATGTACTCGTAGTCACCTGCACTTGGAGTTGGGACAGAACTGGACGAGCAAGGGGCGGTCGGCGTTCCTCCCTTGATGCTAGATATTCCAGAGACGAATCGGCTATTGTAGCCGAGGTAGAGGCTCTGATCAAAAGGAAAGACAACGCCAAAGCCTGCCGTATACATCCCCCAGCTCATCGCCACGTTGGTTGTTGAGGTAGTAAATCCTGGAAAGCCGGTGCTCGGCCCCTCGTTCTCGCTCAGGTAGGGGAGACACCCAGTCACAAAGCCCTGTCCGAAGAGCGCGCATATCTCTTGAGCAAGTGTCTCTCCAAGGGCTAACCGAGGAGGACTATCACTTCTAACGAAGAATGGCACTGTATTAGAGGTCACAGTGGTCGAGATACCTGTGAGCACACAGTTAGCATCTTTTCCAGTAGCTAGGCCCGCATTTATGAAATGCTGGGCAGCAGCACAGAAATCCGCATCGCCATAGTAGGGTTGCCATGCCGTTAGGCCATGCGCTCCACCTGTGGCACTAGCACGGTGGTAGGCTGTGCCACCTGGGGCACCCACCTTACATGTTGAGTCAGTTTGCGGGAAAGATTTGTCCCAGAGGCATGGGTTTGGCGAAGGAAGACCACCGTTACTGGTCGATACGGGATTGTCGATCGCTATAGCAGAGCCTGCAATGTCAGGCTCATTGTTGACGAACTGGACCTTGTCGATCAAATGAGCTATTCCTTGGCGTAGCTGAACGCCTAGTCCACTAGTGTCATTGCCAAATCTCATATCAATACCCCAGAAACTGTTAGCGAGCATGAACTCTATCTCGAAATAGCCATGCTCTGAGATTGGCGCTGTAATGTAGAAGTTAGGATTCGTCGTGAATGCCGAGAGCAGACTTGACGATAATGGCCAGTCTGTCAAGTCAATGCTTGGAGAAGCGGACTGTATATTGACGAACTCGGCTGTCTCATCAGTGAAGATCGTACCTAGAAGAGTGTCCATTTCCGGTCCGGCAGGAATCCAGTAATTCGAACAGGAGCCCGCAGAGCCAACAGTTGGACACGGAGCCGAGATGGCATGGGCGAGGGTTACCGTTGGAACATGGAATCCGGTGGAAGATGCACCGGCAAGGGACGCCATGGAGAAGACCACTGTGAATATGATAACGAGCCTAACCCTGAAGCTGGCTCTCAAGATGATTCGTGAGGCTGTCTGATATCGTCCACGTAAAAAGCTATCTGAAAACCCCTCCCACGAAATGAATCCAGCGCACGAATGAGACATTTAGAGAAAGCTGGGACATTCTTCGTATGTATGAGGCAATATGAATCAACACAATAGGGTTCGATTCGTCGGCCCGAAGCCATGACACCAGAGATAGGAGATTCCTAAGATATCTATCCGGGTTTCAGGGCGAACGTGATCCATGCTATTTGACGCTCTCCAAGCACGAAGTCGTAAGAGGATTTGAACCCCATGCAGATGATTTCGGGGCGGCAGGTCTACGTGAAAATCCCATAGTGCGCGATGGTGACAGAGATGTCGATGGCACCAACAAACTGGTCATTGTTGATGTCGAAATAGGGATTGAATCGGCTGCAAACCGGGTTGGTCGGATAGAGACTGCAAGGTTGTGATCCGTACGCGTATTTGACCTGAGACACATCGACTGCTGTCGTTGACCCATCCTGATCCACATCACCCGGAGGAAGAACATGGACTGAACGCCTCACGGTCAAAGTATTATCAGCAACGTTCCCCACCGTCTCTCCTGGGGAATTGCTGGCAACAGCGTTGAGGCTGTACAGCCCAGGCTTCATGTTGAAACTCGTATTCCAGTAGAAGTTCAGCGTCAGACTAGCACCTACGGCGAGAGAGAATGTCTGAGTGCCTAGGTTTGTCGTCGTTGTGTTTGATACACTCACCGTCAGTGTGACCGCCTCAGAGCTATCTCCTAGATTGATGAGTGTCGTTGTCAATTTCACCCATGAACTCTCGCCGATAGAAGCCAGCCCACCCGGGTAGATGAGGGTCGCATTTGCAGAGAGGGAGGTCACAGCCACATCATTCACCGGATACACCTGAGTCAGAGTTGACAATTCCCAGATCTCATCGGCACCCACCGGATCCGTGACGTAGAACATGTGTAGATACTTGTCGGTGCCCTGGACCGCGACAGGCTCATCGCTGTCTATCGCGCTAGCGCAAGATGTCATCTGAGAATCCGGAGACCAAGACGCTCCATTGTCCTTCGAAAACTTGTTGAACAGCGCATATGTCGGCGCACACGTCTGCCTCCCCCAGAAGAGCCAAATTGTGCCATTCCGATCTTGAACCATCGATGGATGCTCGTCCACCGTTGTTGAACTAGTGATCAGTGTCGAGGAGCTCCAAACAGTCCCGTTGAAATAGGAATAATAGAGAGTTATCGCCGGAAAGATCCCTCTCGACCAGACAACCCAAATCCGCCCATCCTTGCTCGCGGAGACTGAAGACCCATAATTCCAGTTCACATCACTCGGCGGCGTTAGCAGAGACTCCAAGGACCATGATCCAAGACTGAGAGTCTTGTAATACAAGTGCTTGGAGGGAGTGCAAGTAGAGCAGGTAGAGTTCACTCGAGTCCAGACAAGATAGAGAGTTCCATCTCTACCGACCGCGGCTGACGGCTGAGTATCATTAAGAGAGGTCTGCGTGATGGAGACGGGCGCAGCCCAGGCCCCATTCGCGAATACGCTGTAGTAGATGAGACTGCTCGGGCTTGAGATTTGGCGAGCCCAGAAGAGAAAGATCCGACCGTCCTGAACCTGCGTAAGATACGGAGCAGAGTTGTACCCGTTACTCGTCATTCTCTGAATAACAGGAGACCAGTGGCCAGCAGTCTGAGTCTTGATGTATACGTCAAATCTTGACGGGCTCCCTGTGTTCAAGTTGGACTGGTAAGCAAGCCAAAGCGTCCCATTGCTTGCCTGGAGGCCGTTGGGCTGAGTATTAACCGCCTGACCGGAGACGATCGCTTGGTTGTTTCCCCAGGAATATGGAGGCGTACCCGCAGCAAGGGTCTGGACTGTTAGAAGCCATCCGGCGATGGCTAAGACGCTCATCAGTGATGCCTGCAGGATTCTCCTTGATGTTCTCATATCGAGATCATGCGTAGCGTCTCAGGTGGATCGCACTGAGGAGCTTTGTGCAGAGTCTTCCGAAGATGAGATATAAGACTTGTCAGTTTCCCTTCTTCACTGGGATAGAAGAAGTATTCTCTGGCAGCCAAGTGCATGCTGTGGATCGACGACGCCATGGTTCAGCACCTATCGTAGTTGACGAAAGAAAGAAGGGGAGTTTGGAATTTGGGTTGTAACTGTTCTACGAGACGGTGACTGTTCCGCCGGGGTGTAGGTTGCCGCTTCCGATCGCCGCGGGTGTGGTGGGTTGTGTGACCGAATTTGCTGAGACGCCGACTATGACTGTTAGAGCAAAGTGGAACGTGCCCGTCGTGGTTGAGTCGAAGCTGATGGGGATGAGATTGTTGTTGAATTGAGCGCCGTTCGCGGGCAGCTGGAATATTGCTGAGGTACCTGTCACTGTTATTGTGCCTGTAGAATCGGTCAGGGTTACCTGGATTTGTACCCAGAGGTTCGGGTTCGCGACGGGGTTCGTGAGGCCGACCTTGAAGGTATCGCTTCCAGCTCCGTTGACCAGTTTCACTGAGTGACTGTAGGTGAGCTGGTTGACCTGTACGCTGGCTGGGATTGTTGTAACGATGAGCTGCCACGTGATGCAGTGGACTAGCGAGCCGGATCCGATACACATCTGGATTGTGTAGGTGCCGGCAGGAGTCTCAGTCAGTGGGAATGGTGCACCGAGGTCTGGGCTGAAGAAGGTGGAGTTCTGACCGACAATGTACATCTCCGGAAGGAGTGTGCAACCGCCGTCGTTGAGACATCTGGCTAGGCCGGGTTCGACAAATGTCGTGGAATCGAACCTGCAGCCTGTGATCGCGCCGCCGTCAGCTATCGGACCCTGGTGTTTCAGAGTACTCAATGGAATGACGTTACCGTTTGAGTCGAAGACCTTCAACTGGCAGATAGCGAGGCCCACTTCTGGGAACAAGGATCCGCGCGCTCCAGTGAGGCTTGACGGAAGACCGGCAACGGCATCAGTTTCCATACCTCCGAGGCTAGTAATGAAGATTGTGTTGGTGATTGATGCGCCGACAAATGTGGTTATGTCGCAAGGGGGCCCAATCGCTGGGCATCCGTCTGTGCCATTCAGAATTGGGCTTAGAGTCTCCTTCACAGTATTGAAGTTCGAGCCTGTCCCGAGAGTCATTGTCGTGAATTGTTCCGCCAACGAGAAGTCGAAGACGTTGAAGTTGAGCACCGTAGAGGATGTGAGTGCACCGCTCGTGCCGGTGATTGTGGCTTTGTAGAATGCAGTGGCGGTGCTGGGAAGAGTCAGTACGATCAGGGTCGATGGGGCGCTTCCGCCAGCTGTTAGGCTAACGGAGGCGGGGTTGAGGGTCGACGTAAGACTGGTCGAACCGGCGGAGTCGGGTATGGTTGTGTTCATGATAGATACTGTCAGGCTCACGGTGCCGGCGAAGTTGTTTGTGCTCTGCACGGTGATGACTGCAGACGCGCTCTGTCCCCTAGGAACCGAGACGCTATCTGGCACTACGCCAAGAGTGAACCCGCCTGCTCCGACCATTACGGTTATCGTTGCAGTGTGCGTACCAGTCGTGGCAGTTCCAGTCTCGTTTACCTTGTAATTCCCTGGGGCTACGCTACTGGCCACCGAGATGCTCAACGAGAAGACTGCTGGGGCTGTCACCGAGTTGGAGCTCGGAGAGGCAGTTATCCCGGCTGGCGTCGACGCGGAGAGCATTACGGTCCCGGTGAACCCGCCTAGGCTACCTACGCTTATCGTGGTGGACCCGGACGAGCCCGGGGGAATACTGACGGTGGATGGACTGGCAGAGACTGAAAAGTCTGGCGGGTGTACGACTACAGTGACGGTTACCGTATGGGTTGGGATGATGGTTGAGAAGCTACCGGATCCGGTCGCAGTGACATTGACGACGTAGGTTCCAGTTGTCGCTGGGCCTACGTTCAAGGTCGCACTGTCGCTTGAGAAGCTTACCAGATCAAGCTGAGCCTTGCTCAACGTTGGAGCTGTAGGCAGAGTGGACCCGGACACGGCTATGTTCACCAAGTCCGCATATCCACCTGTGGAGGAGGCTGAGATCGTTGATGCTCCAGTTGCGCCTGGGGTGATCGTGACGGTCGTCGGGCTGGCGGAGAGAACAAAGTCTGGAGTGGAGAATGTGGCGGCTTGAGTTGTTTCAGTGGGCGGAGTTATGGTTCCATTGGTTATCCTAGCGCAAGTGCCTGACGGGGTGGGGCAGCCGGTCTGGAAGTCTACCGGAGTACTTTGTGTACCCTGGAGGACTTGGTAGACCACCGTGAACAGGAGACCGTTGCCGCTGACAAGGGATCCCCCGACGGCGGCGAAGTGAGCTGTATCGATTGTGTCGGTGGACAGGCATGTACTTCCCGCGATGAGAACGCCTTGCAAGCATTCCACTACGACTGAGATAGGTGATGTGAGGATGGAGCCGGTCAGATCAACGCTAACCGGTTTCAGAATCGTATGATCGGCCAAGACTGTGATGTCGAACCCGTTGAGATTGTCTGAGCCCTGGACTACGACAGCGATTCTTACAGTGGAGCCTACGTTACCCGCGATAGAGACTGGGGGCGTTGGACAGGTTGTTGATCCATTAGGAGCGAGACAGACTATGCCGGTAGCGGCATGTGCGGAGGGAAGTGAAGGGACGACGAGTAGTGATCCGAGAATTATTAGTGGTAAGATTAGTAGTGTTCTGAAGTTTGTTTTCAACAAATAGCACCCATTTTTTCCGAAGTGGTATTCCGGGAAGACTCAATATAAGAGTTTTCGGAGACGAACTGTTCCGTTATAGCCACGAAACACTTGGGATTGAGAAAGACTTCCACGGTATTCTCTGAATATACAGCCTAGCGAAGACTTGTCGAGCCTCGAGCTCCGATGAAAAATCCGGTATTTCGGGTTGTGAAAAAATCTTCTAGACCTGCTATTAGCTGACGGTTCCATAGTGGGCTATTACGAAGGCGATATCCACGGTGCCAATGAAGCCGTCGTCGTCGATGTCCGCGTAGGGGTTCCAGTATTTGGCCCCAGGACTGGAACCATACCCAATCTTAGCGATCGAAGCGTCGATAATATCGATACGACCATCCTGTGTTACATCGCCGAGAGGAACGATTCGGGTCCCGTGTGCTAGACTGAGCGAGTTATCGCTGGTGTTTATCTCTCCTGGAACCGGGGTCACGCTGGCTTGTATGTTGTACCATCCGAGGTTGACAAGCGTAGTGTTCCAGTTGAAAGTGAAGATTGCAGATTTCCCGGCCAGCACTGTCCCGGACAGTGCGGGCAGATTGTAGATGGTTGCGTTGGAGAGGGCGAGGCTTACCTGAACCGTTTCGTCGTAGCCTCCATTGTTGGCCACTGTGACGTTTATCTTCATCACAGGATTCATACCAGCAGCTTTCATTCCTCCGGGATACCAGAAGGGTGGAGCCTGAATCTTGGTCAGTGCGACATCATGATTTATGATCACGTTGGATTTGATGTAGTAGATATCAAAGTCATTGCCCAGCGGGTAATCTGATGAGTAGAAGATCCAGAGAGTCTTGTCGACGCCCTGAACCACCCAGGGCTCCAGATCATCTATTGGAGTGTTGACGTCTCCATAAAATGTAAGCTGGGTCTCGGGCGACCAGGATACGCCAGAATTGTAGCTGTTCTTGTACCAGAGCTTCTGCTGATAGACCGCGTTCGCACCCGACGAGAGCTGCATCTGCCTAGACCAGAAGACCCAGATCGTACCGTTACGGTCCTGAACTATGCTAGGTTCGAGATCCCATGTGTTGGCGTTGGTGAGAAGAGTCTCTGGAGACCACTGGACCCCGTTGAAGTAGCGGTAGAAGACATCATAGTTACCTGAGACATACCTTGACCACGTGACCCAGATCCTACCGTCATAAGTGGCTAGAGCACTGGGAGTGTCATCCTGATTTGTGCCCGTGCTGAGAAGAATATCGTTGGACCAGCGATTGCCGGTGAGGGTCTTGTAGTAGATCTGGTAGGAGGTTGAGGAAGTTATCCTTTCCCAGAAGATCCAGGCCGTGGAGTTTGTGGCAACAGCCACGGTGGGGAAGAAGTCATCAAAGGCACCTGACGTCAATTGAGCAGCGTTGCCCCAGACGCCTCCTGAGTAGAGCTTGTAGAAAATATTCCAGCGTCCAGTCTGGTTCGAGGACCAGAACAGAATAATGCTGCTGTTTCGCAACTGGCCCAGCGACGGACTGATGCTGAACTGGCTGCCCGTCGGCAGCGTCTTCACGCTGGACCAGGTGTTTGAATTCCAAGTCATGTAGTAAGGCTTGTCGAAGTAGTGCTGCCAAGCAACCCAGATGGTCCCATCGCTAGTCTGGAGGGCTTGAGGATACTTGTCCTCACCGGAGATGATCTGAAGAACCTGAGGATTGGCGAAGGTATAGCTCGCAGCCACCACATGACGCAGATCCGCCAGAGGAATCGTCATTGAAAGAGCTACTATCAAAAGTAACGTGGCGAGCAGTCTTTTCATGAATTAGACCTCGTTAGGGTTCAGCTCTAAAAATAGAAGGGGAGGTTCGGGGGATCAGTTTTTCCCCCGATAGGTTAGGGTACTACATCAAACGCGCCCGACTTCACTGTCGGACTCATCTGGTAGGTTGAACCGGTTGTCCACCAGAGCTGGGCTGTGAAGGTCACCTTCAGGTTCACGAAGCTGGTGAGATTCATCTGGCTGAAGCTGAAGGAGGTCTTTGCACCGGACGCTACCGAGACAGGTGTCAATCCTGGTGTTGCGTTGACTCCTCCTGAAGCTGTGTTTACGCAGGTGACTCCGCAGGTGATGTCGAAGGTTTCGGTTGGGTTGTTAGCGGCCGAGCCTATAATTCGAACCACCAAGTTGGCACTTGTCGCAAGTGGATTGGTAACGACGGCCGTCCAACTCTGAGTGGTGCTCTTCGAGAGACTGAGGTGGTGTGTCCAGTGTAGCTTACCATCAGTGAACGAGGGCACGGAGGGGGCAATGATATTCACCGTTATGGTGACTGTGTGGGTGAGTGTCATGTTGGTGCCCGTGACTACAAGAGTAAACGTTTGAGGAGCTGTGGCGCCTGTGCTAACGGATATCGTGAGATTGGATGTGCTCGAGCCGCCTGCGGTGTTTATCGATACGGGGTTGGGAACGAACATTGCGAAGACTCCTGTGGGTAGAGTGTTGGTTGAGAGGGTGATGCTACCGGTGAAGCCGCCGAGGCTGGTCATTGTTAGTAGATCCGGTGCCGAAGAGGAGCCTACGGATACTGTAATGGATGCGCTGGCCGCGGTTAGCGTGAAGTCGTTGACCGTGAACGGCTCGCAAGCGCTTGTCACGGCGTTATTGTTGGCGTCACCGCTGTAGACGGCGTTGAAGCTATAGCTGCCCGCTGTTGCAGGTGTGGTAGACGAGGACGCGGGTACCGAATTGCCCGCGCCAACGTTGACGACTTGGCTCGTTGCCGGCGCTGTGCATGCCCCGTTGGTGAAGAAGTTGTAGGTGACAGTTCCAGTTACACCAGTGGACGGGAAGCCTCCGGCGAGAGTGGCCTGGTCAGTCACCGAGCCGCCGATAGTAACGCTGGTCGACGGGCTGACCGCTGTTGTGAGAACCACTGTGGCCTTGTTGACCGTTAGAGGCTCGCATGCACTTGTGGCACCGTTGTTGTTCGCGTCACCAGAGTAGACTGCGTTCCAGCTGAACGATCCAGCAGAGTTGAACGCCTGAGACGCGGAGTTCGGTACAACACCATTGGTTACTGTGACAGGTGTCCCGACAGTCGTAGCTGTGCCAGCGCAGGTCGAGCCTGTGAAGAATTCGTAGGTCACGGACCCACCTGCTTGGAATCCACCAGTGAGTGTCGATGAGTCTGTCACTGAACTGCCGACGGTTATTGTGGTCGCCGAGAGAGTCGTTGCGATTGTTGGGCTGACCTTGTTAACGGTTAGAGGCTCGCATGTTGAGGTAGCACCGCCATTGCTGGCGTCACCGCTGTAGACTGCATTGAAGCTGAACGCGCCTGTCGAGTTGAACGTCACGCTTCGCGAGTTCGGCACGATGTGGTTCGTGACCGTTACGACAGACACTGCCTTGCCTGGCGCAGTACATGCTCCATTCGTGAATAGGTTGTAGGTTACAGTTCCACCGGCGGTGGCGGTTGTGCCCGTAAGAGTTGCGGAGTCGAATACGGAGCCACCGACAGTTATGCTGGTTGCTGAGAGGCTTGTGCTGATCGCTATTCCGCCGGCCGGATTGACCTGCAGAGGTTCACATGGGCTGGTTGCGCCGTTGTTGTTGGCATCACCCGAGTAGACGGCTTGGAAGCTGTAGGGTCCTGTAACGTTGAATGTGACAGCTCGAGAGTTCGGGACCACTCCACCAGTTACTGTGACGGTAGAGACAATGGTGAAGGGTGCAGTGCACGCTCCGTTAGTGAACAAGTCATACTGAACGGTGCCACCAGCGCTGAAGCTGTTTGTGAGAGTGGACGAATCAGTAACGGACTGACCGACTGTGATTGTGGTCGCGGACAGGGTTGTTGCTATTGTCGGACTTGCCTTTGTCACTGTGAGGGGCTCGCATGGCGAAGTTGCGCCGTTGTTGTTTGCGTCACCGCTGTAGACTGCGTTGAAGCTGAATGATCCAGTGCTGTTGAATCTTACAGCACGCGAGTTCGGTACGACGCCACCTGTTACCGTGACGGTTGAGACGGCCGTTCCGGGTGCGGTACAGGCACCGTTAGTGAACACGCTGTAGGTGACCGTGCCTCCTGCGTTGAAGCTGCTGGTCAAAGTTGACGAGTCGGTAACTGTGTTGCCCACTACGATAGTGGTAGAGGAGAGGGTTGTAGCGATGGTTGGACTAGCCTTCTGAACAGTCAACGGCTCGCATGCACTTGTGGCACCGTTGTTGTTCGCGTCACCAGAGTAGACTGCGTTCCAGCTGAACGATCCAGCAGAGTTGAACGCCTGAGACGCGGAGTTCGGTACAACACCATTGGTTACTGTGACAGGTGTCCCGACAGTCGTAGCTGTCCCAGTGCAAGTAGACCCGGTGAAGAATTCGTAAGTGACAGTGCCGGTCGCCTTGTAGAAGTTCGAGAGAACCGAAGAGTCACTGACTGAACCGCCTACGGTTATCGTGGTAGCGGAGAGAGTCGTGGCGATGGTCGGACTGATCTTGTTGACGGTCAGAGGCTCGCACGAACTGGTCGCTCCACCGTTGTTAGCGTCACCACTGTAAACCGCATTGAAGCTGAAGCTACCCGTACTGTTGAAAGTGACTGCTCGCGAGTTGGGAACTATGCCGTTCGTTACTGCAACGATGGACACGACTGTGCCTGGTGCAGTGCAGGCGCCGTTGGCAAAGTCATTGTAGGTTACGGTGCCACCTGCTGTCGCAGTTGTTCCAGTAAGCGTTGCAGAGTCTGTTACGCTGTTTCCGACGACGATACTGGTCGAGGATAGGCTTGTGGCTATTGTAACGCCTCCGCTCGGGTTCACGGTCAATGGCTCGCAGGGTGATGTGGCACCGTTGTTGTTTGCGTCGCCGCTGTAGACTGCGTTCCAGCTGTAGCCGCCTGCGTTGGTAGCGTTGAAAGTGACGCTCCGAGAGTTAGGCACAACACCGTTGGTTACTGTCACAGTCGAAACGACAGAGCCCGTGACAGCGCAGGTGCTTGAGCCAACGAACAGGTTGTAGGTTACAGTGCCACCAGCACTGAAGCTGCTTGTGAGTGTGGACGAATCAGTAACGGACTGGCCGACTGTGATCGTCGTCGCGGACAGGGTCGTTGCTATTGTCGGACTGGCCTTGTTAACAGTCAAAGGCTCGCAAGCACTTGTTGCGGCATTGTTGTTAGCATCGCCAGAGTAGACCGCGTTGAAGCTGTAGGCTCCTGCCGGTGTCGGAGTGTTAGCAGCAGAATTCGGCACAACACCGTTAGTCACGGTTACGGTCGAGACGACTGTTGCTGTCCCAGCACATGTGGAACCGGCGAACCTGTTGTAAGTGACTGTTCCACCCGCCTGGAAGAAGCTGGTCATGGTGGAGGAGTCAGTAACAGATGTGCCCACGGTAATAGTGGTGGCAGATAGAGTGGTAGTGATAGTCGGACTGGCCTTGTTAACAGTCAAAGGCTCGCAAGCGCTGGTCGCACCGTTATTGTTCGCATCGCCAGAGTAGACAGCGTTAAAGCTGAATGATCCTGCCGGTGTCGGAGTTACAGAGGCAGAGTTCGGTACGACACCATTAGTTACCGTGACCGTTGAAACTACGGTTGCAGTTCCAGCGCAAGTTGCTCCACTGAACTCGTTGTATGTCACGGTACCACCTGCCTGGAAGAAGCTCGCCATAGTAGAGGAGTCAGTGACTGACGCACCAACTGTGATTGTAGTCGCGGAGAGAGTGGTAGTGATGGTCGGACTGGCCTTGTTGACAGTTAGAGGCTCGCATGCGGAAGTAGCGGCATTGTTGTTCGCGTCACCAGAGTAGACGGCGTTGAAGCTGTAGGCTC
>Ga0209690_1001819_pt1 | contig 12197 bp, 11 predicted proteins | sample GraSoiAngelo_150_FD_186164 | JGI IMG/M metagenome (GOLD analysis project Ga0209690, IMG submission 186164) | Grasslands soil microbial communities from the Angelo Coastal Reserve, California, USA - 14_1009_09_40cm (SPAdes) (version 2) | ecosystem: Environmental > Terrestrial > Soil > Grasslands ...
CTTGATGGAGAACGGGTGCAGCGTCATCGTGTCGCGCGTCAGCTCGAAGCGCGAGAAGTCGAGCAGCTCCTCGATGAAGGCGCGCAAGCGCCGGCCCGAGTTGCGCGCGATCTGCAAGCATTGCCGCTGCCGGTCGGAGATGGGGCCCAGCTTGTCGCCCAGCAGGAGATCGGTGTAGCCGAGGATGGTCACCAAGGGCGAGCGCAGCTCGTGCGAGACGTTGGCGAGGAAGTTGTCCTTGCGGCGGTCCGCCTCGCGCAGTCGCTCGTTGGCGTCGCGCAGGGCGCGGGTGCGCTCCTCCACCGCCCGCTCGATGATCTGCGCCTGCTCCCGCACCTTCTCGCGCATCCGCGCCCGCTCCAGGGCGAGCGAGGCCTGCAGCGAGAAGGCGCTCAGCGCGCCCAGGTCCGGCTCGCCCTCGTGCTGCGGCCAGGCGATGAGGATCCCCAGCGCGGCGTCCGCCGCGCCGCGGAGCGGAAGCGCGAGGACGTCGTGGGCGCCCAGCGCGTCGATGAGCTTCTCCCGCACGGCGCGGGGCGCCCTGCGTCCGAGCAGCGCGCGCAAGAGCGGCCCGGGCTGCACTTCGATGACTGGCTCCGGGGACGACACCAGCGAGCCCAGCATGGGCGAGCGGGCCGGGTCGACCGGCAGCGCGCGCAGCTCGCTCATCCGCTTGAAGCCCAGCAGTTCCAGTGCCTTGGAGGCCGCCGGACCGCGCAGCGAGAGCTGCGCGATCACCAGGCCCCGCGCCTCCGACAGGAGCAGCGCGCTCTCGAACCCGAGCTTGCGAAGCTCCTCGCCGACGACGCGCGTCACGTCGGGCATCTCGGTCTCGCGCCGCAGCCGCGCCGCGGCCGCCGCGAGCGCGGCTTGGTGCTGCCGCGCCGCCGTGAGATCGCGCAGCGCCCGCAGGCGCTCCCGCTCCTGACCCAGCTGCGCCGCCGCCTCGTGCCCGAGTCCGCGCAGCGCGCGCAAGAGCGACCGCCGGGGCTCGCGATCCATCCACAGGCGGAGCGCCCCGGCGCGCTCGCCGTCGAGGAGCAGCGGCACGTCCGCGCACCACAGCTCGACGGGGGCGATCTTCGACCCCACCTCCAGCGTCTCGGAGACCTCGGCCGCGACGCGCGACAGGCGGAGCGACTTCTCCTCTGCTCCTTCGGGCACCGGAGCGCGGTCCGCCACCTCGCGAAGCCGCTTCGCGGTCTGCTCGCGCCTCGCCTTCCCGGTGGCGAGAGTGCCCCCCAGCGCCGCCAGGCCCAGCTCGACCCCCTCCTCGCCGAGCAGATCGCGACGCACGCGCAGCTCGGCGAGCAAGGCCCCGCAGATCGCCGCCGCATCGTCGACGATGCCCTGGAAGACGCGCGCCTCCACGAAAGGAGCGTACAGGAGCGGACGGCGGGCGCGGAAGTGCCTGGACCGCGCGATTGACTCCCGCCGACCGGGATCTACACTCCCCGGTCCTTTACCCGGGAGCCAAGCACCGTGGACGTGAAGACGCTGGCGGTGGTGGGCGCAGGACAGATGGGCGCGGGCATCGCGCAGGTGGCCGCGCAGAGCGGGCTCTCCGTGGTGCTCCTGGACGTGGACCCGGACCTCGTGCAGAAGGGCCTGGCCGGGATCCGCGCCCAGCTCGAGCGCGCCGTCAGCAAGGGCAAGCTGAAGGCCGAGGAGTCGCGGGCGACGCTCGCGCGCGTCAAGGGAGCATCCGCGGCCCAGGACGCGTCCCAGGCCGAGTTCGCCGTCGAGGCCGTGACCGAGAACGAGTCGGTGAAGAAGAAGGTCTTCCAGGATCTGGCGCGCTCGCTGCGGCCCGAGGCGATCCTGGCCACCAACACCTCCTCGATCCCCATCACGCGCATCGCCGCGAGCGTGGACCGCCCGGAGCGCGTCATCGGCATGCACTTCATGAACCCCGTCCCGGTGATGCAGCTGGTGGAGATCATCCGCGGAGCGCAGACGAGCGACGCCACGTACGCCGCGACGCGCGCGCTGGCGGAAAAGATGGGCAAGACGACCGTCCTTTCCAAGGACATGCCGGGGTTCATCGTCAACCGGATTCTCATCCCGATGCTCAACGAGGCCTGCTTCGCGCTGCAAGAAGGTCTCGCTTCCGCGGAGGACATCGACACCGCGATGAAGCTGGGGACCAACGTGCCGATGGGGCCGCTCACGCTCGCGGACTTCATCGGCCTGGACACCTGTCTGTACATCGCCGAGGTCCTGCACAAAGGCCTGGGCGACGACAAGTACCGGCCCGCGCCGCTCTTGCGCCAGTACGTGGATGCGGGCTGGCTGGGCCGCAAGACGAAGCGCGGCTTCTACTCCTACTGAGGCGTCCCGATGGCCTACCAGAACATCCAGGTGTCGCGCGAAGGGCAGATCGCGACGATCACCGTGAACCGGCCGAAGGCGCTCAACGCGCTGAACAGCGCTACCTTGCGCGAGCTGCTGCAGGCCGTCCGCGAGGCTGCCGAGTCGAGCCGCGCGCTCATCCTGACGGGGGCGGGCGACAAGGCATTCGTCGCCGGCGCCGACATCTCCGAGATGGCGCCCATGACGCCCTGGACCGCCCGCGAGTTCAGCGAGCTCGGCCACGTGCTCACCGCGATGCTCGAGGACATTCCCTGCGCCACCATCGCGGCGGTCAACGGCTACGCGCTGGGCGGTGGCCTCGAGCTGGCGGTCGCCTGCGACATGATCTACGCCAGCGACAACGCGAAGGTGGGATTCCCAGAGGTCACGCTGGGCATCACCCCGGGGTTCGGCGGGACGCAACGCCTGGTGCGCCTGGTGGGGAAACTGCGGGCGAAGGAGATCATCTTCACCGGAGACATGGTCGACGCGAAGCAGGCGCTGGAGATCGGCCTGGTCAATGCGGTGCTCCCGCGCGGGGAGCTGATGGCGCACTGCCGGAAGGTCGCCGAGAAGATCGCCACGCGCGGGCCGCTCGCGGTCGCCCGTGCCAAGCGCCTGGTGGAACGCGGCTACGACATCCCACTGCGGGCGGCGAACCGCCAGGAGGCGGAGACCTTCGCGCTGCTCTTCGACACGCAGGACCGCGCCGAAGGAATGCGCGCCTTCCTCGAAAAGAGGCCCGCGAAGTTCCGCGGAAAGTGAAGTAGGCTTGAGGGCACCATGGACTTCGCCCTCAGCGACGAGCAGCAGCGGCTGGTCGACACCGCGCGCAAGTTCACCCGGGAGCGCATCATCCCGGTCGCGCAGAAGCTCGACGAGCACGGCACCTTCCCGATCGACATCTGCAAGGAGGGGTGGGAGCTCGGCTTGATGAACGCCGAGGTCCCCACCGAGTACGGCGGCCTGGGCCTCTCCTGCACGGACCACGTCCTGATGATGGAGGAGATCAACTATGGCTGCGCGGGCATCGGCACCACGCTCCTCGGCAACAACCTCGCCGCCATGCCGCTCATCCTGGCGGGCACCGAGGAGCAGAAGAAGAGGTACCTCGGCGCCCTGACCGAGGCGCCCGTCTTCGCCGCCTACGCCTGCAGCGAGCCGGACGCAGGCTCCGACGTCGCCGGCATGCGCGCCAACGCACGGAAGGTGGGCGATGAGTACGTGCTCAACGGCCAGAAGCGCTGGATCACCAATGGCGGCTACGCGAGCTGGTACACGACCTTCGCGCGCATCGGCGATCCCAAGGACCGGCACAAGGGAATCACCTGCTTCGTGCTGCCGCGCGACACGCCGGGAGTGTCGGTCGGCAAGAAAGAGAACAAGCTCGGGCAGCGCGCCTCGAACACCACCGACGTGCTCTTCGAGGACGTGAAGCTGACCCGCGCCAACCTGGTGGGCGCCGAGGGCGAGGGCTTCAAGATCGCGATGAAGACCTTCGACCGCTCGCGCCCGTGGATCGCCGCCGGCGCGACCGGCATCATGCGGCGCGCGCTCGACGAGTCCCGGCGCTACGCGCTGGAGCGCAAGGCGTTCGGGCAGCCCATCGCGCAATTCCAGGCGGTGCAATTCATGCTCGCGGAGATGGCGATGAAGTACGAAGCCACCCGCCTGTTGATGCTCAAGGCGGCGTGGAGCATCGCCCAGGGAAAGCTCGACGCGATCGAGTCGAGCTATGCGAAAGCGTTCGGGGCCGACAGCGCGATGGCGGTGGCCACCGATGCCGTGCAGATCTTCGGCGGGTACGGCTACACCAAGGATTACCCGGTGGAGAAGCTGATGCGCGACGCGAAGCTCCTGCAGATCTACGAGGGCACCTCGCAGATCCAGCGCATGGTGATCGCGCGGAACCTGCTCGCCCAGGCAGGTTGAAGGGCGTCCCCACAGGGTACGCACAGCTTCCCGACAGCCGACGCGCAGCCGGTGGCGGGGAAAATCCCTCGATGCCGCGCTGCGGTACGCTCGATCCGACATCCTCCTGTTGACCGACCCGGTTGGCGGAAGCGATACACCCCGTGTACTATCCCAAATCCCACATCGCCCCCGCTGCACGCCTCTACTCCTCCATGCAGATCGATTTGACCGAAGAGCAGAAGCTGCTGCGCGAGACCTGCCGCGAGTTCGCGGAGAAGGAGCTGCGGCCCAACGCAAGGCGCTGGGACCGCGAGCACCGCTATCCCGCCGACACCGTGAAGAAGGCCTTCGAGCTCGGCCTCGGGGGCGTGGCGGTCCCCGCCGAGTGGGGCGGCGCGGGAATGGACAACGTGGCCTACGCCCTGGCCATCGAGGAGATCTCTCGCGGCTGCGCCTCGGTGGGCGTGACCCTGAGCGTGAACAACTCGCTCTATTGCGACCCGGTATTGAAGTACGGCACCGACGAGCAGAAGGAGCGGTGGCTGAAGCCGTTCGCGACCGGCGAGAGGCTGGGGTGCTTCGGCCTCACCGAGCCACAGGCGGGCAGCGACGCGGCCGAGCAGCGCACCACCGCCGTGCGCAAGGGCCGTTCGTACGTCATCAACGGGACGAAGAACTGGATCACCAACGGTCCGGTCGCCGACGCGATCGTCCTCTTCACCATGACCGACCTCTCGAAAGGCACCAAGGGCATCACCGCCTTCGTGGTCGACACCACGACGCCGGGCTTCCTCAAGCAGAAGGCGGACGAGAAGCTGGGCATCTGCGCCAGCCCGTCCTGCACCATCTTCTTCGAGAACATGGAAATCCCCGCCGCCCAGCGGCTCGGCGCCGAGGGCGAAGGTTTCAAGATCGCCATGAGCTCGCTCGACGGCGGACGCATCGGCATCGCCGCGCAGGCCATCGGCATTGCCCGGGCCGCGTTCGAGGAAGCGCGCGACTACTCCAAGGTGCGCAAGACCTTCGACGTTCCCATCGCGCAGCACCAGGCCATCCAGTTCATGCTCGCGGACATGGCCACCGAGCTGGAGGCGGCGCGGCTCCTCACGCTGCGCGCCGCCAGTCTCAAAGACAGGGGTTTGCGCCACACGCGCGAGTCCAGCATGGCCAAGCTCTTCGCCTCCGAGGCGGCGAACCGCGTCGCCGACAAGGCGGTCCAGATCCACGGGGGAATGGGCTACTCGAAGGAGCTCGACGTCGAGCGGCACTTCCGCGACGCACGCATCACGGAGATCTACGAGGGGACCAGCGAGATCCAGCGTCTGGTCATCTCCAACGCATTGCTGAAATAGGCCGCCGGACGCCACGGGGGTGGGTCACATGGCCGTGCAGCACGCAGCACAGAGGGAAGGATGGTCCGCGGGCGCGGAGGTGCCCGATCGGGTTACTCCGCGGCAGACCTTCTGCGGTCCGCTTCTCTCGGCCATGCTGTTCGGGGGCGGGAGCGCGGGGATCTCCGACATCTACGTGCACATCCGCGACATCGTTTCGTTGTCGGCGCGCGACTGGGAATCGAATCCCCTGGAGCGGCGGCTCGCGCGCTGGCACACCTCGCTGGCGCGCGCGATCAACGACTTCGTCCGCGTCGACGTGCTGCGCGAAGAGGGCCACGCCCGCTGGTCGCTGACCGACAAGGGGCTCGCGGTGGCACGCGAGTTCGGACTCATCTCGCGCGACGGCGTGCTCATCGATCGGGCGCTTCTGCGCAAGCAGTTGGTCGACCTCGCGCTCGAGTTCGAGAAGATGTACCGCGTGGTTTCGCGGCCCGGACCGATGCCTCCCCAGGCGGTCTCGCTGGAGAAGTAGCGAAGGAGACGGCGCTCGGGCCTTTTTTGCTGCGAGGGGGAGCCCCCCGCTGTAGTGTCCGCGCCCCATGTTCGAGGCCGACGAGCACCAGCGGCTGGTGCAGGAGACCGCGCGCAGGTATGCGCAGGACGCGCTTGCACAGGTCGCCGCGCAGCTGGACCGGGAGGGCCGCTTTCCCGCCGAGCAACTGCGCGAGCTGGCCGAGCTGGGCATGATGGGCGTCAACATCCCCGAGGAGTACGGCGGCGCGCAGGCCGGAGCAGTCGCGTATGCGCTGGCGATGATGGAGATCACGCAAGGCTGCGCATCCACGGCGGTGACCATGGCGGTCACCAACATGGTGGGCGAAACGATCGTCAAGTTCGGCACGCCGGAGCAGCGGCGCAGGTACGTGCCGGAGCTGACCAGCGGCCGGTTCGCGGCGGGGAGCTTCGGCCTTTCCGAGCCGTCCGGCGGGTCGGACGCGGCGGCGCTGCGCACCTCGGCGCGGCGGGACGGCTCGGGATGGGTGCTGAACGGCGAGAAGCAGTGGATCACCTCGGGCGATCGCGCCGGCGTGATCATCGTCTGGGCGCGGACCCAACCCGGTTCCGGGTCGCACGGCATCTCGGCGTTCCTGGTCGAGGGCGGCCAGAAGGGCCTGCGCCTCGGCAAGCACGAGGACAAGATGGGCCTGCGCGCCTCGTCCACGGTATCGCTGGCGTTCGAGGAGCTGCGCCTGCGCGCCGATCAGCTTCTCGGCGAGGAGGGCCACGGGTTCGCCATCGCCATGGCGGCGCTGGATGGCGGCCGCGTCGGGATTGCCTCGCAGGCGGTGGGCATCGGAACGGCGGCGCTGCGCGCCTCGGTGAAGTACGCCAAGGAGCGGCGCGCGTTCGGGCACCCCATCGGCGACTTCCAGGCGATCCGCTTCATGCTCGCCGACTGCGACACGCAGCTCGAGGCCGCCCGGCTGCTCGCCTTGCACGCGGCCGGCCTCAAGGAACGAGGTCGTCCGTTTTCCCGCGAGGGATCGATGGCGAAACTGTTCGCCACCGAGACCGCGAACCGCGTCTGCGACGTCGCGGTGCAGGTGCACGGCGGGTACGGGTACATCGACGAGTTTCCCGTCGAGCGCCACTACCGCGACGTGCGGGCGAGCACCCTGTACGAGGGGACCAGCGAAGTGCAACGGGTGGTGATCTCGCGAGACCTGCTCAAGGATCGCTGAGCGGGACGGGCAGGGACCACTTCTTCGGCCCACTCCCGACGACAGGTGGCCGTCGGGTTGGTGGTCGCAGGGTGGATCGCGTGTTATCTCGCCTTCATGAGACATCCGAAGGACCAGGACCCGGTCGCCCGCCTGGAAGCCGAGGAGGAGCGCTGGCGCAAGGAGGACCTGGCCCGCGCGGTGGCAAAAAGCCCCTTGCGGCGCACGGAGTTCCATACCGACTCCGGGATCCCCGTCCCCGACCTCCTGACCCCCGCGGACGTCGGCCGGCCCAGCGCGGAGGACGTGGAGAAATACCAGCGCGACCTGGGATTTCCGGGGCGATTCCCGTACACCCGCGGACCCCAGCCGACCATGTACCGCGGCCGGTTGTGGACGATGCGGCAATTCGCCGGATTCGGCTCGCCCGAGGACACCAACCAGCGCTTCAAGTATCTGCTCGAGCACGGGGTGACCGGGCTTTCCACCGCCTTCGACATGCCCGCCCTGATGGGCTACGACGCCGACCACCCCCTGGCGCGCGGCGAGGTGGGGAAGGAAGGCGTCGCCGTCTCGACGCTGAAGGACTTCGAGATCCTTTACGGCGGCATCCCGCTCGACCGGGTCACGACCAGCATGACGATCAACGCCAGCGCCATCTTCGCGCTCGCGTGCTACGTCGCCGTCGCCGAGAAGCAAGGCGTCTCGCAGGCCGAGCTGGGCGGCACCATCCAGAACGACGTGCTCAAGGAATACATCGCGCAGAAGGAGTGGGTGGTCGGCCCGCGCCCGGCGACGCGCATCGTGGTGGACATGATCGAGTACACCGCGAAGCACATGCCCAGGTGGCACCCGGTCTCGATCAGCGGCTACCACATCCGCGAGGCGGGGGCGACGGCGGTGCAGGAGATGGCCTTCACGCTGGCCGACGGCTTCGGCTACGTCGAGGAATGCATCAAGCGCGGCATGGACGTGGACGATTTCGCCGCCCGCCTCAGCTTCTTCTGGGACGTGCACAACGACTTCTTCGAGGAGATCGCGAAGTTCCGCGCCGCGCGCCGCATCTACGCGCGCACCATGCGCGACCGGTTCGGGGCGACGAAGCCGATCAGCATGAGCCTGCGCACGCACGCGCAGACCGCGGGCGTGTCGCTCACCGCGCAGCAGCCGTACAACAACGTGGTGCGCACGGCCCTGCAGGCGCTCGCGGCGGTGCTGGGCGGTACCCAGTCGCTGCACACCAACTCGCTGGACGAAACCTATGCTCTGCCGACCGAGGAGTCGGTGAAGCTGGCGCTGCGTACCCAGCAGCTCATCGCGCACGAGAGCGGCGTCGACCGCGTGGTCGACCCCCTGGCGGGGAGCTACTACGTCGAGTACCTGACCGACGAGATGGAGAAGCGGGCGCTGCACATCCTCGACAAGATCGCGCAGCTGGGTGGGATCATCCGCGCCGTCGAGGAGGGGTACCCGCAGCGCGAGATCGCCGAGAGCGCGTACCAGTTCCAGCGCGAGGTGGAGACGGGTGAGCGGAAGATCGTGGGGGTCAACTCTTTCAAGTCCGAGCGCGAGGAGCCCATCTCCATCCTGAAGATCGACGAGAAGGTCGCGCACGACCAGGTCGAGCGGCTCCAGGCCGTGAAGCGCTCTCGCAGCCAGGTTGCCGTGCAGGAGAAGCTCCGCGCGGTGGAGGCAGCCTGCCGGGACGAGCGGAACAACCTGATGGTCCCCGTCCTGGAGGCGGTCAAGGCGTATTGCACCCTGGGCGAGGTGTGCGACGTGTTCCGCAAGGTCTGGGGCGCGTACCGCGAGAAGGGTAGCTTCTAGCGCCACGCTCGAGGCACCTAACCGGTAGGGACTCCCGCCGGTTCGCGCCGCCTGCTGAAGGCGGCGCAGATCGATTCGACGTCGGTGACGATCGCATCACCCGAATAGCTGACACAGGCAATCGACCGTTCGGCGGCTTCCTGGTGTCCTGCCCCGCAGGCATCGCGGACGATGACCGGGATGTAACCAAGGTCGGCAGCGTGACGCACCGTCGGCTCGATCCCAACTTCCATGGCCACGCCGACGATCGCGAATGCGTTGATCCCACAGTCGCGCAGGACGATGTCCAGCGGCGTGCCTTCGAAGGCCGACATCGTGATCTTGTCGAAGATGACTTCGGTCGGCAGGGGAGAGAGCCCGGGGGCCAGCTGGAACCCTGGCGAGTCGCGCAGAAACCAGGGTCGGACTTGCTCGATCCGGTCCACCCGCTGCCACGCCATCGCCATGCGGAACTGGAACACGCCCATCAACTCCTTCGGAAGCGACATGTGCCGGAAAAAGAGCACCCGCACGCCGGCCGTTCGGGCGGCCTGGAGCACGCGAAGGACGCGCGTCGTGAGCTCCGGAGCGTTCTTGATCTGGTCCAGGACCCCGACCTGCATGTCGTAGACGAGGAGCGCCATCCGCTTGGGATCGCAGATTTCTTCGAGCGTACGGGGGATGTCGAGGCCATACGCATGTAGCATCGTAGCTACTCCCGTCGAAAGACCCCCGGACAATAGCGTGACGCGGCCCATCGCCGCAGCGGATTCGCGCGCAGTCCCGTGCGATGGTTGGAGCGCGCATGAGCCACGCCGACCGCATCTTCCTGGAGACGACTCGAAGGCTAGCTCCCCGCCGTCTGGCGCAAGACGACGTGCACGCTGCGCTGCAGCTGGCGCAGGTCGAGCCCGGCAAGCCCGTCGCCGACCTGGGTTGCGGGTACGGCCGGCACCTGCGGGAGCTCGTCCAGTACGGCCACCGCGCGACCGGCGTCGACCGCAGCGGGCTCTTGCTGGCGGAGGCGCGGGCGGAGGCGCCCGGGGCAGCGCTGGTGCGCGCCGACCTGCGCGCTTTGCCGCTCCACCAGGGCAGCCTGGCCGCCGCGTTCTGCTTCTACAGCTCGATGTTCCTCGGCAGCGAGGAGGACGCCGCGCTGGCGCTGGTCGAGGCGGCGCGGGTGCTCAGGCCTGGCGGCGCGCTGGTGCTGACCACCGACAACCCGCTCCGCCTCGCGGCGAGTCCCCACGTGAAGACCGAGCACGAGGTCCCGGGGCTGGGGCGAGTGATCGAGGAGGGGCGCTTCGATGGCGCCGTGGACCACGTACGGAAGACCGTGCGGCTCGAGTCCGGCGAAGTCCTCGAAGCCGAGTTCCACATCCGCTACTACCAGCCTGGCGCGCTCGCAGCTCTCGCCTACGTCGCCGGCCTGCGGTTCGCGCGCCTGCATGAGCCGCTCACCGAAACGACCCCGCAGCTGATCGCGCTCTTGGAGAAGTAGACTGCCTACAGCGACTCGTCGAGCTCCTTCCGCGCCGTCTCCGCGAAGCCCAGCGTCACTTTCCTGCCGGTGACCACGATCGGCCTGCGCACCCGGGCGCCGTCGTCCGCCAGCCACCGCAAGAGTTTCTCGCCCTGCAGGCCTTCGGCCTCGGCGCGGCGTTTGGGCGCCACCAGCTCGTCCACGCCGCCCACTCGCGAGGCAAGCCGGCGCAGCTCCTCGACCGAGAGCGGCTCCTTGAGGATGTTGCGTAGCTCGACGGCGTCTCCGACCTTTCGCGCGAGAAACTCCCGCGCCTTCATGCAGCCCGTTCAGCCGGGCTTCCAGATGAGTTGCACCTTGTCGGCCATGGAGCGAACCTTATACCAGCCGCTCGACTGTCCAGGGCGGCGGGGAGCTTTCTGACACGCCGTCCATCGGTTATCTTCTCCTCGATGACCGACACGGCACGCAAGGTTCGCATCCTGGTCGCCAAGCCCGGGCTCGACGGCCACGACCGCGGCGCGAAGATCATCGCCCGGGCGCTGCGCGACGAGGGATTCGAGGTCATCTACACCGGCCTGCACCAGACTCCCGAGATGATCGTCGCCGCGGCCGTGCAGGAGGACGTGGACGGGATCGGCCTGTCGATCATGTCAGGTGCGCACATGACGCTCTTTCCGGCCGTGATCGAGTTGCTCAAGAAGCAGGGTGCGCAGGACGTGGTGGTCTTCGGCGGCGGCATCATTCCCGACTCGGACATCGAGCCGCTCAAGGGGATGGGCGTCGCGGAGATCTTCACGCCCGGCGCGACCACCCGGTCCATCGCGGAGTGGGTGCGTACGAACGTGAGCCCGCGGAGCTGACCGTGTACCCCGCGCGCGTCACGCTGGTCGAAGTCGGACCCCGGGACGGGCTGCAGAACGAGGCCACGCGCCTGCCGGTCGACGCCAAGGTCCGGCTGATCGCGGCGCTCGCCGCGGCGGGCCTCACGCGCATCGAGGTAGGCAGCTTCGTCCGGCCCGACTGGATTCCGCAGCTCGCCGACACCGACCTGGTTGCGCAGCGGGTGCCGAAGCTGCCGGGCGTGCGCTACAGCGCGCTGGTGCCGAACCGCACCGGCCTCGATCGCGCCATCGCCTCGGGCCTCCAGGAGGTCGCGGTGTTCATGTCGGCGACCGAGTCGCACAACCTGAAGAACACCAACAAGTCGGTGGGGGAGTCCTTGCAGCAGTTCCGCGGCATCGTCCCCGCCGCGCTGAAGGCCGGGATTTCGGTGCGCGCGTACCTCAGCACGGTCTGGGGCTGCCCCTACGAGGGCGCGGTGGACGCGCAGCGCGCTCTGGAGATCGCGCGGCAGCTGCGCGACATGGGCTGCGGCGAGCTCTCGCTGGGCGACACCATCGGCGTGGGCAACCCCTTGCAGACCCGGCGCATCCTGGAGCTGTTCCTCGAGGAATTCCCGCCCGCGCAACTCGCGCTCCACCTCCACGACACGCACGGCACGGCGCTCGCCAACTGCCTGGTCGGAATGGAGATGGGCATCGCCACCTACGACACCTCGATCGGCGGGACCGGCGGCTGCCCGTA